>Ga0153987_1000125_pt1 | contig 26415 bp, 31 predicted proteins | sample TSNC071MetaG_FD_102279 | JGI IMG/M metagenome (GOLD analysis project Ga0153987, IMG submission 102279) | Attine ant fungus gardens microbial communities from North Carolina, USA - TSNC071 MetaG | ecosystem: Host-associated > Fungi > Mycelium > Unclassified | place: USA: North Carolina, William B...
AAATGAAATAGAAAAGAAAATGCATATTGACTTAGCTGTGATAGCTAGTCAATGGTCTGAACTGGCAGTTCATGACAGCCCAAGAGAGCAAGAATCAGGAAGTAGCACCTGAAAAGCAGGTTGACAAGTTACAACAACAGTTAGTTGATGTACAGCTGTATCCAAGTTCTAAGCAAAGATATACTTATGCATTAAGCCTTTTAATAGTAAAGTCTGACTTTCTATATAGCAAATCTGTAACACCTCACCACTCAACGAGATCTATCAGTTATTGCTCATAGCTCCAGCACCCTCTCTTCTCTCTAAGTCCACATTCTCTAGTTTGTGATAAGTTGTTGTGGGAAGGAAGACTTTGTCTTGGGACTACAGTGAAGAATCAATGAGTTCAATGATAATTGGATATATGATAATTTACCTAATCAGTATTGTTTGCTACCACATTTCTCCATAAATGTGCTGTACAAGTATTGGGTGACACCAATCTTCCATGGATAAGTTAATTACTAGGTGTGAGAAAAGTATAACAGTGACAATCAGTGCAGCTACAGATGACCTGTCTGTATTGGCTAAGTGTGACTGTGTGACAGGTCTAAATGACTTGACAGGTGACTTGACATCCCAATTCAGGCGGCGACTTGACATCTAAATATCCGCCGTGCATGAGTAAAGGATTCTGGTCCAAAAATATAAAGTATTCTCACCTCGGAGTCGCAAAAATAAAGTCTATATTATGTAATATGTGAGCTGGAAATAAACTAAGGCAAAAAAGCATAATCACAACAGCTAGCATAGACCATCGTTCAGTCATATACGACGGGGGGAGGGTACAAACGGATAGCGAGTACAAACTAATTATTCTACTTATATAAACAATAAGAATGTGAAACATAAGGAATCACATGCATCGTGCAGGCTCGCATGAATTCCAATTTCCAACAGTTGAAGGACTTCGTAATTAAACAATCCCAATAGGAGATCATTTGTATTTGGCCTTCCTACTCGACCAAATCTAACTGGTGTTCTCCCTTCTGCATTGCAATTGTCATCCTTGAGTCGATCAGACCAGTATTCCATGCAAGCTAATGAACTCTCATTCGTGATTATCTCAGGAGGGACTGGCGGGAACGCCATATGTTCAGCTTTTGGCAACGCCTGTTATGTTCTTCCCGTTTCCGACGATGGAGGTTCCTCAAGTGAGATAATTCGGGTCCTTGGCGGACCCTCTGTAGGTATGAACAATGCTTTTAGCATCAGGATATCGATTGGCTGACGCTCTCTTCTCGGGATAACCTGTGAAAGGGGATATCCGCTCACGATTAGTCCGGTTGATTCCAACTAGTTCTTCTTCCTCGCCCCTGGAAGCTATCCGTCGCTTTCTTTCCTATCGGTTTCCAGCAAACTGTGAAGAGAAGGAAGCCAGAGATGAATGGAGGAATATAGTCGAAGGCCGAAGTCCATTGTGGAACGGAGTTCCTAACGACAGAAAAGAGACGATACGAGGTATGTGCTGCTGGCTTAGGCGAGTGTGGGGCCTTTCCGACAATATATTCAGGATTTCTTGTTTACTTTGAAAGTGAATTATTACGACGTGCACACAAGAACTTTGACTTTCGGAATGGAAGGTATGATGTCTTTTCCCATCGTTTTTTGTGAGTGCCTCTGTAACCTCCAACAGTATTGGGAATTACTTCCTCGCAGCTGCCCGGATTTTTTTCCGCTCCTTACCTTCAGCTATATTTCTATTCTCATCTATCACAAATAGCCAGGCAATGTGATTTACCCTCTGATTGTCATTAAGAAGCTTATGAAGTCTTCCAGGCAACGATTTTGCCTGTCATTGTCACCAACCATACAGTGATAATTGCAGCTGAACTCGTAAGACATCAAGCATGTTTTGTTCAAATCACTGACATGCTTTACAGGAAAATGGAATTCGTCTCGTCGGGCAGTGCGAGATCTCACATCCCGTCAGGCAAAGCGTCGCAACCGAGGCTGGTTCAGATGAACCATTATCTCCGGTTCAGGGACTTGGAGAGAGGCCAGTCCAAAGGCAGAATATGATGTTTGAACAAGAGGCTAAAAATCGGTATGGAAGCCTAGTCGCTCCAATTTCGAGTAAGTATCTAGAAATCTCAATTCATGAGTTTACCTGGTCATTTTTCAGGGCTTTTTTACATAAACGCCTATGGTATGGAGATTTATCCAACGCCTAACCCAGACTATCTTTCCAACCTTGATGAAAGGGAGGTATTAATTTACTCCTGTGGTTCTTTATGGACCAGGTATGTCGTAAAAATTTGAAAAATTTCCAGAAATCGGATTCACACGTTGCTAGTATTGTTCCATGTCTGGCCCTTCGAGGAGTTGCTGCCCAGATTGCACATTCGTCTAAACTCCGTGCGAAGATCCTTCTCTGTGAGTGTAACCAACTCCAGTGATTTATGTTTATTGATGCCATAGTTAGTGAACGTAGAAAATGATAGAGAGACGGAACAGTATACGGCCGTTGATTATATTCTGTCAGGTTAATCTCTACTATTGTGTTCGATCATGCTAACATGGTATCCGATAGCACCATCACAAAAACCCTGAACACAAGTCATGAAACTGTACCGTATGGTATAGAAAATGCTAGCACAACATATCCAGTATCAGCATTTGTGACACACCTAATCTACTTTGAAGAAGCAAATGTTCCTGTTGACGTCAAGCGCATCACTGTGAGTGGATATTGTGAGCTCCGTGAAGATACATTCAGATTAGGTTCAGGCACTTGGAGTAAAGTGCGCAAGGGTCGAACCACGAGAAGGGCGTGAGAGTGACGAAGTGCCTCTATACAATTCCACAAATGTTCGAAAGGCAGTGAACCAGGTTTTGCGAGATTTAAAGATTTAAACTGTTGATCATTTTGAGTTCTCACGCTAAGTTGTGTCCTAATTCCTCCCTAATTCCTCTTCGTATATAATTCCTCCCAACGGTTATCACGTCTCTCATCTTTGCAACCCATTTTCCAATTTATAATAAGCGCTGTGGAAATTTAAATTTGGGCCTCATCCTTCGAATTTCATGACTTATCCCGGAAGATTACATGCCCAAGTGGAATCTTTATCTATTCAGAACCAAGAATCTTGGGACAGTCTCCACGCACGTATGTGACTTGTACTGAATGGGACAAAATTCGACTCGTTGTGATAGTTGACTGGCCAGTAAAAACCCCAGATGCTGTACCTGTTTCTGTTGCAGGTCCCACAGACATTGACGACGACCCTAATCTGTCCAAAAAGCCGCAAGCCCTTTGCTGCAAGCCAGGGATCCTGATACAACATGTCTGCGGTTCTGACCTCAACCTCAAGGAAGTAGAGCCTGATGTCACTGTCCTTGACCGTGAGGAAAGTAGCTGTGAAAGTAATCTGATAGAACGTCACGCGACAGATAACACAGAATTTGATGAGAACAATGTTCCTCCTTCCCTTACGCGAACAACTAGTATTCGCTTTCGCTCCCGCGTACGTATCGCATCCGGTCTCAATCACTTTCGACAAGGCAGAACCAATATACTTCGGTCGACTGAAGGTGATTTTTGCTACACTCCTTCACCCTCGAGGTCTGTGTCTGCATCTTCCTCCATCTCTGCCCCGCTGCGATCAAGAACAGATGATGAGGCCGACAGACCTGGATGGGGCCCTTTGGGCAGACGCGTGAGTATGTTGGCGAAGAAAAATCGGACGAAGAAGCGATTTGAATTTAACAAGGATGATCAATCCTGGACCCCACCGCAGTCTGACAGAGTGAATGGGTCGACAACTTCCAGGGACTGCGAAGAGACGACAGAAGCTTCGCCGTTACTGATGACACCCTCTTGCAGGGGATCGGGTTCCACGTCTTGTCGACGTCGACAGGGAGGACGATGTTATTGCGTTGAATGTGGGTTACCTTCCCCCAAGAAGCTTTCACCAGGTGAAGTAGATGAGGTATTCGGCAAATGGCCAAACTGGATGCTAAATTATCAGGTACTGTAATCCTTCCGGATTTGCGCTCCCGTTGTTTCACTGAGATGGCACTATTTCAGTGGTGGCGGCGGCAAGCCGAAACGGTCATCTGTTGTCGGTATACATATGAATCCGACGAGCACACTCCATAATTTGGTTTTCGTTATTCTTTCGTATGCGCTTGATGATAATTTCATTGGATTCCATGGTAACAAGTTTTACGACAACAACAATAGAAATAGAGTTTGAGATATTACAGTCACGGTATATTGGGTGATACAGTCTATGTAGCCCGAGAGGGTAGAATCATCGTAGGTGGCAAAGTGGTCACAGGAGGCAAGAGATTTGAAGCAGTCTTGCGGGCGTTTTGGATAAGAAGTTGATCCATGATTACAATTGCAGCCATAGACTCGACTATAGGAACAGCACGGGGAACAACACAGGGATCGTGGCGGCCACGAGCAGCGAGAGTTCCTGGTGTTCCATCATATTGAGCGGTTTTCTGTGCTTGTGAGATAGTAGCAGGGGACTTAAATCCAATCCTAGGTGAAATGAAGATCAGACCCTTCCCTTGTAGAAGAAGATTGCGCACCGAAAATAAATGTCCTCCGAGTTGGTGATGCCACCCTGAACACCTCCACTCCAGTTGGTCGTTGTACCAAGTTTACCACCGTCACGGCCGACAAACGGATCATTGTGTTTACTTCCTGGGACTTCGGTTCCACGGAAGCCAGAACCAATCTCGAATGCCTTGGTTGCAGGAATTGAGAGCATTGCGTGACCCAACTTGGCTTCAAACTTATCGAAGACGGGCTCGCCGAGGCCACCGGGTACATTGCGGATCACACAAGTGACAGTACCACCAATGGAATCTTGTGCATCTTTTGCTTGAATGATACGCTTAGGCAGATTAAGCACCCAAGGAAGATTTCAAGTCTGATTCTAACACTGACCTGAGTCATACGATCAGCTGTCTCTGGATGAGGACACCTAGTAGGATGTTTGTCAATCTCTTCACGGGTGATGGTCGAGATGAGTTTGAGAAACTCCGGGGAGACAGCATCTGCGATATCATCACTGTCTTGATCTTGGAGGGATGTAGCGATGTAGGGCAAATGAATTTTTCCCACAGAAGAGACGAAAGCGACGATCTCGATATCATACACTTGTTTGAGGTATTTTTCGGCGATAGCACCGGCGGCAACGCGACCTGGAATAATTGGCTAAAGAGTTCAGCTGCAATTGAGAAATAGTGTAATACCGATAGTCTCACGAGCGCTACTGCGCCCACCGCCGCTGCTGGCCTTGATACCATATTTCTGGAGATAGGTATAGTCAGCGTGACTCGGACGGGGATATAGATCGGTCTCCGAGTAGTCGTGAGGGCGCTGGTCCTCATTTTTCACAAGCAGACCAATGGGTGTACCCAAAGTTACGCCAGATTCGATCCCAGATTGAATATGTACTTGGTCCTTCTCATTCCTCTGTGTCAAGGCAGCATCAGACTCGGTTCAGTCGAAATCTATTTGCCTACTGGAGTAGTGAGATTGCTCTGGCCTGGCCTACGACGACTGAGCTGCACTTGTATATCTTCCTCAGTCAGCTGGAGACCCTGTGTACAATGTGAGATGGTAGCTGGTGAGGGAAGAGGATCACTGGTTACCGGAGGGCAACCGTCGATGATGGCACCGACTGAGGAACAGTGACTCTCGCCGTAGGTAGTAACACGAAATAAAGTGCCGTAGGTGGACATGCTGACAGAAAGGATGGAACACCAGAGGCAGGCAGACGATCTTATACTCGCGGCCAAGACGGACTTGTGACTACTCGGATCCAAATAAAGCCTGATAAGATTCTTGCATCTTTTTCCTTTTTGGGAGTACGGCCTTCTTCTTGGTTGCCGGTTCTCGAGAGATGGCGACTCACATTTTCTACCAACCTCTATGGCTTCCTCCATCACGACAGGAACTACTGGATCCCGTTCACGCCCTCACGCGCGAAAGAAAATCAATGATGATGCCCCCTACACAGCTCCTCCGAGCGCCAGCGCTGGTACAAAACGACAAGCAGCAGAGAAGGCTGACGGCGAGCCGCGAGTAAAACGGAAACGCGTAGAACCGGTGACAGCTACAGCGTCGAGTAACAGTAAGAAAGATGCTGAGGAGCCGCAAAGGAGCTCAATGGTATGGAGCTCTGTTATTCCTTTGTCACTTTCCTAACATTAATTACTCCAGGTCGAGTTTTCCAAAATGCCCATATCAGTCCTCTACTGTTATATGGCCCAATACGACATCGTCCCTGACGTACGACCGTCGCCTCTCACTGCAGAGGATCCTCCACTCCCAACGAGTCTTGCCAGTCTACGTCGCCCCTCGCCGCGCACCCTCACTCCGCCTGCTCAGACAACCCCTGCCAACCGACCTCGCCGTGAACCAAAAGAACAAAATAGACGACGAAGCTCTCGCCTTCTTGAAGAAGAAACGAGAAGTCGCAGCCCGATATTGGCCGATGCTGATGGGGTTCACAGTGTGCTTGCCGGGATTATCGAGAGCCATTTCAGGGATATGCCCCCCATCAGTGGAAGGGACGAGGTGGATACGTTGGCGTCATTTATGTGTGCTGTTGAGAAATCAAAGATCCAGCGTGTAAAGTGCTGACGCCCGTCCATTCGAATGCTTTGCCTTTCGTATCGACTGGCCATCTCACTATTTATTTGTAATGTCTTCCAGCCACTTCTGGTGGCCTTTCCATTGGGCTTAATCTTTGTTGCAGTGCGGCGTTCCAGATCAGAAGCAAAACAAAAACAATTATATATTATGTGCACTTGTACAGTCAATTTAACTGGGGTCTGAAAGTTGCGACAATGTCTGGCAGCCATTGGAACTTGCCGATTGTCACACAATCATCACATGGAGATCTTCCTGCCACGTGAAAATGCTGTGCCTGTCTGATCAGTACGTGGTCAGTGGGGCTCTCGTCCTTCGCATATGCTCTTTTTCCTATCCTGCCGAAACACTCAAGCCATATTGTACTTTCAGCGCTTTTTTTCTCATTCTCTCGCGGGTATACGAACCTTCAGGACTTCCGGAGGTAACGATAGCGACAATGATTGCAACACTGAAGACACTGAAGGAATCGTTCAAGGGGCCAACTGTTCCAGGTATAGCAATGCAAACTGGGGTGAAAGTAGCTACGGCATCCGTGCTGGGACGATTCTTGGACGGCCTTGACAAAAAGGCTCCTATTGTCCAAGACGGCCGAGACGCTTCCACAGTTGGACTCTGATAAGCCCGGTGTCGTCAATGATGTTAATCAATAACTTGACTGATTTCCATTCAACCATTTCAAATTTGCTAATCATCAACAGGAAACAACCTTACGCATGGTCATGCAACCTTGTTCCGTTCCCGTATCAAACAAGATGTCATTCATCAATAGTGACACTGAACCTCGTTCCTAGGAGAATTACTCTGCGGCTCTTCAACAATTCAGCAGTGATGTATCGTCATTAGTCATTCTCAGGTCTTCACTAAGCAACTGGCCTATCCTACTTATATCCGCCGAGTTCTGTTGTGGTTTTTGAGCTGTGTCTGATAATGTGCAATGTGCATTGGACTCACAAAAGGCCTGAATAGCCACATCTTAGACCCTGTCGAGTTTCGATCAACGCCGTTGTCAATCAACAACCAACTTTTTGTTGATGTTGAGTGCGATGCCGCACCTGCATGAATTCGTCGACAGCTGTCAATTCGTTAAGCCCTGAGAGTGGTTTGCTGTTGATCTTGGCGGTGGAAACAATGTCAGCTTTGCATGGTTGTCCAACAGATGCCTGTCAGACCGGGGTCGCGAGTGATCTTCAAGGGTTGGCACTGAAGAACTTGCTCCAAGGCATGTCACATATGTTCATTGAGAGGACCACGGGATGAAAGGAGGCCTCAAATTTACTGCAAACGGCGACAAAAAGTAGCCAGTTGTTAGAACACCGATTAGTACCGCGCGCTTGGAGAACATGATTGTGGAACTTAAGGCGGCAGACGTAGGATAGTAGAGACATTCTGCTACCAATAATGAATGTTCAGCAGGAACCCAAGATAGCTCCACTTACGAATGCAACGGCAAATTCAACAGACAGGAGACACATGTCCATCATTCATATAGACAAAAAAATATCTTTGCGATGTTGGATTGTCCAACCTCTTGATAACGGGGAACTGCGCTTTAAATAACACTAAACACAGCGACAGTTGAGCTTGTGAAGGTTTACTCGTTGAAGTGCACTCTGTGGGAACCTAGACTTATGAGGTGAAATCACTTACAAAACCTTGTTATTCCAAGACCTTTTGGCATTCAACACGGCCACATGAGAGCTATCCAAACCGACGGACTCTTGATTTAGGTTGAATGGGTAGTTGATCCATGGATGGAGAGACGAGAAGCACAAGAGACGAATCTGATGCGCACCCTGTTTTACGACATCGCGGTAGAGAGGGAAAGCAATCCACCTTCTCGTGTATCTATTAGAGGAGACCCGGAGCATAATCGAGAAAGCAGCAAAGCAGGGAAGTAGGGAGGATGTCATGCAACAGAATTTACGTTGTGCAGGTAAGTGAGTTCCATTTCAGGAAACTGCTCGGCGCTAACTAATTGCTAATTCATTTCACTTTCGACAACTCCGCATCTCATTCCTGTTTCAACTTCGGTTGTGCCATGTCGTCAGAGGAATTAGCTCAGGAAATTCGCTTTTATCTTCCAGGAATTGAAGATGTGATCGTACGGTATCTTGCCGGTTATTTGATTGATGATGCCGGTGAAGAAGAGGACGTACTCCACGTTGCTCACGATATTCTCCAGTCTGTTGCAGGAGATCGTGATGTTGTTGTTGAAAATCTTATGCTCAAATTGGGAGATCTTTTGGCGGAGCAGCTCAACGCTCGTATCAAGAACAAGTCTCGACCAAAACTACAGAAATTGGACAAAGTCATGGATATGAGTAGAACTCAAATATCGAACACGATCGCCTTGTCCGAAGGAGTCGATTTAGAATCCATAAATAAGGGAAAGTGTGTCGTGTATGTTCTCCTAATGTATCTTTGTCCCTCAAAAATCCAGAGCGTCTCGTGTAGATGTCAAAAAGCTTGAAAAACAGGAGGCTAAACTTCGGGTTAGTTTTTCCTGTGCGAACAAATTCTTCGAACTCACGCGTGTATCCAAGGCCAAAATCGAGAAACGTGCCAGGAGAGATCTCTATGAGGGATCTAAGCTACTTGATCAACATCGCAAGCAAGTGAGTATGTAAAGATCGGAATCTCAACGCCTCGAACCGCTTCCTCCTTTTTCATAGCAAACATATGAGGAAATGTTTATGAAGGTAAGTTTTGGCAGGGACATTGAAAGAGTCCGATCCTGAAGCATTCAGATCAACCCTCTCCAAGCCGCTGCAAGTGGTAAAAACAAGAGCAAGGACATCCACCTTCCATCCATCGACGTTAATTTTGGTTCGAACAGGATATTGTGAGTTTCGAAATCAAAAACGAATGCTAGCAAATGATGCGTTCCTACAGGTCGGGGGCTTCTTTGACCCTTGCACACGGTCGTCGCTATGGCTTGATCGGTCGTAACGGTGAGTAATTGAGATTGACCTGTGCGAACCTCGTTCCAGCATTTCTGAAGGCGTGGGCAAATCAACACTACTACGGCATATTGCAATGCGAGAAGTACCTATTCCTCCTCATATCACGATCCTTTTCGTGGAACAGGAAGTGCGTATATCCATTACATCATCACTGATTTCTTTTGAATTTCCTCTAGATCATTGGTGACGACACAAAAGCCATCGATTCTGTGTTAAAAGCCGATGTCTGGCGTGATCACCTTTTGAAAGAACAATTGTTGCTGGACACTAAACTTGTCGAGCTTGAATCTGCTAGTGATGAAAAACGATTTGAAGATGAGCGAGAGGAGCTATCGTCGAGATTGGCGGAGGTTCACGCGCGATTAACTGAAATGGATGCGGAGAGTGGACCCTCACGGGCAGCAGCGCTCCTTGCTGGTAAGTTATCATGAAACTTTATGTTCGTGGAACCGATTGAGCCCTTTTGACAGGTCTCGGCTTCGATGAAGACGATCAGCAACGTCCAACAAAGTCATTCAGTGGAGGTTGGCGGTTTGTCATTTTTTTCTATTCATGTAATGCGAACTCACGAGTGGTCAGAATGCGATTGGCCCTGGCTCGTGCCCTTTTCGTGAAGGTAAGGGGTTCTAACATACGAGCAAATGGTTTACATTGTCCGTTAGCCCTCTCTACTACTGCTCGATGAACCTTCTAATCATAGTATGCAACTTTCCCTGATAAGATACTGTTATATTGACAATATCGTCCCTCAGTTGATCTCAATGCTCTTGCCTGGCTTGAGGATTACTTACAAACGTGGCCAGGAACTCTGCTTGTGGTGTGAGTCGCATTGAAAAAGCAGTTTTAAACATTAAATGACTCGCATTTACCAGATCTCACGATCGCGCTTTTTTGTATGTTGATCTTCGATGAACCGACAAATCACTTTTTTTTACTAGTTTCAAGAGATGCAGTGGCCACCGACATCATTCATCAGCATTCAGGAAGGCTTGACTATTACAAAGGGTAAGAATAAATCCATGACCATCATCTTTGAAGTTGAGAGACAAATCTAGGAACTTCACCCAGTTTTATTCTACTAAATCGGAGCGTGACCGTAATATGCGCAAGGAATATGAAACACAAATGGAATATCGCAAGCATCTGCAGGCTTTTATCGATCGCTGGCGGTATAACGCCAACAGGGGTACTTGGTATTTTTCCTCTGCGCATGTTATGGTCTTTGAATAGGTCTTTAGCTGCACAGGCACAAATGAAGATCAAGATACTAGAAAAGGTTTTGCCCAGCTTCGGGACGCTGACATGAATCTGACCTTCTACCTTACAGTTACCCGATTTACAGCCTCCTGAGGAAGAGGAGAAAGAAACCTTTAGGTAACTGAGTTCATGATCAAGTGTTTCCCCATCTTTGATGTGTCTTCGAGTAGATTCCCTGAGATGGAGAAAATTTCTCCACCGCTTCTTCAAATGAATGAAGTCACCTTTGGTTACAATCCGGACAAATCTATACTCAAGAACATTAACTTTGATATTGGATTCGATTCTCGTATCGCAATTGTTGGCGCGAATGGAGCTGGAAAATCTACTCTGTGCGTTCGATCATCGAGACTTGTGCCAATCTTTTAACGCAGAAAGACAGTATCAAGATTTTGACAGGTGAGCTGAATCCGAGTTCGGGCCATGTCACCCGAAACGGTCGTCTTCGCGTGTAAGCCCTAAATGGAACCTTCGAAGCTAGAGATTATTCATCCATTGTTTTAGTGGTTACTTTGCCCAGCACCATGTCGACACCCTGATTCCAACAATGTCGCCAGTACAGTTCCTGGCTTTCAAATTCCCTGGTAGGACCGAACAAGAGTATCGATCTCATTTAGGAAATTTCCAAATCAGTGGTATGACAGGGTAGGTTAGCACTCATAGTGTGTGTGATGCTGGCTTACCGTGGCTGTCACACAGCTTACAACTCATTGGCACTCTTTCAGGAGGACAAAAGTCTCGCGTAGCCTTTTCTTTGCTCTCTCTGCAGCATCCTCACATCCTGTTACTTGATGAGGTTCGTGCTACACTTCCCATCCTATTGTCCTGAGTACGAAGTGAATTTAGCCGACCAACCATCTCGATATCGAGGTTTGTGCTCTTTGGTTGTAGTGAGACTGAGGTTTTCAACTTCTATACAGGGTTTGGATGCCCTTATGAATGCTATAACAAAGTGGGATGGTGGTGTCGTTATTATATCTCATGATGAACGTTTCATCACGACTGTCGCAAATGAGGTGATCATTTTATGGGATATATCGTTTAATAAACTGACAGTGTATGCAGCTTTGGGTATGTGGAAATCAAACTGTAAGCAAGTTCAAAGGCAATGTCGAAGCTTACAAGGCGAGTCTACCACTGAGTGACACCTCAACTACAGAGATAATCGTTTGCTGCAGAACTTGATAGTCAACAACGTCAAAGCGAAACCGTAAGGTTGATGACTTTCTGTCGAGTAGGCAGAGCTATGAGTGCGGTCAGTCTTATTGTTGTGGAAGCAATCGTTTCAAACCTGGAATTTATGTCTGTGCAGGGGTTGTATATGGCATATTTGATTTCCTAATAGGTGTTCCTCCATCACACCTAATAAAATGGACTCTGTCCCTTAAGTAATGGATGACTCGATGTGTCAAAGATTGAAGTCACAAGAGGAGTCCCATGGCTTGACCCTCATGCATGCCAGATTACTATTCCTGAGCTCGCTATCAACACTGCGAACCTCCTGCAATCAGCATTTTTTGTCTTTGCTAATACAATATTGCCTGGTCAGTTTGAAAAACTTCAATATTTATACTTCACTTAGAACGTGAGGAGTCAAGCCTCATAGGTAGCTTTTGTGGTTATGGAAAATAAAGATCGTTATCAGGACACCTGACGTGCTGTAAAGCAATCCAACTCAGCCTGACAAGAACAGAATCAAGGTTTATTGTGACCTACCTGTAAAGCAATCCAACTAAGTAGATCAGCAAAGAGAACTATGGAAGTATAATAAAATGTTCACCTCAGCCTGACAAGAACAGAACTGAGGGCAAAACTCATCCACTTACTAAGCCAGTAAAATGATAATACAAAAAACATCAATGAAACTAGAAATATAAAGGAGATATCTGAGGCACATCCACAACAGTAACATAGTGATCCTTGTTGCCAAATGTAGGATCCTCTGTTAAAGACGTTGAAAAGAAAAGAAATTTGGGGTCCTCGTCACATAGTTGCAGTCACATTATACACATTATACATAGGGTATGATGATCCTTTTTATAACCTTACGGCAGGGTGTACGCTGATTATCATACGTTTTTTTCTCGAGACGTATGCATCTTTATCTCTTCTTCAAAATATTACTAAGTATACGTTTTTCAATCTCTATTATTGACGGTGAAAATATCCGAGATGATCAACGTCCTTCTCGCCAACCTTCCGCGTCAAGTCACATGTTATGGATCAAGTTCACGTGGAGCGCGTTTCTTGAACGTCAACTCTAGCCCCTCTCTTCGCCTTTCTCTTCTAGCGCAACGGAACTTCACAATGAGCTCGTCTGAAGGGGATTTTTCTGAATCAGAATTTGAAGAGGAATTCGCTCCTGTGAAGAAGGCAAGCAATGAGGACTGCCTTTCCCCGTGATATTCTAAGGATTCTTGTAGAAGACAACGTTTAAGCCAAAGGTGGCTCCAAAGACTGTAGCACGCGCGGAAGCGACTACTAGCAAAGCCATTGCTAAGCCTAAGGGAGTGAAAAACGTGTTAGTCGACCGTGACGATAACGTCGAAGATGATAGTTTTGGTGAAGATGTACCTCCTACTCAAGCTGTGACTACCAAAAAGAAGTCTGCATCGGAAACATATACGAAGGTATAGTGCTCTTCTTTTCCCTCTGTTCTAGACTGAGGTGCTATACGCAGCTGTCACAACTAGAACATGTCCTTAAACGTCCAGACTCGTACATTGGCAGTGTTGAAACTATCACACAACAAATGTGGACATACGATGCTGATATCAAACGAGTGGTTCAACGTCTTGTCAGATACGTCCCGGGTTTCCTGAAGATTGTTGATGAAATTCTTGTTAATGCCGCTGATAATAAGGTACGGAATATTGTCCTCGATGTAGTTTTAGGGTCCAAACAACTATAGATCAACGACCCTAGCATGGACACCATCAAAGTTAACATTGATGTTGACGAGAACACTATCTCTGTTTACAACAATGGCCGTGGAATACCCATTGAAATACATTCTCAAGAGAATATTTATATTCCTGAACTCATCTTTGGCCACCTCTTATCTTCTTCCAATTATGATGACGATGAAAAGAAGCTCACTGGCGGTCGTAATGGTTATGGTGCCAAACTCGCCAATATATATTCTCTTGAATTCACTGTAGAAACTGCCGACAAGAATACCGGGCAGAAATATAAACAAACATGGACGGAGAACATGGGTACGTGCGGGAAACCGAAGATCACGAAGAACTCGAAGAGCGAAGAGTGGACGAGAATTACATTCAAACCCGACCTGAAGCGATTTGGTATGGATGGCATTGACGAGGATACAGCTGGTCTGTTGCGAAAGCGTGTCTATGACATAGCTGGTACCGTGAAGGATATCAAGGTCCACCTCAACGACGAGCGTTTGAAGGTCAAGAGTTTCAAACAATATGTCGAAATGTACCTAGAATCTGCGCAGGCTGATGCAATTGAAACAAGTGGTGGAGCAGCACAACCAAAGAATCAAATCATCTATGAGCGACTGAATGATCGTTGGGAAATTGCTTTCGCCGTTTCGGATGGCTCATTTCAACAAGTCTCCTTCGCCAACTCAATATCGACCTTCAAGGGAGGCAACCATGTCCATTTTATTGCCGACCAACTCTCAAAACATATCATGACTGCTGTCGCCAAGAAGAACAAAAGCGCCTCTGTGAAGCCAGCTCAAATACGCAGCCACATGTGGCTCTTTGTCAACGCCCTCATTGAAAATCCGACTTTCGACAGCCAGACCAAAGAGACATTGACTTTACCCTCATCGAAGTTCGGGAGCAAGCCGACTATTAAGGAAGATTTCATTAAAAAAGGTGAGTAGACATTTGATTAACCGATAATCGATGGCCAAAGTTTCTGCAGTCTTGAAGACTGACATTGTTGATGGAGTATTACGTTGGGCGAAGACGAAGGCCGATCAGGAAATCAAAAGAACAGATGGAACCAAGCGTAATCGGTTCGTATCTGTCTAGTTGGGAATGAGCCATCGCCTCAAAGATCTTGCTTTGTTCTAGTCTCGTTGGTATGGTAAAGCTTTCCGATGCCAACTATGCCGGCACTCGTAGTGCCAAAGATTGTACATTAATCTTAACCGAAGGAGATTCTGCCAAGGCCCTTGCGGTTGCCGGTCTCGGTGTTGTTGGGCGTGATTACTTCGGTGTCTTCCCTTTGCGTGGTAAACTTTTAAACGTACGGGAAGCCAAGCATGACCAGATTCTGAAGAACGAAGAAATTCAGAATATTAAGAAGATCCTTGGTTTACAACACAATAAAGATTACTCCGATGTCTCCAGTCTTCGTTATGGCCGTTTGATGATCATGGCCGATCAAGTGTGTCAATATAACTATTTTAGTCATTTTTGTGTCTCTGACTTGTTCTAGGATCATGACGGTTCACATATCAAAGGTCTCCTCATCAACTTCTTTGATCATTTCTATCCATCTCTTCTCAAGCTTCCCGAATTTTTGGTTGAATTTGTCACACCCATTGTTCGTGTAAGTAGTTCACACACGTTTACCTTGTTTTGGAACTGATGAATTAAGTAGATTACGAAAGGCAATCAACGCCGAGACTTCTTTACTCTTCCTGAGTACGAGAAGTGGATAGAGGAGGCTCCTGATGCCCTCAAGTGGAATTCAAAGTACTACAAGGTATGTGAAAAGGCTATACCTTTGCCTTTGTACTCTCACCGAAGGATGCCAGGGTCTTGGATCAAGTCTAGATTCCGATGCTCGAGACTATTTCCGTCACATGGCAAAACATATGATCCCATTTGCCATTACGCAGCCTGGTGACAGGGACCTTATTGATCTTGCGTTCAGCAAAAAGAAGGCCGATGATCGCAAAGAATGGCTGCGTAAATTCAAGGTATGAATTTTATTTTATTTTAAACAAGTTGATAGATGGATCTTCTAGCCCGGAACTCATCTCGACCACAACATGGACGAAATCCCTTATTCTGAGTTCATTAACAAAGAACTTATTTGTTTCTCCATGGCTGACAATATCCGTTCTATTCCTTCCGTTGCTGATGGACTCAAACCTGGTCAACGCAAAGTCATTTGGTCCTGTTTCAAACGTAAGCTAAAAAAAGAAATCAGGGTACGCCCGATGCTGGTTCCATCTCAACGGTATTGACATTTTGAATATGTGTCGTAGGTCTCCCAACTTGTTGGTTACATTTCCGAACACGCGGTATACCATCACGGTGAAGTTTCTCTTGCGCAGACCATTGTCAACTTGGCGCAAGATTATGTGGGAAGCAACAATGTTACTTTGCTCTCTCCCAACGGTCAGTATGGTACCCGCGATCAAGGTGGCAAGGACCATGCCTCACCCAGGTACATCTTCACGGAACCTAAACCGATGGCACGAGTCATTTACAACCCTGCCGATGATCCCTTATTAAAAATGCAAAAGGAAGATAACCAGTGGGTTGAGCCTGAATTTTATGTTCCTGTTATTCCGCTTGTGTTATGCAATGGCGCCGAAGGTATTGGTACAGGTACGTTCATGTGCTACAAAAAATGGCTATAATATCGATTTTCTGTCCAGGCTGGAGCACCACTATCCCGTGTTTCAACCCCACAGAAGTAGTTGAGAACATTCGCCGTCTCATGAGAGGTGAGGAGCAGATGTCGATGAGACCGTGGTGGCGCGGGTTTAAGGGCGAGATCATTCCAACTGCGAAGCACAAGTATGATGTACATGGAATCATTCGCAAGCTGAACGACACAACAGTGGAGATTACAGAGTTACCAATCCATAAATGGACACAAAATTATAAAGCGGAGTTGGAAGCCATGGTTGCAGGTGGGGAGAACAAGGAGGGTGTGATCAAGGTATCTAGGGCTCTACTCTCTGGAACAGTAGGCGCTAAAATGAGGTTGTAGGATTACCAGGAACACCATGATAACGCCAATGTCCACTTTATTGTTACCATGTCAATTAAAGATTTACAGAAAGCTGAGGAGCAAGGCTTACTCGAGTTCTTCAAGCTGACATCAAAACTGACGACGACTAATATGATTTGTTTTGATTTTGATGGCAAAATCAAGAAGTACGATTCACCAGAGGAGATTATTGAGGACTTTTTTCCTGTCCGCTTGTCCTATTACCAGAAACGGAAGGCGTGTCCATTCTTTCACACCTGTCTCGAACTTACCGATGTTAACATACTAATAGGACTACCTCGCTAGTGAATTGAACAATGCACTCGATAAGCTAAAGAACCAAGTTCGCTTTGTGCAGATGATTATCGAGAAGAAACTCGTTGTGTCTGGACGCCGCAAAGTCGACATCGTGGCTGATTTACGTGAACTTGATTTCATGACAATACCAAAGGTTGTCAAAGACAAAAACCCTGAACGAGATGAGCCCGACGAGGATGAACAAGAAGCCGGCGAATCAGACAGTGACTACGACTACTTGCTTGGAATGGCCATCTGGAATCTGACTAGGGAGAGGGTTGACAAGCTGTTGCAGCTGGCTGGAGAGAAGGAGGCCGAGTTGCTTGCATTGCTCGAAAAGTCTCCAATTGATCTATGGAGTGCGGATCTGGACGCCTTCATGATGGAATGGGAGGTGAGGAATCTTCTTTTTTCATCAAGAAGATTTTGTAATGCTGTTCTAGAATGACTGTAAGGAATGGAACTCGAAGAAGTATGCAGATGGCGGCAAAGGAAAGAAGAAGCAGGCAAAATTAAAGACAAGGAAGTCTATTGGTGGTGGCGATTCCGATGACGATTTTAAGCCAGTCAACGCCGCTGTTTCAAAGAAGAACGCTGGGCCGAAGAAGTTAAAGGATGACGACAAGAAGGGAGTCATTAAACCATCGAAATCAAAGCCCAGGGTGATCAAACCTGATAGCGATATGGAGATAGAGCAGCCTCAAGAAAAGGCAAAGGCGAAAAGCAAAGCAAAAGTGAAGGAAGCGATAAACATTGAAAGTGACGATGACAATGACTTCATCTCTCCCAAATCTGTGGTAGAAAATCGATCTAAGTTAGAGATGAAACGCAAAAGGTACGTCGATACCACATAGTTGATGAATCTTTGAGGCTCACGTTTTTGTAGCCCGGATAACGCAGAAGATAACCCACTGGCAACGAAGAAGACGAAAGTGAATCTCGCGGGTTGGTTGGCGACCAAAACACCAGCAGCTACAGCAAAGGCAACCGGTGCTGGCACACAACGCAAGATGTCGAGAAGTATGAAGCCAGCATCACCTCAGATGAAAGAGAAGAGAGTGGCAGCGACTAAGAAACGGGTTGTGGAGTCGGATGATGAGGGAGATGGAGACAGTGACGTTGGAGACTTTGTTACAAAGCTACCAACGCGCAAGACGGCGCCAGTACGGAAGGCGGTAGTATCGAGGAGCAAATATATTGAGCTGTCGTCTGAGGATGAGGGAGAGGATGACTCAGTGTTTGTCGACAACGAGTCGAGTTAATGAATGTTATAGAGTTGTATACCTAGACCGGAGTGACGTCAGTGATGGTCAAGTGATGCTGTGATGTTGTGATGGCGGTTAGTTGGTTCTTGCGTCCATGGCCATGGATTTTTTCAGTGCTGCTGCTGACCCATCGCAGCCCATCCTACACAACGACCGACCACAGGAGAATGCCAGCGATGACTTTGCAGGCGCGATTGCTCACCGCTTTGGTTCTGGTGCTCTGCTCACCGCCCGCCTTGCGCCCTCCGTGGCCCCCGCCCTCCCCCCGCCCTCCGCGCCCTTTGCGTCGCTTCCCCTCTCCAATTCTCGTAGCCCGGCTCTCAGCCAACCGCCAGCTTCTCTCTGCTTTTCTAACGTAATCCCGCAGCACGTCCGTCTCTGGTCTGGCGATTCTACCGCCCTCATTCTCGACATCCGTCCACATGCCGCCTACTCTGCTGCCCGTGTACCATATGCAGTATCCCTCTCCGTCCCATCTACTCTTCTCAAGCGCCCACTCTTTTCCCTTGATCGTCTTGCTGAAATGTTACCCTCGGCTACTGCACGTGTCCGTTTCTCCACATGGCGCTCTGCTTCCCGCATCCTCGTCTACGATGCCGACTCAACTCACATCTCGGGGTCTTCTAACATATACGGACTTTTGCGCAAATTCCAGAACGATGGCTTCCAGGGCGACCTTGCCTGGCTGCAGGGCGGTTTTCAGGCCATTTGGCGCGAAAGGCGCGATTTCATCGATACACACCCTCCCACACCCGATGTAGAAGACGAGGACGAGGATGCCCATAAATTGCCTCTCGCTCAACCTCAGCTGGGTGTGCTGCGCACGCGACACCTTCCTTTGAACGCATTCTCAAACTCATCCTCTACTGTAAACGGCTCATCCCCAATTAATCCTTGTAACCCTATGCGAAATGCTCTTATCCCTGGTACCATCTTCCTTAATCCCACCCAGACCATGTCCCAACCTGCATACAACCCCTTTTTCGATGCTGTCCGGCAGAACATTGAGCTCTCCCAGGGTATCACTGAACGCATTCCCCTCCGTCTCCCCAAGCGTGTTCGCCATCGCATACATGATCTCCCCTTTCCTTGGCTGCGCGAAATTGCAAGTCGTGCTGCTAAGTCTATCTCTCACAATCGCCCTACGATCGACTCATCACCCTCTGAAGAATCTGAAGACGATGAGAACATCACTTCCGTGGATATCGAAGAGGGCAAAGAAACCTTTGCAAAGCAGTTCTACAAAATTGAGGTCGCTGAGCAGCGTCGCCTCATGGGGATCATGGAGCATCATACTAAGGAGACTGTGATCGTCACTCCTGACACCAACACCACTACATCCAGTTTTCCTTACAGTATCACAGCTGGCGTAGAGAAGGGCGCAAAGAATAGGTCTGTCAAATCCATTATTCTCAGCTTATTGTTTATGTCAATGTCAGGTACCGCAATATATGGCCCTTTGAACATGCTCGCGTGAGGCTTCGTCAACAACGAGAAGCAGATGACGATTATGTGAATGCCTCTTATGTCCAACCCCTTGGTACCAATAAACGGTATATCGCTACTCAAGGGCCTCTCCCCGCTACATTCACGGACTTTTGGACGTGGGTCTTCTCGCTCTCTCTACTTCAGTCTGGATATTGACAGGTTGATCTTAGCCTTTGTTGGGAGCAGAATGTCCATGTCATTGTCATGCTCACGAGGGAGGTTGAGAATTCCATGACTAAATGTGGATCTTATTGGACAGAAAGCACATATGGTCCTCTTCGGTTGCGGTTGATTTCAACTGCAGGTGCTCTCCCTCTACAAGAAGAAAACCCTTTGTTCTTTTCCCAGCCTGCATCTCATCAGCATATGACTTCACCCCCGTCCCAATCGCACCAACAATACTCCAAATCTTCTCATCGTGCCTGCAAAAATGCCATCATCCGCCGAGTCTTTGAGTTGACGCATAGCGACTATCCTGATGCACCGATCCGCAAAATTATCCATTTTCAGTACCTCGAGTGGCCTGATATGAACGTACCTGATGATTGTCGTGGAATACTCGAGCTCATTAAAGAGGTTGATAAAGCTATGAATGAAACCTCGGGTTTGAAAGAAAAACCAAGCAATACTTCAGCGTTCGGGGGAACAAAATCGGTTGCTGATAAGAAATATGGTGTTTCAGAGCAAGCTTCGAGTGGAATATGGCCAATTTTGTTACATTGTAGTGCCGGTGTAGGACGGACTGGTGGTTTCATCGCTATTGACGCCGTGCTGGACGCTGTTCGTGCAGAGCTTTTGAGTAAACGAAGGTCTACAGAACATACGAAAAATAAGGATACTCTGAATGTTGACGTACCTATACCCATCAATATTTCTTCAGTAACCTCGGAAAAACATTCTTCGGCATCAAGTCGAGAATTGACTCCAGGGACAGCCTCTATACATGAAGGAAACGGATTTCAAGGTTTGAAACAGGAACTAGAGGGGACGGATCTCGAGGGCTCGGGGAGTGAAAAGGAAAATCACTTCAAAAATTGCATGATGAGTGCTACGGCCGCATCGATGAGCACACGAGCATGGGCTGAGGATGTATCGCATCACGATTATGGCACCTGCAATTTGTCAGAACATCAGAATCAGCCGAAGGCCCTCGAGTCTGGAACGCACTCCCCCTCATCTTCCAGAGAGAATATACAGCTTACCATTCCGTCCGATTCATCAAACTCATCAGATTACTCCCTTCTCGGAATCTCTGGCCCCAATGGTCATTCTGATGTTATAGCTGCTAACGGTCACCATACATTCCCGCAATCCTCGTCTTTGGCCTCAGTGGCAACCGTAGCCTCCCCTGAGCATTCCCCTCCAAAGAATGAGCTTTTTGCTAATTCGAAACAGGACTCTCAACCTGAGGCATCCCTCGCGTTAGTTGATCACGTTCCGGTTCAACCTGCCTCTGTACAGCTCAAAAAATCCGTTGATGGTGGACTGAAAACTTGCGTGAGATTGAAAAGAGGTAGCGGGAAAATTCGGAGTGTAGCTCATCTACCCTCAGGAGGATATCTGCGGAACAGATCTCCATCTCCCATGGCGCGTACGACGTCTGGTGAAAGTGTCACCAGTGTACGAAAATTCTGCGCGAAACCGTCTTCTAATCTTCGAGTACCATCATCATTCACCGTTGGTTTTTCCAGTGATGCTGAACCTCCATCACGCTCAGTGTCACCGTCTGCCGATGAGGGAAGCGTTGCTAGCCAAGTATCTTCATATGACCCCCTCAAATATCCCAAGTCTCTACCTGTACGTGCGGCCAAGTCCGATCAAGAGAATAATAATCTTCGACTCGCTTCAGTTCCTGAACGATTGAATTCGCCCGTCCCATCACAGGTTGCATCCACTGGACACAGCTCAGTGGCGGTCACTGATCTCAGATCACCCCGTCCACTGTATAATATGGTAACACCGCCACCATTGTCATCGTTCGAGAATCCTATATATGAAATCATACAGGACATGAGGAAGCAGCGGATGAGCTTGTGTCAGAGTTTACGCCAATATATTTTTGTACATGCGGCGATCCTCGAGGGTACATTGATGATTGTGGATGAAGAGAGACAGAAAGAGGAAGAAAGCAAACGTGCTGCTGAAACGAGTGGTTTTAAACGGGGATCGGAACGCTGGGAAGAAGCCGAGGGTTTGAAGGTTCTAACCCCCAAGCAATCTACTCAATCTACTAATGAAAGCAGTGATGGCTGTGGAAATATTACGAGGACTGAAGGGCCTAGTAGACCGTATGCCGACTCAAACGACAAGGTCCTCAGAGCAGCTGCTATCTCGGCATCCACATCTACGTCGAGCACCTCCTTCATTCCTAATAGAGCAGTATGGGATGAAGGTGGGGGATACTTTAGTAGCTTCGTGAGCCAACCTTCACTAACATTTGGGTTGACGACTGATGAAAATGTGGATGAATGTGCACTTGAGAGCGTTTTTTCCCCGAGACCGAGACCACAGGCTAGAGCAGTCTCTTCATTGCAGCGTCATGCCCTGTTTGATGTGCATTTCGATCGGAAGCGAAGCAATAGCCCGTCGAATAACATCAGAGACGATATTACTGGTCTTGACAACGATGGATTCCGGAGACCAAGCGTCAAGAGGAAGCAACCGAGTGGTGACGCAGGTGAGATCGCGATGAGGAAACGTGCACAAAATGAGAGTTTATCTCGTGAACGTGAACGTGAAAAAGAGCAGAGGCGAGCAGAGGCGAGATTGAGTAATGGCTCTTATGCGCATTCGAGGGATGGAAATATCGACATCTTGGCATCAAGCATTGTACGATGAGAAAAGGGCAGACTTAGTGGATTTTGGCCCCGGATTCGTTCTTGTGGCACTGCTGGCCTTCCCATCGACGGGTAGGATTATCAAGTCCTCTTGACTTGACTTCATCAGACCTTGGACCTTTTTTCTTACTGGCATCACGTACTCGTCCAATTTTTCCGTCGAATTCCTGCTTCATACCCTATCTGTTTCGGTGGACATCTCGTTGTTAGCTACATAAGTAGCCTTGTGTCTTTCTTTCATTTCATTGTTTTTGGATCTTGAATACTTACTTATTTTCAACTTTTTCAGTTTGAAATGACCCTTGAATATCACACACTTGTAGACATTGCAGCTACTATGCATTGATGGCCTCAATCGTTCGAACCAGTTTGAGCAACTTGGCAGAAAATAGCTTTGTTGTGTAATCAGAATGTGTACGCATGTATATCACATCCACCTTCGCTGAACTCAGAGACAAACTCTGTTGCTCCTCCTTGAGGAGACGACATGAGAACAGCCAAAGCTCAGGAGGGCACTATCAAATAATTTCTCACTCTTCAATCTCACTTTGACTTGCAGTCTCTCGCGAATGGTCATGGCAACTTCAGATACGGATTATGATATGAGACCACTCCCTCCTGGGTGGTCGTTGGGCTATGACGAAGAGTGAGCGTTTCCGAAGTTAGCCATTCTCCTCCATTCAATAAAGGACATCCATAGAAATCAAAAAAGGTGGTGTTGATATTGAAGACCTTCTACTTCGGTCAGTTAACTGACTCATTTCCCTCAAAGTTGCTATTTTCATTACGGAACGTGGCCACCGTCCATATCCTATGTCCACCCTCTTGACATCGACTCGGAGATGGATTTCTCACTGAAGACATGTGCAAATGTCTCAAATCAATCTCGTCCTCTTCCTAGACCACCAAGTGCTGCACCTCCCTTTGATCCAATTGCAATTGAACACTCTCCTCAGAAGCAGTCCCCATCTCCTCCACCACCTTCTCCTCTTCCCCCTCAGCTCCAAGTGGTCACGCCCCCAGGCTCACCACCCACATACTCGGCCCTCGTTGCGCCCTCCTCACCGAAACCATATGCTAAACCGAAGCAGAATTCCCATACATCATTCATGATGTCGAATCTTGGGCACAAAATGAGTGCTGCCCAACAGCTCTACGCAAATTCTCTTGTCAATCATGGAATGTCTTTACCAACTCTGCCCCCTCCATCTTTCGAATCAAATGCACCAAAGACAGTCCCAGACCGAGGATCGTTCTATCAAAATAATGTCTCTTCTTACATTTCATCTTCATCTCCTGTTCAACTACCTGTATCATCAGCCTCCTCGATTTCTTCAGGTCACAGCCTGCAAACGAGCTTTTCTCAGACATACGATGCTTCACCTATGCCTCCCTCATCACCTCCATATTCGGAGCATTATTCTTCGGATGGCGTTGATCATCAACATTTTGATGGTGTCAATCTAAACAATATATCGTTGCCTCGAGGTTATACTGGACCTGACGTACCCCACCTCACACCCACGTCTCAACTGAAGCAAAATACTGGTTTCAACAGTCATTCAACTCAACCTACGAGGACCTTGTTTGATTTGAAATATGTCAATGCTGGAAGGAACAAGCCCAAGGCCATACGAAACGTGGTAACATCGATGATCTCTCCTCGGGATCCAGGTGGAGCACATGTTGACAAAAACACTCCGAGTGCACTCCTGCCGTCCAGAGGTAGAACCACCCCTGAACAACGAAAACACTCATCATCCATTGCATCTTCTATGTCATCTCTTACGAGCAGCGTCAGTCAGGTTCTACTTCCTTCTCCTCCTCCTCCCTGTCCAAACATTCAGTCTCGACCTCAACAGCAGCAGGAGCCACGTTCCTCAGTCTACTATCAGACTGTTGAAGCTGAATTGGATCGAAATGATGACAACACTGATGAGCAATTTCAGTTGAACCATGATTGGGATAATCGGTTTCTTCCCGATGAAGGTTCTCAAAAGCCAACCCAAACTGCTATCCTTCCTCGAGGTGCTGGACAACCATGTCTAGTCCATCGGCCTTCTCAGGCCCCTTCTCACCAGGCACATCCGCCTGCTTATGACCCATACGACTATCACTGATACCTTTGTATGTAGTATGCATCTACTTGATTGGATTTTCTCATGTGGAGACACAAATATGCTTTCACAAGCTCAGCTGACTACTTCCATCGCGTTGGTCGATGGGGTTTAGCCAAATACCACAATTATGTCTAAGTTATAGGAAGATACACCGATTAGTCTTGGATACATTGGATAGGGTAAACTACGTCAAGCACAGGCGTAAATAAGAATAAGATAGCTGGGGTCATGTACGTACGATTCCCATGGTATCTATCAAGATCCAACAGTGAACGATTCCCCACAACCACAGGCATCCTTGATATTCGGGTTCTTGAATGAGAATTTCGCACTGATCAATCATACCTGAGTCAGTGATAACGAGAGGAGGCGAGATTACAATCAAACATACCTCAATGCATCTTCCTTCCAATCCATCTCGCTTCCAATTATTGAGAAAAGAGCCTTAGAATCTATGAGTACCTTGACACCGTTCTGTTCTACGACTTCGTCGAAGTTTCCGGGCTTGTCTACATATTCTAGGTGGTATGAAAGTCCAGCACATCCTTTATTCCGAACTCCAATTCGTATGAGCTGTGGAGTTGGTCCACTCAGCAGAGTGCGCAGTCGGGCGACAGCGGCAGGTGTCTACGATGGCTCAGCAGGAAAGTACTTGACAAGGCGACTGAAGACTCACAATTGTCAAAGCGGCCTTTGTTGGGCGAATTCTGGGCCTCTGGATTTCGATTCTTGGTGCTGGAGGAGGTCGGGCAGGAACCTGAGGCGAAGCAGCATCATTTGGCCAACGGGTAGTCTGGGATGCTGGAGGGGGAAGGGTGGAGGGCAGCGCATTGTGGTGGAGGGCGGACATGAGAGGGCGGCGGAAGAAGGCGGAGAAGGCGGCGAAGGGGCGGGCTGCATGTGGGAGAGGAACAGAGTGCAGCATTACAGCGGATCAATACAGCGGACAACCACCGCTGGCTCCGCTTTCACTCAGCTGACATAATATGTTGATCGCGGCAGCCAATCACAAATGTCCTATATGTCCGATTGAATAGTTAGTTCTGTGCTTATCAGACCGAGGCGGATTTCAACTTTGACATGTATTGTACTGATATGCCTGATTCATCTGTTTGACAGGTAGTTCAATATACTTAGTTCTGTGCTCATCAGGGTTGGTCTTTTGACAGTACAATCTTCTATCTGTTATAGAACTGAGATGATGACTTGTTTCTCCCTTGTGTACAACCAATTTGATCTTATGGGCATTTTGAAATAATCCACCCAAGTCTTCACAACTTCGCTCTAACATGTACCTAGTCTGATACCTGTTAGATGTCAGACTCAGTTTCTTGAACAGAAAGAACTAACTGTATTATGATATATACCTATCAAATGTCAGAACACACATTGAGACACTGCTGCAATAAAACTGTATTATTATTATTTTTCATCTCTTACAATTGGATTTCCTTATTCTTCTGATTTAATTTTGATTCTCCTCAACAGTACTCACTAGTACCATCGGCATATCCTTGGTCCTAGTGATTTTTTTTTTTTTTTTTTTAAATTATCGATTTTTTACACGGGGCGCATTGGCAGACCATTATCGATTCAAAT
>Ga0153987_1000128_pt1 | contig 26139 bp, 37 predicted proteins | sample TSNC071MetaG_FD_102279 | JGI IMG/M metagenome (GOLD analysis project Ga0153987, IMG submission 102279) | Attine ant fungus gardens microbial communities from North Carolina, USA - TSNC071 MetaG | ecosystem: Host-associated > Fungi > Mycelium > Unclassified | place: USA: North Carolina, William B...
CCTGAAAGAGAATGGGTGAATGAGTGGCGAAGAACGATGAGAAATTACAGTTTCGAGTTGTTCGGGGATGAGTTTGGCAACGCGGTCCCTGAGGGAGGTAGAAGCGTAGCGGACGCTGGCAAGGCGTAGCGAGAGAGCACGAGACTGTGTGAAGGGATATGAGTGGCATGTGTGCAAGCATAAAGCAGAGGACATACAACCAACATGATGGTGCTGTGAGAGAGATAATTTTAGAATGGAACAAGTCGGAAAGGCAGACACGTGACTTGACCTCAAAAACAAAAACAAAAAACACACGGCCATGGCGCTGCTGCCCCAGGTGAGTGGCAGAGGTGGGCAATTGAATGGGTGGTAACGCTTGAGGCCAGAAAAAACATTATCGACAGCGAGCACATGCGAATCCATTTTCGGACCACACGCTTGTGTATCCGGCGAGTCCGGGGGAGATGAGGTGGGAGACGGTGTTTGCGGGCGGAGGGGCGGCGGAGTGGGCGGACGTTGGGTGTGGTTTCGGAGGGCTGCTGGTGACGCTCGGGCGGCTGTTTCCGGAGCGGCGGGTGGTCGGGCTGGAGCTGCGGGTGCAGGTGACGGCGTATGTTGAGGACCGGATTGTGGCGCTCAGGGTCGCAGAGGACGGGAAATTCGGCAACATCGGGGTGTTGAGGACGAATGCAATGCGTTTTCTGCCGAATATCTTTGCGAAACAGTCGCTGTCGGCGCTGTTTTTTCTGTTTCCCGATCCGCACTTCAAGACGCGCAAACACAAGGCGCGCATCATCTCGCCGACGCTCCTCGCCGAGTATGCCTACGTCTTGCGCGTCGGCGGCATCGTCTACACCATCACAGACGTCGAGGACCTTCATCTCTGGATGCTGACCCATCTCTCCCAGTTTCCTCTCTTCGAGCACGTCGTCCCAGATGCCCTCCGTGAAGAGGGCCATGGTCCAGTCCTCGACGCCGTCTGGTCCAGCACCGAGGAGGGCATCAAGGTCGATCGCAACGGCGGCAAAAAGTGGCTTGCCTGTTTCCGTCGCATCCATGCTCAGAGATAGTTTATTATGTGTTAGTTAGCTCATCGCTGCCTTCATCTCCCGGTGCACTACGCTGCCTGCCTCGGCCGCCAGTCTGAAAATCTCTTCAAACCGTTCCATCTGCAGGCGTGTCTCCATGGTCACCAGCGCCACTCGGCCTGTCCTGGGCATCGTCGCCACCGTCACATGCGGCACATCATTCTCCTCCAGAGTGGTCAGATCAAGCATCGCAGACGTCGCGTGCACACCTCCCGTCACCGCACACACAAAATCCAGCATTGGGATGCCTGCGCCCATAAGCGCCAGTGTTGTCCCGTTGAGGCATGCCTGCAGTAGTCCCCCGTCCTGTTGTAGCACTGTAACATACACACCTATCTCCGACCGAGGATATAGTTCTGTCTGAACTACAGCTTCAAATGTAGACTTGATCGTCGCCGCCAGCTCCAACACCCGTCTGTCCCACAATTTTTCAAAGTCCATATTCACTATTGGCGACGCTCACTTACTTGTCCCCGCGGCCAGCCCTCCGTCGTTCTCCCGTACTGAAAGCAGCTACACTGACCTCGACATGCAGATGGGCCCGGTTGTGCAGCGCCTCTGCCCTCGTTTTCCCTTCTCGAGGCCCAAACACGGACACCATGACCTCGGTCAGTCCGTGGCTGATCACTGCAGACCCGTCTGCCTCTCCCTGCTGCCCTAGCTTGATCCTCATCTCCCGCAGCTCATACTGACGCCTCCCGTCAGACCGATACCCACCCTCGTTCAGGATTTCAACCCGACTTCCCTGGTCCCGTTTGGCCACTATTCCACCCAAATAGGTCATCACTCACCATGATCAAGCTGCAGTTTTCGGAAATTACCGGCTAACGACCTTTTCTCTGACCATGGCTGACCCCCCTTTGCCAGTCTCCATACTCGACACAGATCTCTATAAAGTATGTCTGCCACTCGATACCTAACGTCGCTTATCCCCAGTACCCAAAGTTGACAATGCAACAAGCCATCCTCCAACATTTTCCAGACGTGCAGGCCACCTATCGCTTTACCAATCGCAATGATAACACACGTTTTTCTTATAAATGTTTCCAGAGTCTTCGTGCTTCCGTAGCCCGTCAGCCTATCCATATCCCACCCATCATCTCCCATGCTCATTTATTCATTAGTCTTTCACAACCTCGCTCTCTCTCCTTCAGAACAAGTTTGGCTGCAAACTCAATGCCCATGGTTCTCCAAAGATTACCTTGATTATCTCTCCGCTTTCCGTTTCAACCCCGACCAAGTCTCCATTCAATTTATTCCAGCCTCCCCACACACTTCACTCGGTCAGATCGACATCCAAATCAAAGGCCTCTGGTCACAAACCGTCCTTTGGGAAGTCCCTCTCATGGCCATCCTCAGCGAAACATATTTCCAGGTCGACAACACAGACTGGAACTATGACCACCAACAAGGTTACATTAAACATCTTTCTATCTCTTCTGTCTCCACTCACACTTCTCAGACCTCACATTTCAAAAAGGCAAATTGTTACTCCAAGCTGGCTGTTCTTTCAGCGATTTTGGTACTCGACGACGACGATCCTTCCACGCACAAGATCTGGTCATTCAAGCACTCGTACGTGCCTCACATCAACTTTCCACTCATTCGCATGGTCGCTTGAATGGGACGAGTAACGTGAACATCTTTTCGAAAATCACATCTGAGCCCACAACAGCCTGCTCAAGTAGCATTCATAGGTTTATCTTGCCTACAAATACAACCTCACTCCCATAGGCACTATAGCTCAGTATGTATGATCTTGACCAACTATACCAATATTGCTTACGGTCGTCAGTGAATGGTTTATGGGCGTATGTGATTCATGTCGTCTTTAGATTCTGATCATCAAAAGTGCCGAGTAGATTGGCGCTTTGAGAGGATACACTCACGTCAACAATACCGCACTCCAGCTCTGGGAAGAAGTCTATCCAAACACGCCCAGCCTGCTCATAGCACTCACAGACACCTTCACCACCCAAGCTTTCTTCCAGGTCAGTTCGAGAGCTCACATCCATTACGCATCACTGTTTTCTCATTTCTCACCTGCCAGGAGATTACACAAAATCCAGAACGAGTCAAAAGGTGGACTGGGCTACGCCAAGACTCGGGTGACCCACTCTCGTTCGTACTTCACGTCAAAAAGACATACGAGAATTTAGGGATCAATCACCGTGAAAAACTCATTGTGTTTTCCGATTCACTCGACGTCGAGAAAGCCATCAACATCCAAGAACAATGCAATCAACTCGGATTCGAGAGAGGTGTTGTCGTTTTTATCGTACAGAGAGAATAACCCTCTGATACCATGGATGCGCAGTGTCATTCGGTATTGGAACATTTCTCACCAATGACTTCCGCACGCTTTCGAGTGGATTAGCAGAGAAGAACAAACCATTGAATATCGTGATCAAGCTTAGCTCTGTGGACGGTCTCTCATGTGTCAAAATTAGTGACGACCTAACCAAGGTAAGCCTTTACCTCTCTCGCACTTCCATGTCCTCAGGCTACTTTTCAGAACACGGGGGACAAAGACGTTGTAGATCGTATCAAACAAGCCTTTGGCCTGGATGTATCCTAGAGCATTTGTGGCCGCAGCGTGTGGTTGAAATTATCAAAACCTAGTAGTTTTACACTAGAAAAATATGTGTGTTAGAGACGAGTCAGCTATCCATGACTGTAGAAACTCACTTTCATGATAGTCAGCTGCTAAAAGTCTGAAAAATCACATCCCTACTCAGTAATTTCTACTGAAATGAAAAGAAAAACTTACAGTTCCAAGACAACCTCTCGAGGAATCCGTTCCATGACTTCGTGAAGAGGAATATCATCCTTGGGCCCGACCGTCTCATAATGCGACTTGAAGCTCATGTACTCGACCAACTTTTCAGCAATAATGGCTCTAAAAGGAAGATAATAAATGAAAATTCGAAGCCGAGTTGTCGTTGTAAATGCAAACCGTTGACCCGATGGACAAGTCTTCGTCGTTGCTTCTGCATAACTACCTGCCCAATAAAATAAACTAGACCAGATTCACAACGTACATTCATCAAGATACTTACTCTCCACATCCAACATCGCCTTCATGGTACCGCTCGCCTTTGCAATGTTTCGACGAACAAGGAAAGAGAAGCCATCTGTGCTAGTGATGCGGATCCATTCATTATCAGACGTCTGCTAACCCATCATCTCTTTACGGGAATAAAAGTGTCGAAAAAGTGCACACCTCTGTGATTTCAGATTGCATAATAGGAGAAAAGCTATTGTTGATGCCATCAAAATTGTTGAAAGGAATTTTAGACTCATCGAACTAGATGAGAAGTGGTCTACAGTCAAATAACCTAATGGACAAGCCTAGTATGGACGGTCAACTCAGTCGGTTGACTCGGACAGTATGAGGAGATGTCCTTCAAGGAGTGTCATTTACAGTACCAATGCAACACACAGACTGGCCTTTGAATCCAAAAAGTCAATGGTCAGTCATACCCAAAGAGAAACACTTGTACAAGACTTGTACGAAACAGTCTCATGAGTTCCTGAGGACGGAGCACAATAAACGTATTGAATAATGAGAAATTTCGTGCCAATCAAATCCGGTGATCTCGGATGGACAGTCTCAACCCTCTCCTCAATTCCGAACACCATGTCCGATGTTCGTGCTCTATTACGCGCAAAACGGCAGGAAGCCCGTATATCTCATCCTCTAGCCTCCTACACTGCCTCGGGTCAGCTCAGATGTATCATTTGCAGTACTCTCGTCAAATTCTCGTCTGCATGGGAAGGCCATCTCGGGAGTAAAGCACACAGAACACGCGTCGCTCATATCAAGGAGGAAGAGCGTTTACGAGATACGACAAAAATGAAAGAAGAGGTTGCAGGCGCAGCACAGGAGGAAGAAGAAGAAGCAGCAGAAGAAGAAGAAGAGACTCAACAGATGGCAGAACGGGCGGGCCACAAACGCAAATCCGCAGACTCTACATCCGACGAAAATTCCACATTTAAAAAACAAAAACGAGGACCAGCAGCAGGATTTCCTGCGGATTTCTTCTCAGATCCTTCCAGCGCGCTTGTTTTCGGTACCAATTCTGACACAGACGATGAAGAGCCCGCCACACCCGCAGAACCACCTCGTTCAGCTCTTGACCTCGAGTACGAGAGATTCCAAAAGGAATTTCTGCAAGCGTCAGATCCCCGCGAGACTTACGAACGTGCAACAATCGTTGCTGAGCCTGAGCTGGCACCTCAAGGCATTGAAGGTTTACCGGTTTCTGCAGAAGACGACCCCAAGGTGCAAGAAGAGGAAAAGATAGAGCTTACCGAGGAGCAGAAACAGCAACAGAAGGAAGATGAAGAAAAAGAGCTTATTATGGATCGGTTAATGGAGGAGGAACGCGCTCAAGAAGAGGCAGACATGAAAGTGCAGATGATGAAAAACAGGTTGGAGGCGTTCAAGAAACAGAGAGAGGCAGCGCGAGCAGCAAAGAAGGCTTCATAGTAAGTCATACTATCCAGTAAACATCTATGTTACATGAATCATATCTCTAGAGACAGCTCGTTCCGTCCTTTTCTTCCTCCAATAAACCCAGCCACTTTGACCAATCCATTCCTTGTTTGTGAAACATCATAAGACCCATCATTACAGGAAGATACCACAGACTGTGCTGAAACACCCTTCTTGCCTGCTTTTCACCACCAAATCTCCACCATTTCCATGCTGCCCAAAGGATAATTAGATTAGGAGGCAATGCGGTGAGTGCGAAGGCCCAGGTTGCAAGACCAGACAAAGGGACCAAGATGGAGCAAATGGGGACGAGGAGAGCAGCATGTCGGAGGGACACGAGTGCGTTTTTCGCAGGGTCGAGGATCGATAACATACGGTATCCAGCTTGTGCATACGAGCCTCGCACGACATATGAGAGTGAGTTGAAATGTGGGAATTGCCAGCTAAAAAGCAGCATAAAAAGCGCAAAAGGTGCGAGTGGATTGTCGATGAACGACGGATCCAAGGCCGGTAAGTCGGATATGAAATTTGGAAGGAATAAATGAACCGGGTAGTCTACGGTCGGCCAGAGTTTACCTCCGCAAGCTGCCCAGCCCATGAGAGGCGGTACAGCGCCGACGATGGCGCCGAGCCACGTATTCCATAGTGAATAACGTTTCATCCATGTGTACACGCCTGCGTAAAGTGCGACGTTGCCTGCACCGAGAATGGCTGTGGTGGGATTTACTGCCGTCCAGAGCAGAACTGGGCCAGCGATCCCTGTCATCATGGCGAATGCTGCGGCATTTGCAGGAGAGATGGCTCTCCGACAAAGAGGACGATTGCGGGTTCTAGCCATCTGGGCATCGAACGGGACCTCTTGAAGCTGGTTGAGCGAGTTTGCTGATGCCGAGCAGAGAGCCGTACCGACGGCAGTCGAGAGTAGGATGGGCACCGTTGTTGGCAGAGGTGATAGCGCGACGCCTGACATGGCAGTGAGGACATTGAGGGCGGTGAGTCTTGACTTGGAGAGCTCGAGGTAGACCTTTGTGGGGATCGATGTATCGAGCTTTTTGTACGCGTCTCTTGGGAGACAAGTGTGGTGTTTCTCGACTGATTTCCTGCCGAGCCACTGGGTGTTGTGGAAAAAAAAAGAGGAGAATATGGCGGTGGGTCTGCGGGGAGTTGCCCTCAGCACGACGCTGGTCATGGTGCGGTCTGCACTGGCCACAACCATGGTGAGCATAGACTCTGTGAACTTGGTAACAGGAAATACATTACTTGTGTTTTCTGGATTTTTGTGATCAGATCAGTCGACAATTTTACAGAACATTCCCACGGGTTGGTTCCTCCTGCTAGTTTGTCCTTCTCAGCAATGCCCGGCACTCATTTACTTCCACCAAACCTCCTCAAGCTCTTTGCACCTCGACCGCCCCTTCCCTACTCTCGCCCCGTTGACAAGGACATTGACCGCATCCGCAACAAGGGTGTCGATGGTGTCGGCCAAATCCTCGTCCGTCTGAATGAGGAAACGACAAATAACCTCTTCAATGCTGCAAATGCCGACGCCATGGAAGAGGGCGAGGAGCCCGTATTCACACATGCAGAAGAAGTCAAGCGCCAGATTCGGAGAGAACAGCGCAAGGCTCGCAGGGAGGATGATTTCAAGAAGGCCAAGGAGAATTGTGGGCCATAATCTTTTTTCCAACTCCAGATCATGGCTCATGTGTCTCCTAGACAAACCCACGGATGATCCAGAGGCAGTTGGTGATCCGTATAAAACCCTCTTTATTTCTCGGCTAGTATGTATCTCACTTCCTTTCGGCCATTCACTGACCTTACATCTGAACAGCACAAGAGTGCTACTGAAACTGACCTTCGGCGCGAGTTCGAGGGCTATGGTACCATTGAGCGCGTAAGAATAGTGCGGGACAAAAAAGGACGAAGTCGAGGTTATGCTTTCATCGTCTATGAACGCGAACGTGACATGAAAGGTGCCATTGAGTATTTTTCTCTTCCAGCCCAACTCAACCCAGCTCTTTCAGCTGCATACAAAGAATCTGATGGTCTCCACATCATGGGTAAGCGTATTCTTGTCGACGTTGAGCGTGGCCGTACCGTCCGAGGCTGGAAACCGAGACGACTTGGTGGTGGTCTTGGTGGTCGGCCCAAAAAAGCCGATCCTGTACCTCCTCCTCCTCCTCCTCGTAGTAGTTTCCGTGGTGGAATGGGCGGGCGAAGTGGCGGTGGTTTCAGCGACAGGGGGTTCCGTGGCCGTGGGGGTGGCTTTGGTGGTGGCCGTGGTGGCGGCTTCGGTGGGGGCGATCGCGGCTATGGCGATCGCAGTGGCGGAGGAGGCTTTGGCGACCGCGGTAACGGGAGCATGCGAGGTAGCTATGGCGGGGGAGGAGATTTCAGAGGCTCGGGAGGTGGCTTTCGTGGTCGGGACGACTTTGGCGGAGGGGGCGGAGGAAGCTTCAGGTATTTACAGCTGGTTAGACTATCGCTTTCATCTCTGATATTTGACAGGGGCGGACGCGGCGGCGGGATTGGTTATCATGGTGGAGGTTTCAATGACAGTCCAAATGGTCACAGTGGCCCGCCACCAGGAGGTTTGTCAGGGGGAGGTGGTGGTTATGGAGGTGGCTCTCGTCCAGATCTCAAGAGAGAAAATCCAAGCGGGTATGATGATAGAGAATTTAAACGGCCCAGGTATTAGTTTGCGTCTCGATGACAGAGGTATCCTTTTTCTTCTTCCTGTCCCGAGGCTTTCACAGGACGCACAAAGAAAGGTTTCTTCCACCATTCTCGAGTATGTGCAAGTATGTTCCCTCTGTCTTTTGTCAGACCATTATTTCTCTTCATTCTATGCGTAAGTATAACCTCAGCTTTTTGTTGCTATCAGGGCTTTTGGTGAAGAGTAAGTATGATATGGCAAAAAAACAGTCTGAGACTGTTGAATGTATGTTTGAAACTAGTGTATGACAGCAACACGAGCATTCCTGGGGTAGAATATTCTTCCATACCTGCCAGGGCAAAGTGTATCGTCCGGTTGATCTTGAAGACTTGTCGATGACGTAATGCAACAAATACAAAAAAGTCTGTAGCCAGCATTCTTTGTTTTTGTCCATTGAAGTGCAGCGTTTGTATTTGTGCGAGCCACATGAGAGCACTGAGCCCTCAGTGAGCGCTTTGAATATGATTTGAATATGATTTGAACATGAGTGGCTGATGCTTGTTATTCGGATCAATGTCTTCATTTCGTCAGGGGACTGTGACACACTTGAAACTAGACACACGCACCCATACTACTGCTGCTTCGTTACCCCCTGATTCTAAATGCGGCAAGCCTATTCGGTTCGAATGCCTGGACTGTTCTCCTCTATCAACATCTCTGCGAAGCCACAGGGGCTTCGCCACTTTCAAGATCAATATCGTCCGTCCCATTTGATCTGTCACAAGACTCTCAAAAAATCTGAAAAAAAAATTGACACCAAATTTGTTCTGATGAGATTGCATCATCTTATTGGTGGTAGTTGTGACGTTAGCATACGAAGACTTGGGAATAATATCGACAAAACTTGAAATCTATCAAGGTCTGGCATCCAGATCTGGCACGAAATTTAGGGTAGAAAAAATCTAGGTCTCATGACGGTTCCACAGCACGCCTTTGGACCGAAACGTTGTCGGGAGATTTTCCCAGGTCCACCGGAAAATATAACTTGTTTCCCTGTGTGCCTCGCCTCAATATCTTTCTCCTGTTCTTCCACTCAACTCAAGATTCCACACTTTTCCCAGCTCAATTATTGACCGCAGGTATTGCCAGATACCCTTTTATGTCTTTCCCAAATGAGCAGCCGCCATCCGGTGAAAGCCCATGGACTCAGAATCAATCGCAAATGTCAGCTCCCACCTTGCCGGAGGCGGTCCCACCAAAAAAAAAGAGGGGTCGATTCAGCAACGAACAGATCAGTATACTAGAACAATTTTTTATCCAGGACCATATTCCAAGTGTTGCTCAACGAGAGGAAATCGCCGATGTGCTTCGTTGCCCCCCTGAACGAGTTAGAATCTGGTTCCAAAATAGGTGCGATTGTCATCTTAGCATCGCTCGCTTCATTTGATCTCAAAGGTATTTGCACTATATGATAGACGAAGGAGAGAGAAAAATGATGGGAGAGTAATATGGGGAGCTCCACGCTCGAGGGTCTCCCCCTCTGCCCAGCAGCTTCCTGATCTTTGTCAGGCTAATGAAACTGACTTTGCTAGGCTGGTACTGGAAGACGACAGTAAGCTTTTTAAAATCTAGAATGTCTTCATCTGATTACATCCGATAGATTCCATAACCACTATTCCCTGCACGATGCTCAATATCAGCGAATGGAACCGAATCAATCGCACAGACCAGCAGGACCTCATGGCTTGGATCTGCGAGGGAAAACGGTGTTTTGTATGGTTCGTCCTTTCCCAGGAATACAGCTTCAAAATGCAGGTGCCACTTGACAATGTGAGGGAAGCGAGTTTCAATTATGTCGGTGTTGAAGAAGCTTCTTTGATCCTCGAACTCGCGCAACGTCCAAAGTTCTTTACGAAGCAGAACCTTCAACAACCGGGCGTACCTTGGCCTTACTGGAGGCCATGCGACGATTGGACTGAGAATAGAGCCGCAACACGCTGCCTCCGTCATGTCCTCAGAGGACCTCGTGTATCACTTGTCTATGTTTACTACTACGTCCTGAGTCACAAGCGGAATCCAATACCAGCTGTTCCGCATTTACTAGAAGACAAGTTGGCTCCAACAACACCGACTCACCTATCCCCCATCCCCGGCCATTCTCTCTATCCACACGGCTTTGGTGCATGGGATTCAGTAACCACTGCTGAATGTCAAACTCCATCATATGATGTCAAGCCGCTAATCAACACATACCAAGGCAGAGACCAGCCTCAGCCTAGTGTTATGATTAAAATGGAGGAATATGAAGACATCTACGCGGAGCACAACGTGATGGTACCCTCAGGAGCAACTGTTGGAGTGGCTGCTGAACCCTCCAGACATTTGACTCCCTGGCCAAGGACTTTTCTCCCTGAGAGTTATTGGCCTCCGACTTATGCTTCTGGCAATGGACACGACCAGTCATTATCAATGCTTCCCTTCCTACCAAGCGAATCTTAGAGAAGTGATCTGAAAAAATTTCAGATTCGTAATTTCGAAATCTACACGTATTGCTAAATATACCTCACAATCCCAGTAGTAATTAAAGATGTCTGACCGAGGCTGGCATTACGAATAAATGCATAGAATTCATCCAAAAGCGGTACTAGAGCATTTCCGGACCTTCTCGTCGTTCATTTATCCTTGTGAAATAGGCTTTGCTCACGATGTTGACTACGAGATAATGAATCTCATGACCTAGAAAGGTGTATTCCCCACTTACAAGTATCCATGTATCTACCAATGCAACGTTTCATGCATGTCTTTGGCGCCCATGTCAGTATCTCATTCAGTCCAACCTCGATTGGTACTACTAACCTGTTCCGCGCCCGTAAACGATGGCCCGGGTTTAGGAATACACTTGGCAAAGCATTTTTCGTTAGTTTTCTGGAGATAGTTTCACGTGAGGCTCTTTTGATAGGCACGCTCCAACTCACGCCTATTAACTCCTGGGCTTGTGCAGCTGCAAGCTCCAATTTGACTCGCTGTATAATCTCATCTTTACGAGAAGTCGCATCCACTGATAATCAAGTCAACATTTACACGTTGATCTCTGCCTAGAACAATACCTGGCTTGTGTAAGTCATTAGAACTACTAGAGTTGAAAAGGTCTGACATGGCCAGAAAGAGAAAAAAATCGAATACCGAAAATGGAAATTACAAAAGAGGTAGTCAATTAGTCAATCGTGTATAAACAGTTTTCTTGACTTTGCATGAATGGGCGCTAGAGAATCAAAAACTGCACATAACGGTACAGGCGATGCCAATGCGCCAGAGGATTACTATCAACTTCTTGAAGTTGAAGAAACTGCGACACAAGATGAAATCCGGGTAAGTGCCCTGGATCTTCTACTTACACCAAGTACCGGCTTATCTTTTGGGACTAGCGCTCATTCCGCAGATTAGCACTGATACACCACCCAGACAAGAATCACGGAAACACAGAAGAAGCAACTCAAAGATTTTCGGCGATACAGCAAGCGTACGAGGTGTGTCGGCACTGTCAAGTATACACAACTTACCATTAGATGATGCTTCTAATCCAGGTTCTCAGTGATGAACAAGTGAGTTCTTGGGTGCTCTAGCTGCACTTTTTCTATTCATTGAACTGGACTACAAGTAGGAAAGGGCCTGGTACGATTCCCATAAAGCCTCTCTTGTACCAGAACCAGATGCCGAGACCGTATTCGAGGACATCAAGCGTGGTGCACCCGCCTCTCGTGCAAGAGATCGTGGCTTGACGGAACGACATATAGAGAGATTTTTTGATCCAACGATCTGGAAGAACTTTGGAGATGGTCCTGATGTAAGTTTCTTGTGTCTATTGTTATATCCGAATCATATTATTCCCAGAGCTTTTTCACCATCTATCGTAATCTATTTTCTCGACTCCAGTCTGAAGAAACATGGTTCTCCGGAAAAGTTGATTATCCCTCCTTTGGGTACTCCACATGGTCTTGGTTGCCATCCAATAAGGAACAAGACAATGAAGCGGCGAAACATTTTTATCTATTCTGGCTTAATTTTAGTACTGAGAAGGATTTTTTATGGGACGAGAAATGGAATACATCGGAAGCTCCAGATCGCCGTGTGCGTAGGTGTGTGCAGACTATTATCCGTATTTCCTTCACCACCCATATTTCAGATTGATGGAGAGGGAGAACAAGAAACTACGAGATGATTCGCGCAAGGGCTACAACGAGATCGTTAGAGTATATCGATATTCACTTTCCTGTTGTTCCATGCTAATCGACATCCACAAAAGGTCCTTGTGAAATTCATTCGCAAGCGTGATCCTCGCTACAAGGCATACCTTCGTCAGCAAGCCTCATCGAAGCCTACTACCGATGCTCCTCACAAGCAAGACGCTGCTGCAGCGCTTCGGCGAGTCCAAGCCTCCGAAAACTACATTGAACAAGAGTGGCAAAAGGTCGACTCTCGTCATCTACATGCTGATCTTGAATGGGCAGTAGCGGAAGGAACAGACGACGAAGCATGGGAATGTGTCATTTGTAACAAGATTTTTCGCAGTGAAGCCGCTTGGGACAGCCACGAGAGGAGCAAGAAGCATCTGAAGGAGGTAGAGAGGTTGCAACGACAGATGTTAGAAGAGAACGAGGCTCTAGGATTACAGGGCAATCCTATGAGTCCAGACACAAACAACATCGAGGGTGGAGACAATAATGCCGCAGTTGAAGCAAAATCCGAATACTCTCGTTCGGCTTCTCCATCTATTGAATCTCCCAATAAAGTATCAGATACTTTAGAGGACCTAGGTGAAGTACCCAGGAGGCATGTGTCCCCAGAGCCAGCTCAGTCCGAAGAGAAAAGGCCTGGCAAGAAGTTACTAGGTAGTAAAAAGAGTACTTTGGAGGTGATGTCGAAGACAGAACGGCGGGAAATGCGACGAAATCAGCGACCCAGTCTTGAAGAAGAAAGATCTGAGCCTGATTGTGGCAAAGAAGATAAGCCAGAATACGTGGAAGAAGACGTTGCCTCCCAGGCTCCTGAACTTTCAAAACGCGATAAACGACGAGCAAGGCAGGCGAAGAAAGCGGAAGTAATTGTGTCGGCAAGTAAACAAGTATGTCGTCCATTTTACCAGAGAACGTCACGTTGAAGATTCCACAGGTTCGTTGTAATGTTTGCTCAGACACATTCATGAGCAAAACGAAGCTTTTTATTCATATCAATGAGACCGGACATGCACTTGCAGAGCCGGTTTCAGATTCTCAGAAATCTCGTCAAAAGGGGAAGAAAAAATAGGTCAGATGATACAAAAGTGGTAGATTAAAGGATAGCGTCACAACCAAAAATTAACTAACCCATAAGCTGTGAAATGTCATCTGGCGGATACTTTGTTTGTGAGAAGGTCAACAACCTGCATCAGGTCAATTTCTAACATTCAGCCAAGACAAAGAGAGGCGCACCGCTTAAGACTCTGGATATATTTGCGACTAATTTCGTCATTAAGGACGTGTGCTACTTGGTCTCGAGAAATCTTTTCACGAGCAGAACGTTCGTGAATACTTAAAAAGGATGAAAGCTGCGGTCTCTGAGAGAAAACAATGCACGTACCCAACCATAGTTACACCAATAGGCCAAGGGGCATTTCCGATTGAAAGCCGAAGGTAAGCATCATTGGCGCGCTGATATTCCCGCTTTTGCATGTAATGAACAACCTCTGCAATACGATGCAGCATGTCTGCAGGGAGAGACTAGATAGAGGAGTGAGATGTGCCAGGGAAAGCTAGAATAGGTGAGCCGTACTCTAGAACGCAAGTTCTTGAAGAGAGGCTTCAAGTATTCGGCAGACTGGACCTGCGTTGCAGCTGCCAGCTTTCCTTGAGTAGATCTCTTGACATGTTCAGGCCTTTCGTCCATAGCTTCTTCCCATTCCTTAAGCACTCGCTTCAGTGCATAATAAATGAGAGGATAGAGCCTATCCGGGTCAGTCTTTATGAGGGTGAGATCCAAGGCACCGACATCGACGACCTCGCCTTCCTTTTTCTTCCCCTTTCCGTTTCTACCCTGAAGCTCCTTCTCGACGCTCTCGACGCCCTCAAGAGCTTTTCTGAAATCATTGTGACCGCCCTGACGTTCGTGGTCTCGTTCTTCAATGAGCTCAAGTGCGCGCAATCTGAGACGGCGGTCTTTGTCAGACTCGCCGAAAAGACGAATTGGCTGGCCCTTGGCTCGCAGACGGCGGATAGTCTCTTCATTGGGAATATTGAAGGATGATTCTGGATTTGGAGACTCGGTGTCGCGAGTAGACGGCGACGGGGCTCGCACAGTCTGCTCTCCCTCACAGCATGAAAATCTGCTCGATGCAGCATTTGATTTTTTAACTCACTTTTTGTGCAACCTTGTCGGCTTCGGCGCGTCGTTTCTCATCCTGCGCTTTGGCCTCTGCCTCTTCCTTTATGCGTTCGAGCTCGCCTCTGCGCATGTACTTTATCGGTCGTACTGAGTCATCAGAAATGGCTTTGCGTTTTTCAGCGACGAGAGCCTTGAGGGAATCCATCATGGCAGGAGGATCTGTATTTTATTACATAATATACCCTAGATCCGCCCCTTTCCGACACAAGCCTCTCTCTCCACCCTATACACAATGTCCGATTCTGAGGCTTCTAGGTGTGTTAGCTGTATTCGGCTGTGTCTCTACTCATTTTATGCAGCAAATACGTCTTCCAAACCTACGGATTCAACGGTACGCTACACGAGCAACCAAGTGACGCAATGCTGATGAGTATTCTAGCCAAGTTTCCTAACACAAACCAGACGAGAAACTGGTATACTGTTTTGTCCACTATGCACTGCCATGATGTGATACTTTTTCTAGTTTCCAGAATTACGTGGACTATTTCAAGTGTGTTGCCGCCAAGGGCGAGGACTTTCAGCCTTGCAAGCAATTTCAGAGGACCTATCACTCTGCATGTCCCAGTGTGTTCTCTGCTCGAGCTTAGCTAGTATATCATACTAATTTGCTCGTTCCTTTTAGATGAATGGGTATGCTTTTTCATCCTAAACGCGTCTAGCTGTTGGTTGAAATTTTTTCCAGATCAGCAGGTTCGATGAGCAGCGGGAGGCCGGAACATTCCCCACATCACTGGAGCCCTGAATGTAGAATTAAATCTAGCTGTATCCGCTGTCCTGCAATTTGTAGAGTTTTTCAGAAAAACTTGAGGAATCACGTGATGATGCACCACTGACCTCGCAAATATCATTATTTTTGTCACGTTCTCGCCACCCATACACCACATGGCCAGACCTTGAAAGTTAATGGTTGACATCTTGCTAATTAACTTGACATACCATGGATTATTCTTGCGAACCTGACCATTCAACCCATCTTGTTGTTCGTGGCGAGCATCCATTCAACGCTGAACCTAGCGCAGCTGCCTTGGTTGAATTTCCACTCACCCCTGAGGAGTTCGTTTATTGTCGTAACCATGGTCCTGTACGGGATTTTGATCCAGAGGGTTATACTGTCTCTTTCAAGGCCTTTGGAAAGGAGTGCAAGATGACAATCAACACTATCAAAGCTCTATTCCCAACTGTCGAAAGCGTCGCTGCACTTCAAGTGAGTTCTCTACTTCCTGGTCCAATACGACTTGGTAATAACCAGTCTCCAGTGCGCTGGGATAAGAAGAATTGAAATGGGAGCAATAAAGCCTGTTCACGGGGTTCCCTGGGGTGAAGGTGTTGTTGCAAACTGCAGATGGGGCGGGGCCTGTCTCAAACATGTTTTGCAGCACCTTGAATTCATCCCAGAAGACACCGCTGATCTCCATGCTTGTTTCGCGTCTTATGCAACCATATGTCAAGATGATGACTACTACGGTGCTTCTATCCCCCTAGCCCGAGTACTGGAATCAGACCCAGGTGTTATTCTTGCGTATAAGGTGTTCATCGGAACTTACCATTTTCTACAATCTCGAGCTGATACGATGACAGATGAATGGGGAAGATCTCTCACCAGATCACGGTGCTCCACTTCGTATAGTTGCCCCTGGGTACCTCGGTGCTCGTTGGGTAAAATGGGTGGATACCATCGTTATTTCCCCCACCGAGTCTCCGAATTTTTATCAACAGCGTGATTATAAAATTCTCCCTCCACATGTACGTTGTCTATTACCCATCTTTTTTGAGATTCACTACCTTCAGGTTGACACCAAACAAGCTGCGCATCTATTATGGTCTAAATATCCTGCCATGACTACACTACCTCTCAACTCTGTCGTCAGCACAGCGTACAAGTCGAGTATAGATACACTCTTTGTCAAAGGTTATGCTCTTCCGGGTCCATCGGGAAATGTGACTGCAGTAGAGGTCAGCATCAACGACGGTCAGACCTGGGACAAAACAAATATCATTTATCAAGAAGGAAAATTTAGCTGGACTATCTGGGAGGGGAACATATCCTGCTCCGCGCAAAGTGGTACCGTTTACAGTCGCGCAACCGATTCAAGCGGACATGTACAACCCAAAATGGGACAATGGAATCTTCGAGGCGTGGCCTTTAATGGCTGGGGCAAGGCAGGCTGGTGAAGTTCACGAGAGGTAGCATACCTTCATGTACTTGGATCCAGATATATATACAGATTTCAATAGCGTAATCAGGCAATCAGTTCTTACCATATATGGGCTCTTGATTGCCGACCGACTTCGTACTTCCTCGTCCGGTGATATTAAAAGGGCGATTTAATTATTGTCTTTCGAGCTTTGATCCACAATTGACCACATCCTCTCGCAGAAATTTACATGGCACTTGGAAGACTTGCTCACTACGCTTTTGATGCGGTCCTGCTCTCAACTGTGTTGGCTGGTGTTCGACGATCCAGCGGATTCTCGTACGTTGCAGACAAGTGCATGATACTGCCTGACTGACATACATCATTCATCCAGACCTAATGTGTCGACAATATCCGACTCAACTTTCCGTGGAGTAGCGGAAAAGTTTCTGAGTATCGGTGAAACTGTATTCGACGTGCTTCAAACGGGCGCTGTCAATAGCCAGTATTTCTCTAGAGAGAACACCAACAGTCAACACAAATCATGATTGGACCGTTATACATGGTCCTCAACGTATGAGGGCAGGTTGCCCGACTAGACGAGTTTCAGACAGGCGAGAGAGGGGAAATTGAGCTTCGGGAATTCATCTCAACGCTGGCTGTACCTATCATTGTACTCATCGCTCTCCGCTCCAAATGCAGGGGTTTGCTCCATTCTCTGTTGCTGTGCGCATCCAAGGGTGGGATTCTTTTCATTGTCCTGAGTATTTGCCTATCAATTACCACATGTTCGACATTTCACCTCCATAGCGACAAAAGTCATGAAAAAACAGTCCAATTGCGGTCAGAACCCTATGTCTTTTCCCGAAATTCTTCTGTATATTGCTTTGTTTTTACCAATTCGACCATTACATTCACCCACAGAAATAGTGATCAAGTGACGTAGATGCTGATGTGGCGCCTTAGCTGTCGACGTTGCATGGATCTTCAGGGACATCCATAGAACGAGATACTTGACAAGTGTGGTATAAATTATCCGAATCCCTTTCAAAAATGCTTAATGGCATCGGGCAAGCGGTGTTGCCAGATACTACGTCGTACACAAGGAATCTCTCATAGAAAACGATACCTGATGAGTGCTTTCTTTCTGCGCCGTTGTCTCTCACCGACATGCCTTCGTTATTCTCACATTGTCCTTCCTGAAAAATGGTACCCTTGATTTCCACGAACTGTTCGAACTCGGTGCTGATCTTTGCCACTGATTCAATGCTCTGTCCCGCTTACCGTGATGGGCGGGAAATTTACAGCTTGCGCCATGACCCAGCGGCATGCTTTTTATACCATTGAGAATATTTCTTGACAGAACAGACAAGCAGATCTGAAGAACGACCCCAATAATTGGATGTTCACGGTTCCTCCCGCACCGACTAAATATAGATTTCTGCTTTACCACTCAGTGGAACAACGTGGCTTTATCCAAGGTCATGCTGTGGATTTCAAGCCAGGCAAGGCATCGTAACCCAGCTTTACTAAACGTCGTTGCCACCAATGACAAAAGTTTTTGATCATCATGATTCTGGCGAACATGATGCGACACTCAGGAGATCAGCAACCCAACCAAGGGCATCTCCCTCGCATTGGAGTCTTTTCACGATGTAGGTGGATTTTCGTAGAGGAAATTGAAACGCTGAGACTGCCAGAATTGGTTGATATAGCTTCTGTGAGCCAAAATGCTCACGCGGATGGAAGATCATGGACTGCACTTGATTCGAGCTCTTTTCTGCCCTCGGAGAGATAGTTCCTCGCCGGAACCCTCTTGCGGGTTCTTGATGACGGTGCGCATGGCGAACAATCCTTGTCCTAGGCGATACCGATGGACAAGACCCCATATATGTCATCTGCACGTGTATTCCCACTCAATGCCTCAGCCATCATTCTGATGGTGCGCTAATACATAGGCCACCAGACCTCGACTTCCCAGACCAACAAAGACGGCAACGGCAAATCCGAGGGTGATCCTGTCGAATGAGGGGAGAAGCAAACGAATAAAAGCTTCAAACCCCTCATGTTCCTTCGAGCGCAAACATGTCCTTCCTCATGCGTATCAGTTTCTTGGTTTATCTTCTGGTCCTTCGGACTGCTGCCTTCGCTAACGGGCGTAATGACAACGTATGCTTTCTTTTCTTCACCTTGTATGCGCCTTTTGATCGTGAACACATCATCCAGGTCGCTGTGTAGGACCTTGTTTCTCAGTTGTCATTGTCGTATGACTCACCTAACCCGATGATAGATACTGGGGGCAGAACTCATACGGAGCCACTCATCCTCTTGACCCTGCCAACTGGCAAAAGTCGATTTCAGCCTACTGTCAGGTATGGATAGACCTCTGGCTTGAATCATCCGTAAATCACAATCTCCACCAGGACGATGCAATTGATGCCATACCAATAGCATTCATGAACGTCTTCTTTTCTACAGGTGGTCTTCCTGAAATCAATCTTGCAAACGTATGACTCCCTTTCACACACTCTAACTTAACTAAATTTTAGCTCATTGAACGAAAGATCTGCAGTGCTGATACTGGCGTTTTCCCGGGAACTAATCTCGCCAACTGTCAATTTCTTGCTGCCGATATCAAAGCGTGTCAAGCTAAGGGAAAGATCGTCACCCTCAGCTTGGGAGGTGCTACCGGGGCTGCAACGTTTTCCTCAGATGCTCAAGCCCAAACCTTTGCTGACACTATTTGGAATCTTTTCCTTGGCGGCTCTAGTTCAACTCGACCGTTTGCTGATGCCGTTCTTGACGGTGTTGACCTTGACATCGAGGGTGGTGGTAGCACAGGCTTTGCTGCATTCGTTTCGCGGATCCGATCACATGCCTCTGGTGCAAGCAAGAAGTGATTACCAAACCTTATCCATGACTTACTACTCACTGAATGCGGATCCACAAAGGTACTACGTCACTGCTGCACCTCAGTGTCCCTTCCCCGATGCTTTCCTTGGCCCAGTCTTGAATGCGGTTGGATTTGATGCTGTTTATGTCCAATGTGAGCAATCAGCGTGGAAGCAACAGACATGAAAAACCTAATTCAATTCCTAGTCTATAACAACTTTTGCAGGTGAGATCAATGGCCTGATTTCACGCCCCCTACTCATGAATTGATTCAGTCTCCCGAATTTCAACAATCCCAATGTAAGTTGTCTGACCAAATGTAGTCAAGTCATCATAACTGATTTGTCAAAGGCATGGAATTTTGCTCAATGGTGAAGGATGCTCCTTGGTTTAGTTTTACTTCCTAACGTCAAGGCAGGGATAACTGGGCCAAGACTCAATCTCCCAATAAGAATGTCAAAATTTACATTGGTGCTCCTGCATCTTCAGACGCTGCTGGATCTGGTTTTGTCGACGTCAATACACTTGGTAATATCTTAAGTACAACTCGCTCTCAATTCTCTTCGTTCGGTGGTGCAATGCTCTGGGATGCATCCCAAGCGGTCGGTGAGCGTTACTTATTTTTCATTTGATTTTCCACCTTCTCAAATGCATCAGCCAATGGCCGTTATGACCTTGCTATCAAGAACATCCTCAGAGGTGGCGGTGGAGGTAGTGGAACGACAACCCACACCTCCATGTCACATACATCTACACCACCCGCCACTACTACCACTCCTACGAGTGGTAGTTGTGCTGGTGTTTCATCCTGGAAATCTAATGTTGCTGTGCGTGTCCCATATCAAGATACTATACTCCAATAACCAGGCCATTCCTCGCCAGTACCAGGGTGGCAGTCGGGTCACCTACAACGGTCATCTATGGGTTGCGAAGTGGTGGTCACAAGCCGGTCCGTACATCCTCTTTCTAACGTCATATCCTGACTAACTCAAACCTGGCACCGAAGATACCCCTGGTGGTTAGTGGAGATTTCCATATATAATGTTGACTCGTCTTACTTGTCTCTCTAGGTCCTGCTGGAGACTGGACGGATTTGGGTGCTTGTACGAGTCTCCTCGCCAGTCTGCAACATCAGACTACCAAACCTGGCAAGGTAACTTCTCGGACTTCGGCCGCCACCAAGCTGTCAAAAGCCACAAACCTCGCCACATCGACTGCATCCGCTACTGTACCAAAAGCCCCTCAGCCCAGTGCAACGAGGCCAGCTCACGAGTTTGAATCTGAGGACGTTCTCAAAGCTTCTGGGTCTCGCAGGTTCTCCAGATTGTTTAGATTCTGAGGAGTCGACTACATTTCACGATATTAACGAATGAGTTCAGCTGGTATGACGAATGACGACTTGTATAATATTTGCATAAACTGTGTCATTATGATCTGAATGATAGATAGTCGATACTTGTAGAAAGAACACCGATATTTCAGTTGTCTGATGAACTGGAAAAGATGTTTGAAAAGGTGCTGTGAAGGCTCGGTACAACGTGCTTGTGCAAAAGGGACATCAGTGAGGTGACCCCTATAAAGACTTCCAGGTTGTAGTCCTCACACATGTACTCACTACCTGCAAGACCCGATGAGATGTCTTGTTCAAAGACAGATGCCAATACCCGGGACTGCGCTGTTAACGACATGGTGCGATCATTTGAAAATACTTTCTAGAGTTCTTGTCGATGTGCTCGACACGGACTCCTTTGTTTATCATATTTATCGGGTGATGTGGACCTCGTGAATCAGATAGCGCTTGCTTTGACAGACTTACTGAATGCTCCCCGACATCATAGATGCTTATATTAAGTAAGATTGACAGAAGATGATTTGATTTTATCGACAGGTACTGACGACTCTCTCTTTCAGCGCTTTCCAGAGACAAAACCGTTGTCAATGACAGATCTGTACCTTGATTTCCTGAAATCTATTACGCTGACTTTCACGTCGGAGACAGAGCGGAACCCTTATCCCTTTGGCTGTCCTGTAAGGTAATTGGATAGCTAGCCATCGCAGTGTTGTTCCGAAGACTGGTACCTTATCACGGTAGTCGAGGCTGATCGAGCCAGGAACCTTAGAGTATCTGTCATAAGTCCTACCGTGTTCCACTCTCATTGCCTAACGTTCATCCATACGATTCTTGACTGGTATCGCCGTGCGTACATAAGGCACCGGAATACCGGTCAATTCGGGATAGGAATGGGAGCAGCTTCGTGACACCAGCTCGTTCCGAGTGGATTCCCGTCTTGTATCTTCACCTACGGATAGCTGACAGTCTTTATGAACTCAAGAGAGTCTCATACAGGCTGCTCCTACTGAGAAGGTGACCTTAAAATGCGGCTCTGGGATTTCTCAGTCATGAAACTTACTCCAACCACGGACACGAAACTGGCACAGGGTTTCTCATCTGAGAGCGGCACAGACAATGACAAGACAAACTTCTAATTTTCATTACTACGATCAATTGTATATTAGATTGTGAGAAAAAAAGTACAACAGCTTTCTGTTTCAAAAGCTCATACTAACCTTTATGCGAATTCTCTTTTCCCTGCCGTGCAGCAAACGCGTGGTTGAGCGTTGTATACCTCCTGTATTTTGATTCTCGCCTCAAGGCAGCTGGTTTTTTTTTTTTAACCATACTGAGATTCGTCAATTCATTCTACTGCCTCGACTATGGGCTCTGCGAAGACACGTCCAGGTTAGCTTGGTCCAGATTGTTGTTATCCGTATCAGTAGTAACCTCCTTTGAATAGTATCCTGGGGCGTCTTTTCTCGAGTGCGACTGCGCGACTATTGGCCCTCGAGTCCATCTGCCTCGAAGGCTTCGTCTCCATCTATCCCTTCTGCGCACAATACCAAATCTCCTAATCGTACCCAGCCTCGTGCATTCAAAGTCAAAATAGTGACGTGGAATATGCACGACTCCCTACCCAAGGTACCTTGAGACATCACGGTTGTCTGGATGTTTGTTCATAAAGCATATTTGTCAGGGAGACCTTGAAGAACTGTTAGGCAAAGTTCCTATACATGTCACTCCAAACTCCAGACATCAGTTTCCAATCTTCTCAGACGACGACACTCACCCTTATCACCTTGTTGTCATGTAATGTTTAAATGAAGCATTTTCCTGTGGATACTGACTGTTTGTTATACAGCGCCGGCCAGGAGTGTCCGACTTTGTCTGGTATGTGTCATATGGCTATTCATGGCTGTCCATTTAAGCGCCGACATTTTCTGCAGGTATACCCATGGGCCTGGGTGCTGGTTTCAAATGGTATGAAAAGGAAAAAGAGAAGGAAAGACTCAAGGACAAAGAGAGAGACCGAGAGAAAGAGAAAGAAAAGGAGATAGAGAAGTTGAAAGACAAGGTTGTGGATAGGTCTAAATCCCGGAAAGAGAAAGAGGATATGTCTCGGGAACATGATCCCTTGGGCTGGACAGCAATGTGCGAAGATTGGCTCTGCAATGGTGGGGGGACCCGCTTAACCAGCCCAACTATCGCTGATGTCGGTGCTCCTAAACCTCTGATGCGCCAAGTTCCGTCCAAGGAACCCAAGAGAGGGCCATATCAATTGCTGGTGAAGGAGCGATTGATGGGGATATACATGGCGATTTACATCCATCGGGATATCCAAGCTCTCGTCAGAGGCACGAAAGCCTTTCTTGTTCTACCATTAAGCTGACGAACCTGTTTTACTAGGTATTTCGAAATCAGCTGTTGCAGCTGGCCTAATTGGGGGGCGTGTAGGCAATAAAGGGAGTGTTGGCATCAGTCTCAATATCGATGGCACTACGTTTCTTTTTCTCAATGCCCATCTTGCAGGCAAGAAATCCTCCTCTGGGTCAATCAATACACTAACCCCTGATCGTAGCGCATGGGAGTAAAATTAATCATAGACTTGCCAACCTTGCAAAGATAAAAGCCGAGCTTTCTGTTGATCCCTTCCTCGCACATGATGACCCCAAAGTGATGGCTGAGGGTGATTATTCTTCATCAGTTCATTCTCGAGCAGTAACCATTTACATTTATACCCAACCAAGATCTCACGGATAGATTTGATCACACTTTCGCTTTTGGTGATCTTAATTTTAGGTTGGACATCACACGTCTGCATGCAGACTGGCTCATAGCTCAACAAGGTATTTTTTTCCTGATTCAAACAAACAGATATTGATCTCGGTGTTTTTTTCAGAATACACGAAAGCATTTCAGTTTGACCAGTTGCAGAAGCTGATGAAAGACGGCAAGGCTTTCGTGGGATTCCAAGAGGGAATAATCAATTTTCCGCCCACCTTCAAGTATGATGTAGCACGAAACCCCAGGTTGAAGCATGCTCCTTCCAAACGTGGTCATAGCCCACATACACCACAAGCTGAGATTCTGGTCAATAAATCTCAGGAGCAACTAGCTCATGAAGATCACGATGATGACGCCGTTTCTTTAGTGTCCTCAGTATCTCAGGCAAGTTCTTGCGGCGATGAACGCATAGAGCTTGCAACGAGAGCAGTGACTCAGAACGACGTTTCCCTCGATACCAAAATCAAAGACAAGAAAACAAGGAAAAGATGGAAGTCTTTGATCACTGGATTTCAATCACATCGTTTACAAAGGCATTCAGTCGGAAAGAATGCACCTCGGAGATCTTTGGAGGAGACTCAACGAAAGCCAAAGGATTCTACTCCATCACCGCGTCACTCCTTGGATGACAGTCAAATGTTTCCACCTCCTACTAGCATGAACAATTCCATAAAGACGAACTTAAGTAGTGAGGATCAGTTAGCGGACAAGGGGGTCTACGACTCATCACATAAACAAAGAGTGCCAAGCTGGTGAGACAGGGACCAGTGTTCGATCGAATATCATTCATTTTTGTACATAGGTGTGACAGAATACTCTACAAAACGACGGTACAGCCAGAAGCAGAAGAATTGTTGATGGCCGCTGGTACATCTCGCTCCCGACCAGGTTTGAAGCAACTTCTGGTGAAAGCTTTCCACTCGAGATCACGCTCACTATCTCAGGAATTCGCATCTTCGACCTCTGCAAAGTCAAGCAAGATGGTGACCCCTATCTCCCCGAATCACCCTCAACCACCTGATTTTCCTCCGTCACCGCAATCCCTCGAGCATGCGACATTGGAACCCAATTGTCTGCATGACACCCTCAGAATAGGAGCTTCGAGTGGGGCTGATACAATAACGAGACGAAAGAGTGCGTCTTGTATGAGATTCGCTACCAGGCGTGCTTCGGCATTGGATAGCAAGCTCCTTACGGAAGACCCTATCTCACGGAGATCGCAGTCCCGCAGTGTCGTGTGGGGGATTTTTCCTTCTCTCTTCCTATCCTCTTCTCCCAGGGCATCTACGGCAGAGCTGGTCCCCCAGCTACCGGAAGCGCCACGGAAACCTCGAAAGGGTGAGATGGTATGTCTAAGCTATAAGACCCTCGACGACCGAGGTATGCATCGATTAGAAGGGAGAAGCGATCATAGACCTGTCATGGGTAGTTTTGCTGTATATTTCTAAACATCTATTTGGATTTCGCTCGTTTGATATCCTTACACTATATAGACTTACGCATTTGCGATACCCAAATGCATGGATTCAAGGAATGCTGACAATGTCAATGGTAAAATTTTTGTTGGTTACGGTACAGATAGCGCCTAAGCGGAGATGGTAACCTCAACTTCGACACCAGGCTCCAAACTAATGCTGGTCTGAATTACAAGCTTAATAATTTCTGAAAAGAAGGGACAAAGGGATACTGACAATTTGTTTGACAACTTCACTGGAAGCATGCAAGTCAATCAAACGTTTATGAATCTTGAGCTCGTAGCGATCCCATGTCTTGGAGCCCTCACCACAAGGCTAAAACAGATCATGAGCAGGCATATCACAAAAGCCAAAAACCAGACGACATACTGTCTTACGGGTTGTGATCTTCAAAACTTTAGTAGGAAGACGAACGGGGCCTTTGACACGGAGTTGCTTGTCTTTGGCACGGCTGATCAGATCACCCGAAACTTCAGCACCCTAATCAACATACACATCGTTCAAGAGACGAACAGAGAAATGACGAACACTTTTCCAGATTCTTGACATTGCCACTTGTGAGAGTAATCCTAATTTTGTGAATCTTGGCACTGGGGACGGGTGCCCCGGTCGCATCGTATTCTTTTTCACCCTTAGCGACGTAACTCATTGTGTCCTTTGTTAATGAGTCAGAAGGTGACTAGGAGCACTGTCAGAAAGTAGACCTTGAATAATCAGCGGCGATACCTGCCTAAGGCTTTGATTTGGGATCTGTGGATAGAAAGGGAAAATTAGGGTTTTCGGGTTCATCAAGCATCTCGGATAAACCCGAAGGCCGCGCTCGGCATGAGATCGCAGCGTCAACAGTACGCTGCTGACGACGCTCACCATGCAAGG
>Ga0153987_1000129_pt1 | contig 26051 bp, 27 predicted proteins | sample TSNC071MetaG_FD_102279 | JGI IMG/M metagenome (GOLD analysis project Ga0153987, IMG submission 102279) | Attine ant fungus gardens microbial communities from North Carolina, USA - TSNC071 MetaG | ecosystem: Host-associated > Fungi > Mycelium > Unclassified | place: USA: North Carolina, William B...
GTTCTTCTCCCCCCCCCCCCTCCCTCCTCCCCCTCCCCCCCTCTCTCCCCCCCCCTCTCTCTCTCTCCCTCCCTTTTTTTTTTTTTTTTTTGAAGTGCTTTGATTCTGAACTCTACCTCTCTGTTAAAGGTCAAGCCTAAACATCTCGAAAAGCTTTCTCTTGACTTCTCCGCCGACTCAACGGCCAAGTCAGGCCAACGAATAACTAATCGAGTCGGCGTGCTCGACACAAAACATACTTCATATGATATCTGGTCAATGGGCGACTTGGAAGAGGATATGATTGATAGGCGTACAGGCGCATCCCACTTTATCGGAGGAGAGGAACTCAGGTCACTATCTTGTCTACTCCCAAGAAAAATGAAAAACGGAAAACTATATCCCGGTATGCGTTGCATCATCTTATCATCATATACCTCTTGCACAATTCATTCACGCTCGTGTCTTCTTTTCTAGCTCCAAAGCCCATAACCCGACATCTAATTGTGTCTGCTCACCTATCCGAGCTCTCAATGTCCGAAGGAGAAAATGCTTCTCCCAACCCAATGGTGCATGAGAATCCACAAAGACAGAGATACCCTCCAGAACTGCTGAAACACCGATTCATGCCATATGGGTCTTCTACCAATTCCACTATGCGACTAGAAGCAGAAAAACCAGCGTCCTATGGTGTAACCATGATGGACACTGACAACCAAATTCCAAACTTGACTCTGGGCGTGGGCGAGAAGACATCCAAAAGTAGAAAGAAGGCAGAAAAAGCAAAAGCAAAAGACGGAGAAAATTTGGCGGAGGCAGGTCCAGGCCATAAAGCGCATGAAATAGAGCCTGTGCTAGAGGCTCAGGTGGAGAAGGAAAAGAAGAACAAGAAGCGGAAAGGCGAAGATCAGGAAGTTGATAGATCGGCGAAAAAACTGAAGAAATCTAAGACATCGACATCTCGGTAGACTACTTAATCATTGCTTTTGCTTACTGTGTTCTCATGTCACACTTGACTATCGTCAAATTTTCCAGTCCATGCACAATGGTACTGGTTTTTCACCATTCTCATGAGGCATGCATCAATGTCTGGTCAACAAAGCGACGTAGAATTCAGCAGGAGACAGTGAAACACAACACAGCAATTGATGTGCACAAAGGAGTAATAATGTTAGATGAACAAATTTCAGAAACGGAAGGGAGAGAGGAAAGGCTAGAGATGGGACTAAGGAAGATGATGTGGCAAAGGGGTTCGATGCAAAAATCTGTCGAAAGAAGAGAGGAATCTCTGGTAAATAGAAAAGTGTATGAAGAATATACCGCATCTACTATACCACCACACCGCAATAAACGTCTTTCCACCTGCTGTGCTTCACAAGGAATGCCTCGAAAAAAAAGGAGCACTCGATTATATCAAATCCATCTCAACCCCTCCAAGACAATGTGCCCCGACTCTCTCCTTCCCTTTTACCTTTGCCTTCCCCGGCGCAACACCACTTGTTCCAAGACCATTCTTGAGTATATCCTCGTCCTGTACGATATGCAAAGGTCCAGGATTAACCAATAATCGCTGAACCTCTTCTTCGATACCCTTGTACACGCTTTCCTTTGGGAGACCCCATATCCTTCCTGGATTCTCCTTCTCCTTCTGCTCGAAGATAGACCCGACTGTATCCACCCACTGTCTTCTTGTCTCAACTAGATGTTTCAACTGGTCATTAATAAGTAGACATTGATCGTCACCCAGATTAAATCCGATAGCGGCTGGACATGGCGCGAGATTGCTCATCAGATTGCCAGCACCGTTCCCGACACCATTCGTGCTTCCTCCATTTCCAATAGTCCCGAGTTCAGACCCTTCCGGTTTCTTCTTCTTTTTATTCAATTTCGGAGTGTCTTTTTTCTGGAGTTTAGTGAACATTGTGGTGATGTTTTTATCTATCGAGTCCCGGCACTCTAGGTATTCCTGGTAGCCTAATTGATCACGAGCGATAGCTATCAGACGTGATTTACGCGCTTTGTTCGTCGCTACGACTTGACGAAGTTCTGTTTGTGCTTGACGCAAGGCAGTCGCGATGGGGTCATCTACTTTTTCAGTGAAATCTGGCTGTGAAAGGCCAAATGTTAGGTGATGGTAGTTCACGAGAGGTCGGATGAGAGCAGCTCACAGGAATATCTAACAAACCATGAAACCTCAGATTGTCACGTATCCTTGCTTCCAGGTCTGTCACATTCAGTCGCTCCTTCCGCGCCGCTGCAGCACCGCTTCCCCCTGGTCTACCCTCCATAGCATCCTCTGCTGCCTTCACGCCCTTCCATCCTGACTGATCAGGAAGCGGTAAAAGTGCACTTATCACTCTCTCCGTCAATGGCCCATGACCTTTCTCCTCATTCACTAGGTCTAGATCTGTAAGCGTTGAGGGGTCCCATTTCGGTTCTGGAGGCGTAAACTGAGATGGGTGTGCTTCTTGATGGTTCAGTACTATCAATGGTAATAACCCTGCATCCTGATCTTCCCAGACTTCCGTGTAATGTCGACCAAGTTTAGGCATGATGTAGGGCTCAATTTCGTCGCCGGTGTATTCAAGAAATCCAACATCTTCTTCGCGAATGGGTCGTATCCATGGCTCGATGTTTGCGTAAAAAGTGGTGACAATGGTTTGCGTTGGTTGTTTTGCTTTACTAAAGTCCTCCATGACTTCAGAGGGTTTACTGGGTCCAGGTATTGGAGGTGGCGGAATGGGAGGTCGAGGTTGTAGGAGGCACTGGGAGGCGGGAACGGAGAAGTCGGGACCAACATGGAGCTAAGGGCAACTGAGAATTGAGGACTGTATCTGTTTATTGTGGCGTACCTTTGAATGTGGTTGAGGCGTAGGCGCGGGTGGTTTTGAGGCTTTGGGTGGGGGCGGAATGAAGGTAGGTGTGTGATTTACAGGAGGGGTAGATTTGCGAGGTCGTGTATCTACCCCAAATTAGTGTATGCACCTCCTAGACTAGAATGAATGTACCAGCATCACCATCGCTATCATCTTCTCGCTTCCGCTTCCGCTTCTTCCTCTTCAGATCTTCAAGGGCACTAAAATGGGACATAAGATTCCGGTCGGTGGCGTCAGGTAAAATTATACTCACGAGCGATTTCTCGATTCTAACGAGGTGCGTGAAGGCAGGGTATTTGTAGATGAGGGCAGGGAACTAGTCCGTGACTTTGAGCCATGGGCACCAGACAATTTAGGATCGTCACCGTCAGGTAGAGGTGTGACTAAGTATGGTAAATTGTCATAGACGTGAAGGCACAGACAAGTTGTTTTTGATCATAAGAGAGTCCAGCGAAAGTGACCACAGCGCGGTGAAGTTTTAATTCAGTATAAACGCATAAGAAAAAAATGATGGGTTGCGTGATATGAACAGGGACCATGAGTGTTTGAGTGCACGGAGGTCAAAACTATTTGACGTACAATCTCGCTCACGCTTGATCTTATCAGCAGACTTAAGCTTTCCTTTCTCCCTCTCTCTCATCCGGCGCATGGAATCTTCAATATTCCTTAGGTCCTCACCTGCTTTCTTGGCTCTTTCAATCGCCCATTGTCGTAGCATTTTCAGCTCGGAATGAATTCGTTCAAGTTCATCCACAGATGGCACTGCTTCCGGAGTATTCTTGAACAAAGCCGAGATATTCGACTCGGGTACTTGATATGAACTGAGTTTAGCCGGCATGGTCCAAAATATCGCGCAGAGCACAGTGAATGGGGGTATGCAGCAGTACTCGCGACAGATATACAAGCGGTAGAGCCTCGGTAATCGTTATGGGGGACGAAAAAGGGTAGAAAAATCTGATGAGAGTGGAGGATGAAGAAGGAGAAAGAGGGTCTTCAGTGATTACTCCGGTTTCCCACGCCTACTTGCAGTATCAAGACTTGATTAGTCACATCGGTTTATTGCCCACGAAGAGCAGACACAACACTGACTGTTTGCTTTTGCTACAGTCAGCTTTTCAACAATTATTTTTCTGAACCCACTTCATCGAATGATCTTATGGTTTGGTTCCTAACATTGATCGTATTTTGTCTCGGCAACTGTATAACCCTCTGACTCCTGACTTGGAGGTTTGTCGCAGTTTCTTCTTGGCCATCATCAAGAATTAGGAAGGGAATGTATTGCCCTTGAACTTCCAAGTCTGATCTCTTTCAAGTGTCGAGCCTGCAGACTGGACCATCTTCTGAAGGGCCCATGCCGCTGGCAGGAAAACCAATCCAAGTCTCATCGAGAGCACACCTGAGCAATACTAAGAGCACAGGAATAGATGTGTGACAGTGGAACTCTTCACGTCGTAGCCGAAGGCGTTCATACCGAAATAAACTTTGATCTCGATCAGGATAAAAACGCCTATTTTCTAATCGTCAGGATGTTAACGTTAGATGAATCAAGATAGAATCGGGTGTTCCGCTGAGCTCGACATGGTCAGTTGTTCAACAGTCTCTCACCTTTCTCGCTACTCGAAGACAAGACGTTGATATATTTTCAGCTAATTTCAGAGGAATAACATGGAAATCATATTCAGAGAACAATTGACTTTGTCAGTCTGGCACTGCATGACACGAGAGTATATTGGACAGAGCACGGAAAACAAAGCGTCGGATGTACTTCTCTATATTGTATACGCTTCGAGAACAGACAAAAGTTGACGAGGATTCTGTATCTAACTGTTCGGCATGATCTGAATTGTCCTGACCCAGTGGACAGATCGCAGAAAGAGGGATGTAATCCGTGTTTTGCTCAAAGTACATATGCGACATTCTTTTTACATCTAAATCCACCAGAGTGTGGTGATAAATTATCACTTGAGTTGTTATGTTTCCCACGCGCTTTATACTATGCCCGCCAGTTCGCCTGGTCAGAGGACGGACTTGGTCGATGACAACCATGAGACAATCCCCATGGGAAATGTAGAAGTCAATGGCTTTGGCTCTCCTCACGACGCGGACGACGAGGCTGAGGACAATGTGGCACTGCTGGGGAGCCGCTCACCTCAGCCCTACAGGAGAGGAGAAGCGAGGTCGCAAACAAAAAATATAGTCCTAGAGGTGGGGACATCCTTTTCAGATTTTTGTAGGTCACTGATTGCTTCACAAGAGTGCCCCAACTCTATTGCTGACGACTATCAGTTTACTATTCACTGGAAAATTGCTGGATCAAGTCTCTGTATGTCAAGCCTTGTTGCGCACATGGCATCATCTGATTCTGACCAGCGCTGGCGGGCCATGCGAGAAGTAGATCAGCTCATAATGATTATCCCTGTTGTCCTCAATCTGAAGGGAAACCTTGAAATGAACCTTTCTGCGCGCCTTGGAACTGCCGCAAACCGCGGCAAGCTCAGCAAACCCAAACAACGTCGTGATATGATCATCGGAAATTTGGCACTCCTTCAAGTGCAAGCTGCTGTCGTGTCCTTCGTCGCTGCTTGTATTGCAATCATCCTCGGCCTCTTCGTACCGCATGGAGAGCCTGCTGTTCCCCTGTCCTCAAATAATTCAACTGCTACCATTGCCTTGTCAGTCCGTGACCATCTACTTTCATACGATTCAGAACCTAGGAAACCTATCCCTCATCCCCTCCCCGAGTCGAAACGCAACACTGATCTGGCCACGTAAGTATCTCTTGTACGCACTATCTTCGCGAAAGAGCAGTCAACAATGAACCATTTAGATTGATCATGGTAGCTTCAACGACAATGTCTGCGACATGTCTCTCGGGTATCTTATTGGGTTCATTCATGTGCACCTTGATCGTTCTATGTTTGAAATTCGATCTTGACCCTGGTATGTACTATATCCCCTTCCATTGTCCCATCAATTCATCTTACATCTCACATCCCATCCATTTTATTTTTTTAAGACAACATTGCACCAGCGATAGCTTCTTGCCTTGGTGATCTCGTCACTCTTTGTCTCATTGGCCTCGTCTCAACTCTCCTCATACCATTTCTTCACACTCCACTTCCATCTGCTATCTGCGTTATCGTTATTATCAGTGCTTCGATCTCTCTCGCCTATACGCTTCGCAATGAACACGTCCGATCTCTTTTGGGTGAAGGCTGGACGCCGCTATTTGGTGCCATGGTTATTAGTAGTGGGACTGGTGTCGTATTAGACATGTTTGTGAGCAGATATGAAGGATTCCCGCTACTTGCAGTTGTCATCAGTGGTACCTCAGCCCTTTCTCTTATACTAGAAACGGCTGAATTTGATTTTCAGGTCTCCCTGGTGCTGCAGGCTCCATCTTTGTCTCTCGTCTTTCAACAGCCCTCCATGCTCTCGTGCCTCCCGAGCCCTTGCTACAACCTCATAATCAGCCGAGTGACCGCCTCGTCATGCTTACGCTCCTTCTAGTCACTCTACCGGTCGAAGTAGTGTTCCTAATTGTTATAAGATCTGTTGGGTGGCTCCAAGTTCCTGCTATATTTATTGCGTTCTCAATGCTATTTTTCTGCTGCGCTGTAAGTTCACCTGTCATGTTTATATTTCTTCGAATAATCTAATGAGTGCACTTCAGGTCTTTACTTCACTCGTTATCGCACGCCTACTCACCAACTGGTTGTGGTCGATAGAAAAAGACCCGGATATGTATGCCTTGCCTATTCATTCGGCTATGATGGATCTAGTGGGTCAGTTGTTACTTGTATTATGTTTTGAAATCGTTTCACTATTGGGAGGGCGTGTGGAACAACGAGCATGAGAGTCGTGTTGTTTAGATGTAGGATAGAATTTGTTGATACCCTTCTATACAAAAAATAGATGAATCAATTGTAAGTCTGACATCTTCAATGTTTCGGAGAGAATTTAATCTTCGTGCTTTAGAGGTAGCACGACATGTTTAGTTAGGACAAAGGCTTAGCACAAGAGTATGAAGGTGTGATGTATGGACAAAGGCAACAAGCGTGTTTAATGTGTCCGTGATTCCGAGGCGGATGGAATGAATAGCAGTAGTTGTACTTCTCTCTGGAATCGGATTACATTCCAGGGGCCATTAGGATAGCTCAATGTCTTTCCTACCGTTGGACATCATCTTCTGGAAGATTGGGCGATAGCCTTTTTTTTGAACGCCTATTGTGACATTCCTCAGGGTTACCTCAGCTACGACGATGGGCTTCAATGAGGACTGTTTACCACCTCAATGCTAGATGAGCCGCCTCGAGTTTAATTTCACTCCACTCTTATGATCGGAGTCAATGTTCATCCCAAACAGAAGATAATGGACTACCGTGATTCCAAAAAGGGTTGATGTCTTACCTGATTTGTGAGTTCTATTTCATACCAAATACTGGCAAAAGTAACATTCGGGCTTTGGTCTCGAAAGAAAGTCGAGAGTTGAACATTATTATTTTCATTAGCAGTCGTGGCTGTGCTCATCAGTGGTATTTTTTTTTGTTCATTGTCACCGATGCACTTAGGACAAGAAAATTCATTGCCTCCGTTCCAGCAAGGAGACTCAGTACAAATCTGATTGTTTAGGGGCGAGTCTCTCAAAATCAGACTGCATTTTCCTCGTGCATTTGGACATTTGTACTCTAAGGCCGCCCAACAACATTTGACTGCTCACCCCTATCCTTATGTGTCGAGAGTATGATGAGGCTCTTCGCCAGGATCGGACCTCGACTACCATTAAGACTCTCAGCTTCATGAATGAATATCAGCTGTCCCGGTTCTAAATTTGGCTCACGCTCACAAGCGGGTCAACGTGTCCCGAAAATCTGGCCCTCATAAAATGTTCCGGTCGATCCATGCCATGAAGACTATGGAATCGTACACAGGTGTATGGTGCATCTCGTAAGATTAACATTTGGCATGTATCCTGCTGGTTCAGTTTGATTTATCGTATGGGAAGCGTCAAATTCAGGCGACAGTGCGGCTTTTATCCTTATATATCTCAACGTAATTCTCCCGTTTATGGAGTCCTAATTGACCCAAGCCTTCGATGCCAGCATCAGAGGTGAACTCGGGTCTTTCATACCTCTTTGTACGTCTTGCAGGCTTTCTCCTCGTCGTTCACGCCTGTTGGAAGTATATAGAGGCCAAAAGGTCGCCGGTGCGTTTGAACAGATATCCTCGCTTGCTCCGAACGTTTGATGTTGGTTCAATTCTCACTTCTAGCTGAACGCTCTCCCGACAGTCGGTCATTCGGGTATTCTCACTTCATATATCACTGCGATTCAATGGTATTGGAAAGCAGCTGAGTTGCTTCAAGAAGGATATGATCGGGTGCGTAGAATCTCTGCCATATTTCTTCAGTGCTCGACAGCCAGTCTGTAGTATCACAACCGACCATTTAAAGTAGCAACAATATCACGGTGGATTGTAGTTTTGAGTGGGAAACAACACATCGATGATATCCGGAAAGCCGCAGATGACACTCTTTCCTTCACGGCAGCTTCAGACGAGGTGTGAAGCTGACAGATCTTCTTATGGGATTATGCTGAGAAGAGCTAGGTAACTCACAACAAGTATCAGTTTGGTTCCCGGTACAGTGATGAGCCCATCCATGTCACGGTAGTCCGCTCTCCGATTACTCGCAATCTGACTTCGAAGTTCGATGACATTAGAGATGAAATCGTGGAGTCATTCAAGGACTATATCCCACTCACCGAAGGTAAGTTGAAACAAAGGTTGAGGCAACAGCTGCTTACCACGTATATACTTAGACTGGACTCCTGTGCCAGCATACGATACTCTCATGCATATTATTTGTCGTACGACTAACCGCTATCTCGTCGGGCTCCCCGCTTGTGGGTATTTAAAATCTATTCAAGCGATGTTTGACACAACTCTGTTTAGGCCGCGAACCAGGCTATCGTTCACTCAACGAGACCTTCACAGTCAATATCATGGTGAATGCTCGGATAATCAATTGTTTCCCAAAGTTCCTGCGACCGTCTGTCGTGGTCCTTTCCTCATAGTTTTCTGTGACTAACGGTTTAACAGATTTATCGCCACATGTTTGACAAATTCACGCAGAGATATAACAAGAGTGCTTCAGTACCTTGGACCTACCATTGAATCGAGAGTAGCTCAGGCAAGAAGTAAACCAGAGCAAGGAGAAATGCCAGTCTGTCAATCCTCGTCTTCATATTCATGGACATGCATTGATCAGGATGACAGAACGATCTGATCAGCTGGTTGATGGAATCTTCAACACACGAAAGTCAACTCGACCCTCGTGAGATTGCCATGCGCATTTTGGTGCTAAATTTCACGGCAATCCACACTAGTTCAATGGTGAGCTTGACCATCTATCGGGTACCACTAAACCTTCAAAAAATGCACAGTTCTTGACTCACGCTTTGTACGACCTCGTTGCTCATCCAGAATTTGTCAAAGAAATGCGCGAGGAAGCAGAGACTATGATCAAGGCATATGGTTGGACCAAAAACAGTATGCAGAGAATGCGCAAGATTGACAGTTTCTTGCGAGAATCACAACGGTTTACCGGGCTCGGAAGCAGCAAGTCCAAACTGATTGTTGCGGATTTAGCATGGACTCAATTTCTATTTGATTTAGTGAATTTAATTCGAAAAACTCTCAAGGACTGGACACTATCTGACGGAACACACATTCCGGCCGATAACTTCATTGCAATTGCGAGCGATGCCATGAATAAAGATGAGGTTCGTTTCTTGTACAGATGCAACGAGACATGAAATAACGATAAGTTAATTAGGCACTATTTCCTGATGCCCACTCTTTCAAAGCATTTAGATTCTCAGACATGCGTGACAGAGACGGAGAACTGGATAGTATCAAGCACCAAATGGTTTCTTTGAACTTTGATCAAATTGTCTTTGGACATGGCCGGCATGCATGGTACATGACCTCTTAAACAGTGGACACCTCGATTGATATAATCTTATAGTCCTGGCCGATTCTTCGCCGTCAGCGAAATCAAGGCCATTCTTGCTCATATTTTGTTGGAGTATGATGTACGAACTGAGAGTGGTTCACTGGCGCGTCCCCCTAATATCTACTTTGAAGCAATAACTATCCCTAACCCGAGAGCGAAAGTTATGTTTAGGAAAAGGCAGATGGTTTAGTGGAATAGGATGATTCCTTTATGTAATTCTCATCTTTGTTACAGCTCTGTTTGTTTTTTCCTGCTGTTACGATATGTATCTACCTGTCTTCCGAGACACGAATCTAGGAGTGGTTGTTTACCCGTTCTCAAGCACGTAAAAAATCTCTGTTTCTTCCATTGGTCTCTGAACTCGTGTTGGCTACGAGGTGACGAAAACTATTTTCTTGATTATGTTTGTACCATGAACTTGGCCTATTATTAGATGGTTGGGGGAAACCTGTTTATCCCAGAAAAGTCCGTGGGGCGATGCAAACACGGGAACAATACTTCTATAGATAGGCAAATCAGAATTACAGTGATGGTACCCCTACTATTTGAATTAGCAGTAATTTTCTCATCCACCAAGGACCCTCCTCAAGACAAAACAAGCTAGAGGCAGTGGCCGGAAATTCGGTGTTGTCATAATGAGCACCATGTGCACGAAGGGTAGATAACTCGCCTCAACGTTGCAGCACAAGACACGTGTGCATGACGGTGATCTAGAGGGATCACATTTATCCTGAATATACACTCTCTCGGAATTCATTCATTATTTGAAGCGTCCCAAAGAATTTTTCTATAGTCAAAGTTCTTACGGTGACCCACAATCAATAGTCCATATTTTTTGGTCCACAAGGCTGGCGGGCAAAGAATAACACTTCTTAGGTTCTATAGGCACTATCAAATATCCTATCTCCAAAATCTTGTTCTTGTTCTATTTTTCAAGGCCAGGGACTGAAGAGAGGGATAAAACTTGCCCAAAATGTGCCCCAATATATGCTGTTGGGAGAAACAAATTCGAGACACCTGACATCTGATGGTACCCAGAGGACTCGTAAAAATAGAGCATGTGATAATAGTCCAGATTGTTTTGGCAGTCACTGACATCCAAATACCACAAAGGTCAAACTCAAGTTTGTGCTGTTCATAAAACAGAAAAGCAACTAAAATTGCATTTGTATGATTTAATGAAGTACATATGGATAGCGTTGTAAGTCCTTGAGTACATGCATAAAATGTGGTATCTATAGGTCAATTAAAAAAAAAAACACAAAATGAAATCGAAGTCATGAGACTTCTTCCATGTCGTCGTCGTCGTCATCTTCATCTTCATCATAATCTTCATCAAGTTCCATCTTGACGCCCAACAACTCTCCTGAGTTGCTGGTAGGAACATTCTCAGCCTTAATCTGTAATAGAGACGTAAGTGGACCAGAGGCTGTTGTAAAATCTCATGTCACGTACATTTTCATCTTTGAAATTGTCTTTCAGTTCCCACATTCCATTGTGCTCACCACTGCGGTGCAAAAATGCAATCTCTGACAACACCTCCTTGAGGTACACCTCAGGTTGTTGCGTTTTGTCACGTAGTGGCCGTAGACCCCAGTGTGGCGTATCGCGAAAATGAGAGAAGAGTTGATCGAGAAGTTGATTTCGAGGGATACGAGCCATGCGTTCGAACCCTTTTTGCGGTTTTGTCCTCGTTTTCTGTGATCGACATTAGTGAGCAAGGCGAAACAGACAGATGACAAAATACACACGACAAGGTCACTGAAAGCTCCTCCACCGCCAGCACCAACTCCAACACCACTACTGAGTCTGTTAATTCCACCACGTGGTACACCAGTTTCCTCAATCCTCTTGATCTGCCTTGATTTTATGTTATGCATCAGATGCCGTCTGCGCAACTGATTCCTATAGGTCTCGCTGAAGGATGGCCGAAGATTACATTCGTGCTTGATCCGTCCTGTAAGGATTGTTGTCCGTGCTCTGGAATTGTACGGCACACTTGAACCATGAACGGATAACGAAGAATCCTTGGGCCGTTCTGCAACAACAATCTGGTTTTCAACAGCCTCATTGACCATATCAAGCTCATAGCAGTCTGGTTCTGGTCCAGTAGTGACATAAGAGGTGGCAAAGTTGAAAGTAGGGCGGTTAGATTGTTGGGATGACGGAGGTGGTGGAGTGCTACTAGCATCGCTTTCTTGGCTACTATTCGGATTCTTGTTCGGTGGAAGAAATAAAACAAAGCGTGATTTTGCGCCAGGCGTTCCTGGTGGAGGCGTATACACACGAATTGTGGCCAAGTGAACGTCTTCAGCTCTGACAGCTGTCCATCGTTCTAGCAGAAATTTAGGCATCTGAAAACGCATTTATGTGAACAAGCGTTGTGTGCGACGGTGCATGATAGGGACCTTGACGAGCCACACACGCCCATTGCCTTGGTCCAGCATAAGGTGTTCATCTGGGTCAGGTTGGGCGTCATCGTCGTTTGCAGTTTCGGCGTCAAAATGTTTTTTCTCGTCATCGATAATTTCATCCATGGCTAGCTTGATTCTATGAGTAACCAGAGTATTAGAGTGTTAGGAAAGAAGACAGAAGACAATAGGCAATGCCAGCACGTGATGATAGTAATTATATAATCACAGTGCCACAACTCGCTTCTTATTTCTGCTGAAATCTCTGGATATACCGTACTTGCTAAATGGACTGCTTATCCTCCGTCATTGCGGAACTACGACGGAACTACGACTCGGGTGCTTTTCCGCCGGTCGTTATTTATCCTCACTAGCGAAGTATCAATCTCAGGAGTCACCTATCAAGGCAGACGACTGAGGGAGTGAATATACGCTAGCAGTTTTATATGAGGGTGTCGTTGCCTCCATTATTGATGAAAAAGGCAATCTACTCAAATGTGAGACAGCCTCAAATTTGATCTGGGACATAGGGATGATGGCCAAGGGTGATATCGGCACCTCGAGCGCTGGTCCTGTCCGACACTCACAATACAATTATACCCACGTGGATGATATCTGTTTCAGTTTATATTAGTCTCACTCAATGGGGGATACTATGGCTAATTCGATACTGCTAAATTTGTCTATTGTGACTTGTCATCAACAGATATATGACAGCTCTCTTCGACAGCTTGCACATAGGCGACCCCTCCATCCGATGTCCCCCATAATTCATGAGTATCTTCCCTACGAAGTCTTTCGTGATATTCTTTTTCAAGCAGCGCTCTCTGCTGATCACCATGATGTCCGACAAACACTTTTTCATCAATCATCCTGGCCCCATCTTCGGGAATCAATCAAATTCTCAAGCGTCTGTTGGGTCTGGCGTCAGATTGTGACGTCTGACCGAGTTTTCTGGCTTAATACCTCTTTCACAAATTTCATACACCCTTCGCCATCCCACGCACTCGATTGTATGGAGGCTGTTTTGGAGCGTTGCAGCCGAGGCTTCAATTGCATCAATTTGGATTTCCAATCGCTCAAGGATGCAGATAATGCTGAAGCAATCATCGAGGGTGCTCTGGACATCCTACTCAAAAGCGCCCCTGAAATCCCATCCTCGCAGTGGATGAAATTATACTTGTCCGCTGCAGATAAGGAACACATTGGCATCATTTCCGATTATTTTCATTTTAAAGCATCAAGAGGCGCCCGCACTAAATTAAGCTCCATCACAACACTTGGGGTGGCGTTTATAGACTCACAACGGGTCGAGAATCCATCGACCACATTCTACCAGGAGATGAAAGTACTTCCCAGGTTCAATACCCAGCATTTCCCTAATATGACGCACCTACATCTGACAGATGTGTTTGCTGTCATCTCGACTTCGAATATCCACCAATGTCCCCTATTGTCCGAAAAAATGATGTTCGAACTATGGCTTGATCGGTGGACATACGCCATCGAAGATTCTGTCTTTTTATCCGACCAGGCCATGCCACCCTTCCACCTCGTTACAGACTCATACATGAACTTCGTCTATTCTTCGTTCTGCTCTGCGACTGCCCTTACAGTCCATTTTCCAACACCATCAGCCTCTATTTCTTCTGACGAGACTGTCCTCAGTCTTCCAATGAGTACGAGCATTTCAAACGTGGCTCGATTCTTCCTCAGAAATGATCTTCATGGTCTTCGCACCCTCCAGTTGAAAAATGTTACTCCTCGAATATGGCTCGCTTTTCTCTCGTTGCTGAAGCCACTTCCTTCTATGCTACTAGCGGGAGATCCGTTTTTACGCCCTTTGTCGCCCTTACCCTGGGAAGAGATCAAACTGTATCTTGCGTCTAGCCTGCTCCCGACTGTCTCTTCTCCGCATCCAGACTGCGCCACCCCAATTGTGGTCAGACCCGAGGAAGAAACTATCAGTTACAGTCTGTCCAGCATGGATAATCCAAACAGAGACCCTCCCTTAATTAAAGAGATTAAAGAGAAGCTTGGATTACCCTTCGATGTTGAAGTTGAGCTGTTGAAAGCTGCAAACTTGGGAGAATTGCAAGGCTTGGTGATGCGTTGCTTACCAGCGATTATTTTGAACCTCCCTAAATCCAGGATCGATTTCTACAGCACAGAGGAAGAACCTCCGCTGGATTCCGGCATCACTCGTATATGATGACTTGAGATGTAGTAAGACAATAATGTCTAGTTTTTCACGCTGTAATGTTGTCAAAGTACCCTCAGCGTTGAAATAAAAATCTATTCTGCCCTTTCCTCCAACAAATCCTCACTATCTGTACCTCAGTTCCAAGCCTGAAAGATTACCACATCGGATAGTTGATTGAACTTGTACTCACTCCTTGGCTGGTCTCATAGATAATGATATATCGGTATAGTTGTTGAAACGGATTGATGCAGAAGGTCACGCTCCGTCCAAGACATGACTCTCCGACATCAGAGATATGTTACGCTCAGACATGCCTAACCCAAATGGAAGGCACAAATGAGTATTGAAGAATTGAACCGCCCACTTACCTCCCTCAGTTGATCACCCGCTGTGGTGTCATCTGAGGTGAATCTGTCTCCCAGTTATCATGTAGTTCCTACTTTAATATCACCTTGTAGTCGCATTATCTTTTAGGTACTTAATACATAGCTGGTCACCCGCACTGTTTCATTCAATGTTTCTCAAAGGTGACTATAAAAAAGGATATTGTGCTTACTGAGGCGCACAGCTGCGACACAAGTGAAGGAAGAAAGAAACGTCATTAACAGATTGACAATGATTGACAATGTCAGCCTACAGCAACTTATTCCGATAGAGGGTATTGACGGTTGTCTAGTGTAAAGACGAGTGCACTTGAAGCCTCCCTGAGAAGGTTTTTGTAGCTGTCCATTTTTCTGGATAGAATCTGAGCCAGGGACCGCTGAAATTGGGGACAACAAGGTAGACAGGCTGTGATCGTCTGGTATCATCTCCTTCCACTGGAACGTTTCCTGATGGTCGAATGAACCCTCTTGGCTTTGAGGACCGCAGTGGGCTTACGAAAATTATTCTCCTGTTGAGGATGTTTTATTTCAGAGGTAGCATGGTGCCTGTTGTCCTTGATCAGGACCTGGACAGAGGAAAATGATGGGCGCCTCCAGCGCTTGTCACACAGCCTGAGTGGTGTGATACAGCTTATTCCTCCTGATCCCCGATGTTCGACAGTTCATTCGAAATATTATCCTTCCTGAAAGGTCTCGATTTGATTTTCATCGGCCTGCGTTTGGTGGGTGTGCTTGTTTTGACACTGGGAGCTTTCAAATATATCGAGGCCAAGCGATCACCCGTGCGTGCAGGGAAATTATTCTTAGATCTGTCCACTTCATACAGTGTATAGCTCAATGCTATTCCCACAATCGGATACTCTGGAATTCTCTCCTCATATATCACTGCTTTGAAATGGCTCAATGCGGGACATGAACTCGTTCAGGAAGGATATGAGCGTGTAGGTTCCATTCACATTTAAACGAATGCGAGGGGCTGAGGTCGATCTAGTACCCGAACGGCATATTCAAGGTGGCCACCATCAACAAATGGATTGTCGTTGTTGCGGGCCGAAAACACCTTGACAAATTTCGGAAAGCTTCTGACGATGTTCTATCCTTCCAAGAGGCAACAGATGAAGTAGGTTCTCATCCGGGATAAAATCCCCTTTGCCTCATCATCTATGTATCCCAGACTATCCAAACGAAATATACCCTGGGAAGTGTGCTTGACGATCCATATCACATCATGACGGTCAAATCATCTCTCACAAGAAACATTGCTTCGAGGTTTGATGTGATCATAGATGAAATCACGGAATCATTCAAATGCTACATACCGATCACTGAAGGTATAGGATTTCCTGTCCATGTTGCAGATGCTCATGCTCATAAGAAATCAGAGTGGACCACAGTTCCAGCGCACGAGACCTTAATGCATATTATATGTCGAACCAGTAACCGCTATTTTGTTGGGTTGCCCCTTTGTGAGCGTCTGGTGACCTCGGTAAAACTATGATTTCATGACATCGTTATAGGCCGTGAACAGGGATATATGTCACTTCAAGAGAAGTTTACCATCAAGGTAGTTGTAACTGCAACTATAATCAATCTCTTCCCAGACTTCCTCAAACCGTAAGATTCTCTCAGTATCTTTAAAGTGGACTTTCGAGGCTGACGCGAGCCTCGCTCCTCTAAGGGTTATCGGAAACTCTCTCAACTTTGTACCTAGAAGCATAAGACGAACCTCGAGCTATCTAGGGACTATGATTGAGGAGAGGTTGTCCCAGGACAACAGGCAACCTGGCAGCGGCTTGGATGAGAAACCAGTGGGCTGAGTCGCGATTGATGATGGATTGGACTTACGATGGGAATCACAGGAGAATCTGATCGACTGGCTACTCGAGGATGCCCCTGAAGAGCGGCGCACCGTCCACGATATTGTTCTCCGTATTCTTGCTGTCAACTTTGCTGCCATCCATACCACGACTGCGGTGTGTAATCGTTTTCGCATTCGATCTATTTGGATTGACGTTAGCTTGGGCCATACAGGCATGCACGCACGCCTTGTATGACCTCGCAACACAGCCCGAATATCTCAGTCGGATGCGCGAAGAAGCTGAAATAGTGATATCTGCTCATGGATGGACCTATTCTGCCATGAAGTACTTGCGCAAAATCGACAGCTTTCTGAAAGAGTCACAGAGACTGCACAACCTCGGATATGGTAAGTCTGGATTGACGCAGAGATGATCAAAAGTTCAAACTCGCATATGAGTTCAAATGTTTCGTAAAACCAAGAAAGACTGGTCGCTTTCAGATGGAACGGTCATTCCTGCAGGTACATTCGTAGGAGTGGCCAGTGCTCCCATGAACCGGGACGAGGTGCGTCTTGTGGCAGGTCATTTGTGATATAAACTCAACTCAGATATACTCAGTCGTCTTTCTGCGAACCAGAGGTGTTCAAAGGATTTAGATACGCCGACCTCCGCGGCGGGGATGGAGAACTTGACAGCATCAAGCACCAAATGGTTGCACTGACCCTCGACACTATTGTTTTCGGACATGGTCGCCACGCCTGGTGGGTGACGAGCCATGCCTGCCCCGCTGCGTATGCCTGATGCCTTTATCAGCCCTGGTCGTTTCTTCGCAGCCAGTGAATTAAAGGCCATTTTTACTTATTGCATCCTGAATTATGACATTCAGCTTGAAGGCGGATCGATGGATCGGCCTGCCGACCGGATGATTGGGAGCACCTTGTTCCCTGATGTCAAGGCGAAACTTATGTTCAGGAGGCGGAGCTCCCGATGATAGCGCACTGTATGACCCTGATGTGTATTCTTGTCTTAGAGAGAGAGAACGTGTGTTCCAGAAGCAAAAAGCGGGCCTGAAAGTAATGCTGCCGAAAGAAAACAAGAGACAGTCACACAATGGAGGATCGTGCTTAATATAAATAGGTGAAATGATGAGTGTGGTACAAGCTAAGTCAATGACGTGGCACAGGCCATGTGGACCACATGGTCCAAGCAATGGGGCCAAGACAGGATCAGCCAGAAGGTGCAGTCAAATCCAATTGCACTGCCTCCACCTACAAGGCAAATCACTTGCAAAAAGAATGCATTGACTAGTGTTTGAAGGGCAGAAAACATTTATTGACTTCAATTCAGTAGGATTACAAACTGGGTGTATCTGAAAAACAAAAACAGTGTATGTAGAGGAGCCTCAGCAAAGTTTTGCCCTTGCAATGGACAGGAAAAAGGGTTAATTGGATTCTGCATGGATGTTTGGTCTTGTCAGTTGTTGCTCAAGGGAAACTAGAAGCCTGACTCACACTCTGCTTTTCTGACAGTCCTATGTTGCAATTTCCTCATATTTTTTGTGATCTTGGATTTCATTTTTGTGATAAATGTAGCAAAGGCATTGCACTTATTGTCATTCCATATGAGCTGGGATTTGCTGCAAAAGAAAAGATGTGCATGCCTTGGGATTGTGGTTGTGTTGCTGCTTCTCAGCAACTGCACGTGCAATGGCCTCAATTTTCCTAGCCATTTCCAGACGAGGATCGTCGATGTCTTGGAGTGACTGGGGTGGAGTATCACCTCTAGCACAGGGAGGACGAGCCCTCCCTGAAAGGTCATATCGTTGATCCATGAACGACATGGATGTGCTGGCTGTTTCTTCGTGTTCGCGAAACTCGTTGGTCTTGTGAGTTATTGACAGCACCATATCATCATTCAGCGAAGTCATGGAAAGAAAAGTCCGAGGGTAGAGTGGTGAGAGGAAAGAACGGTGGTCTGTGTCCATTTAATTACAAGAGACTTAAATAAGACATTAGTGGTCAATTCTTGCCTGTTTGTGGACTAGTTTACCTGATGACATATTCTCTCTACTATGTCTCGGACCTGTTAACCTGAAAGGACAGCGGTGTCAGTTATGAGCCGGCATTTGTCTATTCTGGATAGAATTTTGACTCTCTCCGCCGCTCCCATCCATATGTTTCCGAATAACAGCGGAGTATGAGAGCTAGTTCAGTAGTCGTTCACGTCGTTCCGGAAGCAATTGATGTCTTTGCTACTACATTGAGGCTAAGATGCGACCAGCCAAGGGAGATACCTGCAAGTCCGAAGGAAATTCGAGGGTCGCTCAATGGACGGCGTGGTGGACAAGAAATTGACAAGGGGAAAGGAGCAGGGGAAATGAGATGGTCGCTGTAAAGCTGTCTCGCACTAGGTAGTCGGGCGGGAAGGCTCCCTTTGTGATCCAATCACGACAATGAAAATACACTCGAGTCGACTGTTTGCCCTTATTGCACGCTTACAACTCTCAACTTTGGCCCAGGCCACTGAGATGGGAAACGCTCCTTTCCAGTCCTCTGCTTGACTTGACCAACAGTCGTAGAAAATATAGGTGCTCCTTCTTTAAACGCCGAACGCTGGCAGATCTGCCATTTGACTGGTGGATTCGACTTGGCAGAGAATCAAAGACATGGCAGACTAGAAACCACTCTCTGTACACAGGGCAGCACAATGGGATGAGGCCGCTTGGTTGCCGCATCAGAATGAAGCTCTATCAATTCAAGATTGGGTCATTACCACCATCAGCGGCTTGTTGTCTCGGTTGGACTGCCATGGAATATTGACGGACTATTGATTGAAATGACATGCTATCCAGTGTCCTTGGTGCATGTGGGGTCAAGAGTTTTTGGTTGATCACGAAGCATACTCAGCATATCCATGTTGTTCAGGGATCAACGATATGACCTTTCAGGGAGGGCTCGTCCTCCCTGTGCTAGAGGTGATATTCCACTCCAGTCACTCCAAGACATCGACGATCCTCGTCTGGAAATGGCTAGGAAAATTGAGGCCATTGCATGTGCAGTTGCTGAGAAGCAGCAACGTGACTGCAACTGCAAGGTATGCACATCCCTTCTTTGAAGTGAATCTCAATTCACATGGGATGACAACAGAGCAAGGCCTTCTTTATATTTATCACAGAGATGAAATCCAAGATCACAAACAATATGAGGGAATTGGACTGTCAGGAAAGCAGATTGTGAGTCTTCCCCTGAGCAATGGCTGACAAGACCAAAAACATCGAATCATGTACTCATCAACCTTTTTTTCTTGTCCATTGCAAGGGAAAAGCTCTTTGCTGAGGCTCCTCTAGGAGTTGCCGCTTCAGAATGGAGCTCTATCAATTGAAGGTCAGGGTCATCGCCACTATCAGCGGCTTGTTGTCTCAGTTGGATTATTGGCCGACCATTGAGTGGAATGTTGTCCTATCCAGTGTCCTTGGCATGCGTGTGGTTCGGGATAAGTGATCGATCACGAAGCACATCTAAAACTTGGCTCTAGAATCACGACTCAATATTCATCGGATGCAGTGATCGAGCGCGTAAGCTGGTGCAAAGGACGAAACAGACTAGAAACCACTCTCTGTACACATGGACAGCACAATGGGATGAGGCCGCTGAGTTGCCGCGTCAGAATGGGGCTCTATGAATTGAATGATAATGCTTGACACGACCAAGGATCGCAAACAGAGAACCTGCTCTTTCCGGTGTCGAAAGGGGATTGAGCAGTGCTGATCCGCAGATCGGCCGGTTACAGCTTGCAAAATCCAAGAACTGGGAGAAGATACCAAGTAGCCTGGAGGCTTCGAAAAAGTTGAATAAGAATAATGTAATGCCTTTCCTGGACGATGAAAACGCAAAGTGGCTTGGCCGGTTGCCTGACTCGGTCCTTCAAAATATAACGGCGGCACTTCGGCGCCAGAGACCTCAAAGAGAGAGGATAGCGAGTCCGAAGTCGAAAAGATAAAGTTGAGGTAGAGTTTGGCCAAGTTGTGATCATCAACAACTAGTCTTAGAGTTTGTCTATTTGTGTGCCTGCTTCACTGCCGTTGCTCCCTCGAAACTCTGTTAATCTTTGCGGCTTTGGATAAAGTAGCTTTGTACATTGAGTGCCAGCAGGGCACCATGAAACGTGTTGAGCCCCGATGTACCGCATGACAGGATAGCTATAGGTGAGGTTTGTCACTTACAGGCATTATACAAGCATTGAAGCTGACTTGCATCTGGTAGCAACAGTGCCTGACCTGACAGCGGTGGAAATAGTACCATACTCGCTGCTACGGTGGTCTCTGTGGATTGTACGATTGGGTCCTTTGCGACTCGACCCTCACTTCCTTATTCTCAGTTCTCAGTCTGTGGAATGCCTCAGTTGTTCCAGGCAGAGGAAAAGCGGAAATACATCCAGATGGAGAATCTGGCTTTCACAACTCAGGTCATTCTTGCATGTTCGAGCTACCAGGCGCATTCCTATATTGATACAACACCACTACGACTGTATACCGTGCAAGCGGCCTTGGAATCGCAACGGCCCCGTGATTAAGTCACTTGGGGCAGTATAATATCTACCCTATTCCTTCTCTACGGTCCAAATGTCGAGAAGAATCAAAGACCCCCAGAGCGCCCAGTCAGCTAATGCTGGCACATTTTCAAATTAATGCGATCATCATTTATGTGGCAGCGAATCTTCTGCATCTTGCTTGTAGGTCATAACATCCACTGTCCAACATAGACGTCCCTTTACATCTACCACTGCCATTCAGGTATGATTGTAGCACCTCGCGACGGAGCGACAGGTGTTGCAAGAGGGGGCTTCGAGCTTCTGCTGTTTTGCTTCCGCGGCCCCATCCTCACAAGACGCTGCTGTCATTCTCGAGATGATTTGCTATCTCAATCCTGTATTGTCCCTGTATTGTCTTGATGACTCACGGACACGTTGATCGACACTGAGCCCTCGATCAAAATGAGTACGTAACTTAAACACCATATCTCCATTGAAATTAGACTATGTTTTTTGCACATTTAGTTGTGTAAACACACCGTCATAGAACACGTTCTTCACAAAATTATAGAACACACTGATGAAAATTATCTTCTAGGTGCTACAACTATGAAATGCTCTCCTCTTGCGACTGTGCTTCTACCTTCGGTTGCACTTCACAATTGTCGACAGTCACTATGAATTATCCCGCTGCGCTTGTGGTAGTGGGTGAGCATTGTCATACACAACATTCATGAATGAATGTTGTCAGTGCAAGCCTGAATCTTGCAAATGCATACCATAACGTGCAGCTCCTCAGATTAGTCAAGGGTGAAATACGGGAGGGATTACCATGCACAGCAACAGGAAGTGAGACTTGATATGCCTTTGGTTTTAAAGCTGTTTTTTTTGATAGACTGTGTTTTTTTTTAAAAATCATCAATTATTACATGGCACTTGTAAGCAGACCATGGTAGTACTACATTGAGAGATTACTTATATATAAGAGAAGAAAGAAAGAAGAGAAAAGAAAAGAAAATTAATCGAAGACAAAAGCCAATAAAAATATAAGGATACTTAACAGGGAAGGATCTGTAGGTCTCTAAGCTTAATTGTGATTATAGCATTCATGAAGAATGTAATGTCTAGTTTCAAACATGAAATTATTGCAAGAGCACAAGCTCATAGTGAGTTGGAATTGTTAAATGAAATTGTAATTTGCCTGCACGCACGGGTGATCGCTTGGCCTCGATGTATTTGAAAGCTCCCAGTGTCAAAACAAGCACACCCACCAAACGCAGGCCGATGAAAGTCAAATCAAGACCTTTCAGGGAGGATGAAATTTCGAATGAACTGTCTAAAGGGCAATTGTCTCAGACGTCACCGTGGTGTGAACGACTGAGGCGTTTCTGCATCTAATATGTAATATATATAGAGAGAGATTTACTAAGGGGATTGGGTACCCTCACAGGTTCGTCGGCAGACTGCTGGTGTAACGGGTGCGGTACTCACTGTGTCAGTCCACTTCAATACTGTCGAACATCGGGGACCAGGAGGAATATCACACCACTCAGGCTGTGCGACGAGCGCTGGAGACGCCCATCATTCTCCTCTGTCCAGGTCCGGATCAAGGACCATGCTACCTCTGAGATAAATCATCCTGAACAAGAAGATATAATTTTCGTAAGCCCATTGTAGTCTTCAAAGCTAAGAATGTTCCAGTGGATGATAGCGAGCCACAAGACGATCACAGCATGCCTGCCTTTCTGTGGTCAGTTCCAGCAGATGCCACCCAAAAAATGATCAAGTCCAGCAAACTCCTAGGGGAGGTTTCGAGCGCATTTACCAGCTCGTCACCGGACAAACGTCTTCGCTGAATTTCATGAATCCCATCATGCAAGACACAACGAGATCGTCAGGTCCGTGGCCAACTTGACTGCAGACGTCGAGGCGCTCAAAAAATCAGCTGTGCGCCTCAACAGGTGGTGTAATATCATTTTTTTTAATGAAATAGCTGTATTGACCTTGTGTATATCTAGACCACCTAACCATTTCCCCCCCGACATTGGACAGAGTCTTTGTGACATCGACAAGATAATCATGTTGATTATCCATTAGTTCACATTGGACACAAAGACATTGAGAAATTCCCATGCCCGGCCACAAAACACTACCTGAATCAACCCCAGCAAAATGGACATGAATATTTTCAAATTTATGATACTTAACTAACTCGAAGAACTGCAAGAGAACTCCAAAGGTATATCTATCCTATAAATCTACGGGAGCTCAAAGGCGAACGAAATAACTGACTTTAAAAAAAAGGAACGGATTGTCCACAAAGAGATATCGCATAAACACAAGCAAAGAAAATCGAAGCAAACAGAGAGCAAGTTTTTCCGCATAAGATAAAACAAGAAGGAATGGCGAGAAGCAGATATGGGGTATGTCAACAAAAGTTTTTGCTAACAGATAAGCTGAGGTAAGAATAAATTTGGGTCATGATGAAAATTCGGAAACCAGGAATGGAAACAGCGGTACATCACAACATTGACACTAGATTTGGAGCTTGGAGCGTGAACGACACGTAGACGAGTCGGATACTTCTTCAGCTGCTGGTGAAGGGTGTGATGAAGCGATCGAGAATTTAGCTGTTGAGGTGATACAGGCCAAAGTCGAGCATTGATATCATCAGCTAAGCCACGTCTCACCGGGGATTGACATATAAATACCACTCCTGAAGGGATCCTGGACATCACCAAACCAGCCAACGCGTTCGTCTCTGTATGACCAAGCTTCATCTCGCATCCTAATTCCTCCAACTGGGGGAAGAGGTCAGAAGAATTCGGATCTCCCTTCCATGCCAATGTCAGCAAAAGCTTCTCTACGATGTCTGGATGGCCACGACCAATAATCAAAGTTTTGAGGTTCTGTAAGGGTACGAAGTCGGGTTTGAGAATGTAACTATATATATACTTGGGATCAAGTTTCGAAGGCTGTGAAGGCTGCGGAGGGACGAGGAAAATGGCATCAACACGAAGACAGTCCAAGCTGCACTGTGACCTCCGGAGGAACCTGAAGAGCGATTCGCATGCACATTGGTCAGATAAAACCTGAGTGACGCCAAAACCTGCTTCAAATGAGTGAAGTTTAAGTGTCTTGAGCTGCTTAGCCTTCAATGAAGCCAGGAGAAGCTGAATAGATTTCGGAAGACCTTGAAGGCTCAAATGAGTCAGGAACGGAAGATGAACATGTAGACGGCGTCTAAAGGAAGCCGTTTCTAAGGTATCATTGAATCCTTTCTGTGGCAGATTAGGGCTGGGAAGAGGAGATATTTGAGGTGAAGGGTAAGGAGATATGGTCACACCAGGCTCGTTGTATGACATCTTGACATCAACAGAAGTCAGCAACGGCATGGATCCAAGTAGTTCAAAGAGCTGTCCATGGCTGTATTTATTGTGGTAGGAGGTAAACTTTGTCACTTGATACCATGGGAGTCCGCCACCACAATATGCTAGTGATGAGGAATGCAAAGTAACACTCCTAAGTGAAGGAAGAACCTTGCCGTTGTCAGGCTTGGCAAGACTCAGGACAGCATCTTGGCCCCAATTAACCAGAGTCAAACTCCGCAACGCGTCAAGCCCAGTAATGAACTTTTGCAAGGCACCAAGAGCGCTGTCATCTGGAGTTAGGGAGCTGTGTGGCCCGTAGAAGGGATTATGGGGACTCGAGGAAAGAGGAGGAGTGGCTAGTCCAGTCCCTCGTGGAATTGTTGGAGTCGAGAAGAGCAGCTTGTCAGAGGACATCTTCGAGTGATCTGTCCTCTTAACGACAAGGTCATTAATCCTCCACACATCGCCGGCGAAGGCGTCAAGTACTTTGCTGAATAAATCTCCAGCAGCGCTGACACAATTGACGACGCCGGCATTGAAGCAGCTCGTCTGAATTTCAATGGAAAGAGGCACTGTCCGCGACCGATGGAGATGAAGGTCAATTTGGCGGATGATGGCATTCATATCCCGTTCTCTCCGATTCCATCGCGAAAGAGAAATGTTTTCAGCGGAGTAGAATGAATAGGGAAGATTCAACCAGATCCGGATGGATGACCAGAGCCTGGGAGTGCTGAGATAAACCTTCCTCCACGACCGACATACCAGGCCAAGGACGGCGCCTGGGTGTCCAAGTTTCTGCTCAGCATTGGTTTGAACATCCCCCTCGTCACAAGAAGTGACCATGTTGGCAACGGAAGGCGCAGAACCAGTACCGGACCACCTCTCCCAGTTGGCGCCAATGAAGTAACCCTTGTTTTGCTGGATTTCCTCGTCAAAGTAGTACTCCAAGAATATGTTCCCTATGACCTCAAGAGGCATGCACTCGAAGGGCGACCTCTTATCTTTTGTAGCCAGTCCCTCAACACACCTGGCACAACCAGAGAAATTTATGAACTACGATTTGTTGGTTCTAATAAAGAATCATACCCCATTCTACATCCTTTCGTCCGCTCCTCAGAACCAATCTTGGTCTTTTTCATCGACCTGACACCCAGCATCGACTCGTGACCAGATTTATAGCCACCCAAACAATCCATATCAACCAAGAGGCTGTTGGAGTCTTGCGTCAATTCACCAACAAAGCCTCACAACATTCAAGAAACGACCGGAATCTGGTTATACAGAAGAGAGAAAATCAAAATCAAATGAGGGGGCAGGAAAGGGATGGGAAGGAAAGGGAAAAATGCGCGAGTGTGCGAATGTGAAATGTAATAATAATGTTGGATTCTCGCACCCTCATATGAGAGATGTCCATTTTCGGCATCAGGGTATATATACATCAACTGCTGCGTCGCGTCGATGAACAATAATCTGGCAATTACTAA
>Ga0153987_1000130_pt1 | contig 26040 bp, 36 predicted proteins | sample TSNC071MetaG_FD_102279 | JGI IMG/M metagenome (GOLD analysis project Ga0153987, IMG submission 102279) | Attine ant fungus gardens microbial communities from North Carolina, USA - TSNC071 MetaG | ecosystem: Host-associated > Fungi > Mycelium > Unclassified | place: USA: North Carolina, William B...
GTTCACTGTTGCCGGGTGTAAACCGATACCTCACAGTAGCCTCTTTCTTCTCTTCTGGACTGAAACAATAACCTACATCCCAGGAATCACAATTGTCCCAAGATAGATACGAGGGACGACGTCTAGGTGGATGTTCCGTTTGCCGCATAGTAATTTTCATCCTTATGAGCTGGTCATAGTTGTATGGCAGAGGTTGTGATTGAATTGAGTGAGAATGTTGGTGGGGTATTTGGTGCTGCGGAGAAGGAGATGATGGTGTACTGGGTGAAGTGGACAGCGAGGAATTTTGGACGAATTGAATGATGAGGTCTAGAAGAGTATGTGTTATGTCTGCAGCATGACAAGACTGGAGTTAACTCTTATTCATTTATTTCTAGTAGAAGCCCACTTCACCTTCGATATCTTCTACTTGTGTCTGGAATTTTCTTTCCCAGTCACCTCTCTTTTTCAGCTTCTGGGTTATCTCTTCCGCGATCTGCTTCTCTGGATCATCTGAATCGGGTTGCTCGAAAGATGACAAAAAGCATGCGACAAAAAGTCCGCCGAGTGCAACAGAATGAGGTGGATATTGTAGAGGCAGGGACGTGCGATAGCTGTCTCTGGTTAGATAACTTGTGTCCAGGTTTACCTATTGCAACACACCAGTCCATCACCAGTCTCCAAGCAAACTTTGCGAGCAGTTTAGTTGCTGTGATACAGGTCTGAGATGGAGGTCCACGATGTAAACTCAAGACCTCACCTCCAAGTATTCGGCCGATTTTAATGACATAGGGAAATGGTAGGCGGGAGGTGAAGTTAAAGCAAATACTCTCCAAAATAAATCGCTCTACCGTTAGCAAACGTTGTCGATCATTTTCAACCACCTAACCAAAAAATGAATTTTCATGAAGATGACCTTGACGGAGTGATCAACCTGGGGATCCATTGAGTCTAGGTCTATTTCTCCGCCTGGGTGTTTGGATTTCGCGGACAAGTCAGGAAAACGGACGGCGTAAGACACAGCCAAGAGTTCCCGGGGTTTCTTCAAGGTGTCATGCATCTTTGTTGATACAAAAAGTCCTCCAAGGCAGACATCCTACACAAAGTGAATGGTCCATGCACCTGAGCGCATCTTGAGCAGAAGGACTCACAATATAGTTGAAGTCCTTCCTTGGAAAGAACAAGTGGAATCGATGGTACAGTGCTTGGGCTGTAGCAATCGTCTTTCTGGGACTACATAAGGAACATAGTGGAATTCAGCTCCTGAAGTCAGGTTGTCGGAGATCCACACACAATCCGATACGAGCACCCATGGTTTCCAGAAAGCTAACCGCATTTTGGCGGTTCTTGTCTTCTTGACCATGAGAAAACCTTCCACGCGTTCTGTCAGTAAGGTGTTCAAGATCTGTAGGAACGAAATATGGTTGATATATCTTCAGCGTGGAGGCCGCAAGGCTTGTAGGAGACTGAGCACGAGAATGCCCTCCTTCGACCGGGAGCATAGTGATGGAATGGTACAAGACAAGGGTGATCTCATCTCATCAATCCAAAGTCTAGGGACTACAACTCACACATATTACACATATGAGTACAACGAGGACCTGTAAGAAATACCATAAGTACTACAACCTCACTCCCTCCCCACACTTGACAACTTGCTATTATTGTTGAACACGTTGTCGTAAGCAAACTCAGGAAACGTTAACATCTTATCTTGTCCCTATCGTTTCACTTATTGACGCGTGAAATGGACTTCTGGTAGATGCCGAAAGTAATGTATAAAAGATCCATTCCGATGCGAAACGCATCTATCGAGACCTCGAGCGGTCATAAAAACCTATCATCTTAAACACCTCCTCTAATACCATCGCCAGACTAAAACCTCTTTAAAACCCCACTCTTTTCCTTCCGCCCAACCCTCATCATCATGGCATCAAAGGAAGTAGATCGAAATCAATCGTCCAATAGAGTGGAGAACCATATAACCACTATGATGATGATAGTAGTAGTGGCTGTGTGAATGGGAGACGTGGGCATCGTGGTAAGACGATTAAGGAGAGAGTTGCTAGAAGACTGTAGATTCGTGTGTACTATGGCGGTTTTCGTTTCTGTGAACAAGCTTCCCATCCCTCCAATTACAAAGGGTCGATTCGTTTTCTGCGATTAGTGCTCAACCAGCATTGCACCAAACATTTCCCCACTGATCCTGAGCATTTGTCACTAGCCCTCCATTTTGTGTCCCATCTGCTCCATCAATGTAACCAAAGCCATAAGTTGTAGCCCCATTGAAACTGTTCTTCGGACAACGGAATTGTAAGAAAGGTGGACATGCACGGTCAACTGCGGTGCACATTTCTATGCAGGGTAGTAGACGTATATGCTGGCCTTGAATATACGGAGAGCTGCCACCAATCGTAGCTGATTGGGAATGTACAGGAAGCAGAGCAGAAAGTACTGCTTGCGTAGGACCGGGTCCAGCATTGACTATACCCATACTTTTCGGATTTGGCGTAATAAAAGCGAGGTTTGCTGGGCTAGGTTCTGAACAACGCGGGAACAAGGTCGCACAGAGCCATCTTCTGTATTCTCGTTGGCAACGATCACATCCGACCAAAGGTGAGTACATGTCTGATCCACAAGCGAAAGTAGAGAGTGAGATGGTAAAATTGGTGAGTGTGTTGATGGTTTGATTGAACAAATCTTGAGGAACGTTGGCAGTATCATAAATAGGGAAATTATCCGTAGAGGACTCAGAGGGGGGAGGAAGGGGTACGGCATAAGCCGTTGACGGGCAGAACGGCAGTGCATGAGCAAGTGTACACAAAAATGACGCTGATTTGGTCACGAAAAAGATTGGACCCGACACTTTGCGGGCGTCCTGAACGACGAACGCGGTATAATTGGTCCGAGGGTTCAAGTCACTCAGCGACCATTCTGTACGCCAGCCATCTTCGGGGTCTCTGAGCCACAGTGACGAGTTGACGATTGTCCCAGTTGCTGGGACTCGCGAAGAATTCAGAAAACATGCCGTCCGGAGAAGCGGCCTATCGACCGTAGAGGATACAATAAGTTTTGTGTTAGGCATCGAGCCAGAGATAGAGGGGGTGGGAGGGCTGGGATTGGCAGATAAGAAAGTGAAATTTGGATAAGTGGGTGTATCAAGTGGAGGTGGGGGAGCAAGTACAGGGGAGAAGATAATGGCTTGGTTACTGGTCGAGTCACCGAATAGTGGATAATCAGATAGAATTTCATGCAGTGGACCTGATACACCTGTGAGCAAAGGACTTGATCAAGAGAGGAGGCACAGACCGGAAGTAGAAACGCCAACCTCAAATGAAGCCCCTAGCGGTAAGTTTTCTACATCTAACACACCTCCAGTAGGGAATAAACCCTTCCAATTCCCTAGTCCATCCTGCAATGTTATTTCATGCAGATAAGTGAATTCGGTATTATTTGTGATGAAAAATTGAGGAGAAGAGGGTGAACAAAGAGCAATGGAAATGGTTAGCTCTCCTTGGTCCTGTGTTGGGATCGTGAACGAGGTGTGAGATGCAGAAGCAGTGATATCGTTGAGCTTGAGTGGGAGCCTGAGTTGCGCATATGCTGGTAGTACGAGTAGTGAGAGGAGAAGGGGTGGTGGGAGTAGCATTCAGGCGGTGTGTGTTGATCAATTGTTAATGTTGGGTAGCCTAAATAAGGACTGCGCGCCACTCGGAAATGAATGCCAAGTGACAGGATCTCTGATTGAAAGTACTCCATGCAAACAAAGGTTGGTACGACTAAAGCCACTGCACAGGAAAGTATTCTATGAACGCAAATACAGAGAATTTAGCCGTGTCTTTGCCCAGGTCAATCTGATTAACTTGCACAAAGTTGGACTCATCCTCCAATTAGTTCATCCGATCTGGTCTTCCATCCCCTGAGGAGCTGTTTGGTTGATTGAAAGCTCGGAAGCTCGAAATTCTTTACTTCATCGGGTTGGTTCCATTCTCAGTTATTTCTGCAGGTTGCACCTGATCAATCAAGATTTGAAAGTGGACCAGTCTTGCTTCTCGTCTGCCTTAAACTTTGACTCGTACTGATGAAGGGAGATCTACCCAGAAACTTCCTAGGCTTCATGAACAAGCTAAGTGGAGAGAATGAGTCCCTTCCAGTTGTGCATAAAGCATGTTTTCACATCGTGTAATTCCTGATATAGTTGTGGATAGTCACAACTGGAAGGGACTCATTCTCTCCACTTAGCTTGTTCATGAAGCCTAGGAAGTTTCTGGGTAGATCTCCCTTCATCAGTACGAGTCAAAGTTTAAGGCAGATGAGAAGCAAGACTGGTCCACTTTCAAATCTTGAGAGAGACTAAGGAAGGTTCGAGTAAACAAAAATGACGACGTTTAACATTGGTCTATTTATTGTACCTGGGATATAACAAACGATCTCTCCAATGTTCAAAGCGAGATGATCAGGCATCTACTGCCTCTCGTCCAGTCTGATCCCTTATATTTCCATCCGAAAAGCTCAGAATGCCTGCAATATTGAGGCTCTGGACCACGCCCTCTGCGGTAGGGACGTCCATAGCTCCAAGAACCTTGTTGACCTCTTCAAGGTCATTCGACCGCAGGGCATCTTTCATTTCCTGAGAGAAGCCGCTGAAGACGTCCCAGCGCATTTGTAGCGCCTTCCGAACTTCTTCAATATCAAGGCCCTCTGTTCCTGGACCCTCGAGTACGAGATCTTTCGGAGGAGGACCATCGGGAACGTTGAAGTTGATGGTAGACGATGAATCTTCGGCAAAAAGTTGAATTTGCTCTTGACCTGCAGTCGAAGCTTTAACCCGGTCGGTTAAGTGCTTGTATGTATTTTTAAAGTCTGCTTGGAATATTTCGATGGCACGCCTATCGCCAGTTCTCATCCTGGCAAATAGATCAATGACCGATGTAACAGTCAAGATTCCCATGCATACTTGTTAAAGAACATACGGGGACCATCTTTTCCGAGCTTCTCGCAATACTGCAACAGAAGACTTTGGTGTACACATTGTTTGGCATGTTTTTTCCTGCCTTCTCTCTCGGCAGTGAAAGCGGCAACTAACAAGGCATCAGAAGCACCTTCGATGTAGACACCTTTGTGATCTTGGATATACGACCAGGATTCCTCAAATGAACCAACGGGAATCTTCGAGAAACCCTCCAACATAGGGGTCATTTCCGGTAACCCAGCTTCCTCGTCATCTGAATTATCTTCCACCTTGGTCGAAGACACAGGACCAGGGGCCGAGGAGGAAGCCTGAGGGTTGAGAACCTCATATGTCGTCTCTGTGACCTTTTTTGGTTTTTGGAGCTTGGATAGGGGAGCAGGCTCGGGTGCCGGTGGTACATACTATCAGTCTGGATCAGCAATGATCAAGTTACAAATGGGGCATAGAACCTTGCTTGTGAAACCCTCGTGGATATCATCACTAGTGATTTTCTTTTTCTGTTCACTGAACTCCTCTTCTAACTCTTGTTTCTTATCGTTAATCGACTGGGCGAGCTGCTTTACGTGCATCTCCATCTCAGTCGCCAGCTCCCTAGCTAATCGCGTTTGCTTTTCTAGCTCTGCGGCGTTCGACTCTTGGATGCGCTTCTTGACCACTTCTGTGATGCCTCTGAGCAAGATCAGGAGCATCCCGTCGTAGGTTTGTTCCGACTTTGACGAGTCATTTCCCGGGGGACAATTTTTCGACGGTTCTTTTTCGAGTTTCTCGACCTGAGAATTGAAGTAAGATACGGCATCAATCGACGGGTCCGCTAATTTGTTGGCTATCGATGTTATACGAGGTAGAAGAACATGGTCGCAATCAATATTAGCTTGTAGTTGAGCGATCTTGTGTTTCCGGAGTTCACGCTTCTCGTGAATATCACGCTGACGCCATCTAGATATCGAAATAAGATCCGATAGAATGTGTAGTAGAAGCTACACACCTGACAAGCGATTTGTGGTCGACATTGGGATGCCCTTCGATGTCCGAATCATCGGACACCTAAACCACAATATGATTTTGTAACAAATCATTCCTAACAGGATGCCGAAAGAGACTAACCTCAAGTTGATCCCATTTGGAGTAGTTGAGTGGCATTGAGAGGCAGAAGAACAGACAGGGATGAAAACAAATACAAATATGAATGTTTATTGCCAAAAAATCTGGAAAACATGAATTATGCCATCGATTGACCTTGCATAGGGCCCAGCAGGGGTAGGGTAGGGATAAGAGTAGGCATTAGTTTACCCTTGGCTCTACCTTTGCTCTGAGTCAATGACTTAAATGGGCCCTAGGCATCAATATTTCCAATTTACAACAGCATCTCCCCTAAAACACTGACGCCATGATTGGTATTTGCTTGTGAAACCATCACCAAAACTTCTGGAATCCTAGGGTCAGCAAAAATAAAGTCCCAGCTGTACTACCATACAAAAGAATATATATAGTCAAATATGTAGTCAATTGATGCCATTATCTACGTTTTCAGATTGTTTTTGGTAATGAATGTCCATATTTGTGTGTGTTTTCATCCATTCTCCTTCACTCTTCACTCTTCACTATTTCAGTATCTTCAGTCAACATGTCTGAATCACAAGCTGACATCTTAGGAAAACACGAACGCGATGACATGGATAATGATGATGCGCTTGTTGAGAAGCAACCAAAGGTGGAGGAATCAGACGATGACTTTGGGCCGATGCCCCTTCCAGCTAGCGATCCTAGTGGAAAGAAAAAGAAACGCAAAGGTACGGGCATACTTTTCCCAGACTACTGTTAAGCCCTCAAAATGTTTACAAGAACGCATTTCCGTCTTGGGTCTTGGTGTTTTCTAGTCCTACCCCATGAACGGTTATATCTTGAACACCTTCCCAACACAGAGCAGTATTACAAGAGTTTTATGCATCGCGAAGTAATAAATTACTGCACCATGACAAAGTATTATCTCACACATATACTGAATCCGAAGAACTCTTATCACGATAATAGGACTGGTTTCCTGATTACCACCTCTGTAGACGGACATCTCAAGCTCTGGAAGAAGCAGGAGGCAGGGATTGAGTTTGTCAAGCATTATCGTGCTCACTTGACACCCATTACCGGTGTTTCTGCTAGCACAGATGGACAGCTTTTTGCTACTGTCTCTGAGGATAAGACGGCTAAGGTGTTTGATGTTGTAAATTTCGGTGTGTACTCATAAGCCAATGATGAGTTGTTTCTGACCGACAGTTTGAAGATATGATAAACATCATCAAACTTGACTTTGTGCCCCGTACGTGTTGTTGGGTTCATCGTAGAGGGCTGGCCCAGAGTCTCCTGGCAGTGTTAGTCTGTTCGTTCTTGATTATCGGAAGTACTACCCTTCACTAAAGTTCAGACTCAACCAATGGGACAATACGGTTCTACGATGGTAGAGGTGGTGATACTCCTGTCGATGACGCTGAGAGTTTGCACCGTTTCCCTGTCCATCTCATGGCCGTAAGTCACCTAAGTGCAGTTCAGGTATGCACTTAGATTCTCACCTCTCTACAGTTCAGCGACAAATATGACATCGTGATCTCTGCCGATGAAGGTGGTTTTGTAGAATATTGGCAACCCTCTGAGCCGTGGGGTTTACCGAAGACCATCCCAGGACTTTGGTCATACAAAAGTTCCACCGACCTTTACGAGTTTAAAAAGGTGAATTGAATTTTATACCGTTTTTCACTGGCAGCAATTTTATCCTTTTCCAGTCAAAATCCATACCCACCTGCTTGACGCTGTCACCTAATGAATCATCCTTTGCCACATTCTCGCTACCAGACCGCCAAATCCGTGTTTTCTCGCTTTTGTCTGGGAAGCTCGTTCGAAAATATGATGAATCTTTAGAGGCTATACAAGAGATGCAACAGGCGGGTACAGCTATACACCGTGTTGAAGACATGGAGTTTGGCCGTCGCTTGGCTGTTGAAAAAGAGTTTGAGCTTCCCGGAACTGATGGGCATGTTCCAGCCCATTGGAGTAATGTTATCTGGGATGAGAGCGGCGCTTTCATCATATATCCGACATTATTAGGGGTTAAAGGTCAGTTGAGTGTGATCTTTGATAGACCATATTTTTGCGATCTCATCCTTTTAGTCGTCAATACTGTGACAAATCGCGTTGCACGGTTGTTGGGAAAAGATGAAGCAGTGCGATTCATGAATTTATCGTTATATCAAGGTGCTCCTTCAAAGAAAGCGATTACTACAGTAGTATGTATATCTGCAACCTGGCTGGGTTCAAATTCTCAATGGTGTTCAGGCAATGGCTGCTTCCTCTAATCCTATTCTTGCTGACAAAAGCCAGCGGGATCCCATCCTCTTCTGTAGCGGCTATAAGCGCCAGCGGTTCTATATGTTCACTCGCTCCGAGCCAGAGTAAGCTTGTCCTCTACCTACCTTGCTTTCGTCCTCTGATAGATACAAGGGACAAATCTGGCGATCGGGATATCTTTAACGAGCGCCCTACGCGCGAAGAACAATCAGTTGCAACGGCAACAATTGGGAACGCCATTGGTCCATCTCCTGTCGCCAATGCGGCTACAATTCATACCACACTCGGTGATATCAATATACGCCTCTTTCCACAACAAGCACCAAAAGCTGTTGAAAACTTCGTTGGACATGCAAGAAGTGGTTATTTCGAGGGCATCGTTTTCCATCGTGTCATACCCAAATTCATGATTCAAACTGGAGATCCACTTGGTGATGGAACAGGTGGAACGAGTATTTGGGGAAATGAATTTGAGGATGAGTTTAGTGATGATTTGAAGCATGACAGGCAAGTGCTCTTTTCGGGTGCCTTAGTCGTAGTGCTAACTTCGACATACGTTTCCTAGGCCCTACACAGTAAGCATGGCTAATGCTGGGCCGGGGACAAATGGTTCCCAATTCTTCATCACGACGACAGCTACACCTTGGTTGGATCGCAAGCACACAATTTTCGGCCGGGTGCTTTCTGGAAGAGAGGTTGTGCATACAATTGAGAATGTCAAGACTAGCAAGATGGACAAGCCCTTTGAGGATATCAAAATTATCAATATTGATGTTGAATGAGGTATAGGTAGAATTTTGTCAAAAACCATTAGGATCAGAGCGCTACGCAATCCAAAGTGATGTGCTTATAACCCACTTGCAAAGTGCTTTTAGGGAAGGACTCTGCGACACGAGGTCCAAATGAGGACTCTAAGTGAGTTGTGATTTGCCGAACACTGGCGTTTGAGGAACTGTCATCTGCGAGAGATGCTGGACAAGAAAATGCAAGGAAATTGTGCTCTTCTTTATGAATCGGAAGTCTGTTCACCCACTCCTTTTGAGTATTGATCTGACATCGGAATACCACGAGGGGAACACTGTTGAGGAACGATACTTGATTCTCGGAAGATGGAACGTAGGCGACTGGATAGTCAAGAAAGATAGCGGCAAGGGGTACAAACGTCGTTGACACGAGGCCTTGGGGCAGTTGAGCAGTCCGCTCCTCAGCCGAGACGTGGGAGCTGGTAAGCTTATTAAAGAGCAATTCAAGGACACCAAAGACAGCCTTTGGGACAGTATCAAACTTGATGTAGGATCAGAACATGCAGGATCCAAATGATCAGTACTCTACAAACCTGGCAGATGTCGCCTCGTTCTTGTAGAAGTAAGAAGACAGGATATGGATTTGAAGCATATTGAGTCAAAAGGAGTTCAAGCTTTCTGATTAGGAGCGATTTATTGACTATAAAAGATTGGTTTGCGATCGGCTCGTAAACGTGTAGTATTTCATCGAAGCATTTGGATGTCTGCCAGAATCGATGAACTACATTCAACATACTAAGAAAAAATTGGAAATAGTACCCCGCACAGTTCTTTCAGGAGCGTGGAGAGTGTGTTTTCAACAAGGTGTTCTTCTATGGATATCCTATCTAGAAGATAACCTGTTCTGCATCCAAGACTCAGTAAAAAAAAATAAACGTGGGCACTGAATCTGAAAGCATACCTGATGGACAGAGCGACGAGAGTGATATCAAAAGCAAACGACTTCTTTGCGTCTTTAGAGAACTTGCGAAAGGGTTCGAATCGAGAAACCTGAGATGTGACTGCTGCGAGGAGGTCGTATGGCGACATCGGCGTTTAACTCAAACCCATATCTCACGAATATAGACGTTCCCAAAGCATATGGATATCAGAATATGTCAACCGAGGTCCCAGATCTAAATCTCGTCATAGAATATTATGCTCCCCTAAACACATAACGCTTCGATTCGAGTTCAGATATGAATCGAGAGTTACTCTCAATAGAATCCATTGTACACTGAACCACAAATATAACCACGGTGGTAAGCAGCCACCAGAGAGTTGTTTGCCAGGGTGAGTAAAGAAACAAAGACAATGTGGGGGCCACGGCTGAAAGCGCATAAAGCGTGCTATATGAAAGGGGTTTAGGGTTGTGAGTAAGTTGAAGACAAGTTCGGACATCATCCGGGTGAAAGAGAATGGCGAGGTTGAGATGAATGAAAAATGCAAGGAGAATAAATCCTGTGGCAAAAGGTATCACGGATCTCGAGGATGGTAGGTCTGCTGGGAAGATGATGAGCACAGGGTTACTTGCCGTCGGGGCCAATAATTGGATGAATTGCCTGTAGAAATGTCGAGCCTTGATCAAAGCTAAAGTGTGATTGAGCGTACAGTATAGAGGAGAGTAGAAGAAGTATCCGGGCGCCGAGGAGCCCTTTTTCTTTCAGCCTCTCGCTCTGCTCCCGAAGCTGTTGGATAACTTCGTCCTGTTCTTCCGAGATGTTAGTGGGAGATACTGAAAAATGAGCGTTTCTAAGAGAGATCCTCACCTTGTTCATCTAGAATCATACCTTCCTCCTCTTCCCCTTCCTCGGAAAACTTGAAAGTTGCCCGGCGTCGTACGGAGTCCATCAAACAATTGACTGTATTGGTGCTTGACGTGGACTACCTAATCAGACAATACCTGTAGGAAGTACGACATAGTAGATAAATCTCAAAGCTCACCTCGACGTTCGACGTAGATTGACTACAGAATTTTAAAGTTATGAATAACACGATGGACTATCAATATGTACAATAAATTATTGGCACGGTTGAAGGAACACTGTATGTTGCCGTCGGGTTGAGCTTTGCAACTAGACGAATGATGTCATGCACGTGACTGACCTCATTTTCTGAGTGTTTTGGAATCAACTTTTCGATCATGGTCTCCGCCAGACAACTCGTTGATGTATCTGAAGTGCAGATGAGCGAGTTCCAGTCAAACCGTGAAGGAACTGCTTACATTGACACATACAATTTCAACGATGATGAAGAATCTGATGATGATGTCGACGAGGAAGACGATCTTTATGATGAATATTATGATGATAACCGCGTTGAAGACGAAGATTGGGAGGTAGCCGAGCGTGGTAGGCCATTGATTCTTCTTTATCCAACAAGTGCTCAGCTGAAAAGAAAGACTTTACGAAGCAGTATAATCGTCTACGTCAACATCTCGAAATTCGGACAGGGGGTGTCCAAAGCTCGGTCTCATCGACTGCATCCGGAGCTTTAGTTGCTGCTCTACCTGCGATCAACCAACCTCGCCAAGCCGCATCTCAGCCTGTGAATTCGTTGAGATCTTCAGCTGTCAAGGACAAAACACTGGATCAATTGACAGCTTTCACCTCAAGATATAATTCTCGGCTTGCCAAGATCGATACGCCATATGTCCTTGGAGTTGGTGTCAATAGGAAGGGACCTAGTGCACACGCAAATCTGAAGGACAAGAGTGATCGTGCGACTAACGAACAGGTGCTTGACCCAAGAACCCGCCTAATCTTATTCAAGATGATTGGGAGAGGACTCATTGATGAAGTCAATGGGTGTATCAGCACTGGAAAAGAGGTATGTATTCTCCATGTCGCCCCACAGGAGTGTGTGCCAATGACATCAAAGGCCAATGTCTACCACGCCCTCACACCGGAAAAGAAAGACCTTGCTCTAAAGATATATAAGACCTCTATCCTTGTTTTCAAGGACAGAGACAAGTATGTTACCGGTGAATATCGTTTCCGGCGTGGTTATAGTCGACGTAATCCCAGAAAAATGGTTCGCCTTTGGGCGGAGAAGGAAATGCGGAATTTGAAGCGCTTGAGTTCGGCAGGAATTCGTTGTCCAGAACCGATTGAGGTCCGAGAAAATGTTTTGGTCATGACATTTTTAGGCAACTCAGAGGGGTGGTGCGTTTATGTATGATTAAGCCATGAACCGACGTATAATCTCATTTGTTCCTATAGGGCATCTCCACGTCTCAAGGACGCCATCATTCCCAACGATACTCTGAATTCACTGTATACTGAACTCGTTCTTGTTGTCAGACGCCTATTTCACCGCTGCAAGCTTGTTCATGCTGATTTGTCCGAGTACAATATTCTTTATCACCAAAATCATCTCTATATCATCGATGTTTCCCAGAGCGTCGAACACGACCATCCTGCTGCTTTTGATTTCCTCCGTAACGATATAAAAAATGTCGAAGAATTCTTCGGCAGGCTAGGTGTGCGGTGTTTGGGACTGAAGAGATGTTTTGAGTTTATCACACGCGATCGATTGATCCCGGACTTGACATCAACTCCGAGACCAGAGTTGGACGTTTCAGAAGAAGAGATATTGACTCGTTGGATAGAACGGGGAGAAGCACGATTTGATGGAAATGTCACGATGAGGGAAACGAATCAAGCTCACGAAGATTCCGTTTTCATGCGCTCTTTTATTCCCCGCACTTTGAGAGACGTTGTCGACCCTGAGCGTGACGTTGAGAGGCTGAAAAAGGGACAGGGGAATGACCTGATATACGCAGACACGATCGGAATTGTGGAGCCTTTGTTGACCTTGGTCCTTGACGAGGCAGTTGAACAATCGGCTGAAACAACGGCGATGGTATCCGGATCAACTGCGCCAGTGGCGTCACCGAGAATGGGATCCGATTTGGAAGAAGATAGCCCTGATCCGATAGTAACTACGGGAACCAAGAATACGGAAGGAGAAGACAAAAGTGGAAGTGAAGAGGAGGAGGAAGAGGAGGAGGAAGAAAAAGAAGAAGGGTCTGAGATTGGGGACATAGATGGATGGGTGGAGAAAAGACCAAAAGGCCATCGCCATGAAGACCGGGAAGGCAAAAAGGTAAGGGTGGTTGCCTCGTTTTTCTTGGCGTTCTCTTTGTTATTATTGTTATCTCGGATAGCCGTGTCTTGCTTCTTTATTCATATGGGCACGTCAATCCTCCCCTTTTACCCCCCCCTTTTTTTAAAAAAAAATAAAAAATAAATGACTGAATTGCAGTTTTTATAGGAGAGAAAAAAGGCTGCCAAGACAGAGGCCAAGGAACGCCGCAAGAACAAAATGCCCAAGGCCGAAAAGAAGCGACTTGTCAAGCGCTCGAGGGTTTAGGGACTCTTTTTTAATTTTTTCCTGCGTTTATCTTTTGCCGCCTTCTTTTTTTTTTTGGTTGGGTTAGCGTTAGAATCTCTTATCAACTGTGCTTCTTTTTCGGTCAAGATCCTGAGGGAGAGAGAGTGGAGAGGTGGAAAAGGGTTGACAACTTTCTCCCCGCTGTTGTTAAGTTTCGCTTTGGATGAGTGTCCACGCAATTGTCATCACAAACGACACATACTCTCAAAAAATCTTGGATCAAAATGGGTGACCCGTCGGAAAACTTGTGTCCCGTTGAATTCGGGGTTGAAACCGGTGGATTTTTATCGCAAATAAACAAGATCTCTAATATTCTTTCTAATATCAAGTAGATTTTTTCTCTCCTCCTTTCAAGCATCCGTCACACATCCCAAACTCGCATCGGCGACCAGCTTTGTATACTTGTACAAGGTACCCTGCTGGACTTTGAGGGTGGGTGCCTTCCAGGCTTTCCTCCTCCTCTCCCATTCCTCCTCCTCGACGTCCACGACATGGATCGTATTCTTGACGGCGTCTACAGAAATGAGATCGCCGTCTTTAACGAGCGCAATGGGACCTCCAACTTGAGCTTCGGGTACGACGTGACCGATGACGAAACCGTGAGATCTGGACAAGTTTTTTTATTGAAACGGATTTGAGGAAAGAAGACAACGACTCACCCGCCACTGAAACGACCATCTGTGAGAAATGCCACGTCCAAGCCGAGCCCTGCACCCATGATCAAGCTCGTCGGTTTTAGCATTTCGGGCATACCTAGTCAAGCAAAATAAAATCAAAAGTTACTTTTCCTTTCATATGATGTCTCCCTCACCTGGCCCCCCTTTAGGTCCCAAATACCTCAAAACAGCCACTGTTTTCTCTCCCTTTTTGATGGAACCTGATTCTACCGCTTTGACAAAGGCATCTTCCGAATCAAAGGTTCTCGCTTTTCCTGTGAAACTAAGGCCTTCTTTGCCGGTGATTTTAGCTACAGCACCCCCTGGGGCGAGATTGCCTTTCAGAATCCTGTGTTTGTTGAGCGTGTGAATAGAAACATGTTTTTTTTCCAACCTGATATGACCGGTTTGCTTGATCGGATTTGTGAGAGGGCGAATGACATCTTGGTGGGTAAAATCGAGTTGTCCGTGTTGGTGGACCCAGCGATCGAGGTTCTCGCCGAGGGAAAGACCGGTGACGGTGATATTGCTGCCGTCTATGAGGTTGTTTTGCATCAAGAAATGCAAGATTTCTGGTTGATGGGGAATGAGGTAAGTGGGGGTGTGCTTGGTGTGGGTGATAGAGAGGAAACGTTACTGGGGATACCGCCGATTTTGTAAATGTCTTCCATGACGTATTTGCCACTGGGTTTGACGTCGGCGAGGAAGGGGATGCGATCTGAGACGGACTGAAAGTCGTCGAGAGTGAGGGTAAGACCGACGGCGCGAGCCATGGCGATGAGGTGTAGAACGGCATTGGTGGAGCCACCGAGGATCATGGTGAGAACCTGTATATAGAAGAGGAGGATGAATAGAGAGGAGGGGAGGAGGAGAATATGGGAGTACGATGGCATTTTCGAAAGCGGAGCGAGACATGATGTCTCGGGGAAGGATGTTTTTTTGGAGGAGGTTGTACATGGCGGGGCCGACGGCAGCACATTCGTCTTGTTTTTCTTTGGACTCTGCAGGGAAAGAGGAGGAGCCTGGGAGGGTCATGCCGAGGGCTTCTGCAGCACTGGCCATGGTGTTTGCGGTGTACATCTGAAAGGGAGTGAGAAAGAGAGGAGGAGGGGAAGTAGCAGACGTACGCCACCACAGGCACCGGGACCTGGACAGGCATGGCGGATGGTGTTGTAGCGGACCTGTTCGGCGTGCGGGGACTTTGCATCTGCCAGGTATTGGCCGTAGGACTGGAAAGCGGAGACGATGTCGAGTTGAGGGAGGCCTTCGCAGGAGCCTGGGCGGATGGTGCCGCCGTAGACCATGATACCGGGACGGTTGAGACGGCCGACTGGAGGAGAGTCAGAAGAAGAGGGAGAGGAGGAGGGAGAGAAGACTGACGGGCGATGAGGACGCCTGGCATGTTTTTATCACAGCCGGGGACGACGACGAGAGCATCGAGGTGGTGGGCAGCGGTGGCGGTTTCTACGGCATCAGCGATGAGGTCGCGGGACTGGAGGGAGTAGGCCATGCCGAAGGTGCCCATGCTGATGCCGTCGCTGACGCCGACAGTGCCGTACTGGTAGGCGATGGTGTTGGCTGCAGCGAGGGCGTGTTTGATGCGGGTGCCGAAGGCGAGGAGGTGCTTGTTGCATCTGGGGAGGGTGAGAGGGGGCGGAGGGGAGGGGGAGAGACTGACGGGTTTCCCTCGTACCAGACGCTGGCGACGCCGACGAAGGGCTTGTGGAGGTCGGCGGGGTCGTTGACGGGGTCTGTGGCGTAGAGCATGGCCTGGCTGGCGGCATGGTCGGCGGGCTGGGTGACGAGCCTGCTGTGCCTGTTGAGGGAGGAGAAGCTGCGTCGGAACATGGGCCGGAGAGGCGGGCCGGGGGCAGATTTAAGTGGTGATGTGTTTGGACGAGGCAACCATGAGCCGGCGACCGCCATTCACGCTGCTCGTCGCGGGCAACCGCGGAGGTGAGTGTCTGCTCCCCGCCAGCGCCGCCCCTGACGCCCGCCCAGGAAAGACCTCCTTTCTCCGCCTCCTCCTCGACTCCCTCACCTCGGCCCACTCCCTCCCCTGCGCTGGCCGCACAGCCCTCTTCACAACCACCCATGTCCTCGTCAACCTCGACGCCGCCGTCGTCCCCCTCACCCTCATAGACTCTCCCTCCCTCGACTTTGCCGACGAGCTCGCCGCAGAACGCACTCTCGCCGACACCCTCCGCCTCATCGACCACCGCTTTCTCGACGACCTCGACCGTCGCCATGTCCACCTGTGTGTCCTCTCTTCTCCTCTCTCTGTCTCCGCTCACCCTCCCAAGCTGCATCTACTTTCTCAACCCAGACACCATCCACCCCCTCCCGCTCCGTCCCGCCCTCCCTCCCCCCGACATCACCGCCATTCGCCGTCTCTCTGTCAGAGTCAACGTCCTCCCCGTCATCGCACGCGCAGACCTCCTCTCAAACCACCGTCTAGCCGCACTCAAAGTCGCCGTCCGCCGCGATCTCGCAGACGCCGGCATCGGCTTCGGTATCTTCGACACGGACGACCACCCAGACCCCCCGACCCCCATCGCCGACCCCTCAACAACAGACCAGTCCCCTATCATGCGTCTCCCCTATGCCCTCGTCTCCCCCGACATCACTGACTCCGACTCCTCTTCTCCCCGCCCCTCCTTTCTCAGGTTCTACCGCTGGGGCAATCTAGACATTCTCGATCCCGCTCATTGTGACTTTGTCCCTCTTCGCAATGCCATTTTCCATCACATGGAGGTAGGTTCCGTCTTCTCTTCCCTCCTGCCCATCCATTCACTCTGCCTCCAAAGACCCTCCAAAAGTACACAAGAGAGTATCTATTCGAAAAGTTTAGGTCAGACTACATCCAGCAGCAACCCCCCTCTCGCCTCCGTCGCTCTCCCCACACCCTCACCCTTCCTCTCCCCCACAGGCCTATCCTCGCTATAGACACCCAACCATCCCATCCCTCTTCCTCCTCCTCCTCTTCCATCCCTCCCCCTTCTACCTCTAACAATCAAAAACAACTCTCTCTCGACTCTCCTTCTGTCAGACAAGCCCGTACGTTCTTTTCTCTCCTCCTTGTCTATAACCCACTCTCTCTTTCAGGCTCCTCACATCTCCCTCCCACCACCACCACCACCACCACCACCACCACTACTACTACTACTAAACAGCGCTCAAAGAAAATCACCGTCGCTTGCAATTTTTGTCGATGTGAGGCACTTTTTCTTCCCCCCCTCTCACACTTACTAAACACACACACACACACATCTCAGCACGCAAATTGAAATGCGATGGCGGCAGACCAGCTTGCGCACAGTGTCTCAAACGCGCCCATCATTGCGACTATGCTCCCCTTAACAAGCGCAGGAACACCGTCAGATCACAAATTCCCGGTTCCCCATCACGACCTCCCGGCCTCGGTATAGCAGGCCCAGACGAAGACGACGATAGTACTCGGGCAGAGAGCGGAAATGAAGATGGTAGATCAGAGGTCTCCGTGTCTCCCCAAGTTCACTCTATCCCTTTGCCCTCTTCTTCCACCGCCGCCGCCGCCGCACCACCACCAGCTTCATCTGCACCCATCTCTCGAAGGACCTCGGATATCGACTCCTATCTTTCCCTGCCCCCAATACGAAGAGAGAGGGAGGATCTAGGCCCACCTCCATCATCTCTCCATGATAGACTTGTTTGCGATCTTAAACCTCCATCCTCCTCTTCGCTAGGACCGGGCAGTGCAAGACCTTATTTCCCTGACACCGATCTACCTCACATCGCTACCTTGTCTTTGCCTGAGCGATCATCACCGTCAACTCCGGGTCCCATGTCTGCACCTTCGTTGCCACCCATTAGACCGGCTTCGGACCAGCAGGCTTCACTGAGGAAAAGAGCAGCAACTATCCCTGGTAAGACTGCCAATGCGCGTGGCTCTGGATCGGGGCCCAAAGTCGTTGCTTGTAATTCATGTCGAGGTGTGTAACAAACTCGGTCTGGATCACAGCTTTTTTCTTAAAAAAACTAGCACGGAAAACAAAATGCGATGGTGCTCATCCTGCTTGTGCCAGTTGCGCACGTAGGCAAGTGACTTGTATGTATGTGCAGGACACAAATGGCACCATCAATGCTACTTTTCTCTCCCCCATCGTCGGCAATGCCAATAGCTCGCCGCCCACTTTTAGAAAACGTCGTCAATCCACAAATCCACCACCTCACCGTCACCCTTCTTCAGCAGCAGCAGCCGCTCGCTCAGGACATATCAAAGGCGAAGGCGGCTCATTGTCTCCACACTCGCTCGCTAATGCACCGTCTGCAGTAGGGCCTGAACTAGCAGACCGACGCAGGGTCGCGGGCCGTCATCACTCCTCTCGTGCGACGAGTGACACCTGTCGTAAGAACCCGAACAATGACGGTATCATGCCAGACAAACGAAACGATAGACTGCTTTCTATCGATGTTCGTGACGTTGTACAAGGATCAGGATCGAGAGAGGATGCTATGAAGAAAGCGTTACATGTGGACCGAGACGTGGAAATGAGGTCTCCGCACGACAATCCTGACATCAACAACACTAACAACATAATTAGTAGTGAACCCCTCGCTCACCATCCGCACAGGTATTCATCACATTCGTATCATTCGTCGTCGTCGTCGTCGTTGAGACATGATGAGGTGAGGGCGGTTAAGAAGATGAGAATAGAGGTTGATTCTTCTTCCTCCTCCTCTTCTTCTTCTTCAATGATGATGAAGATGAAGAATCAGGGTGGACGTGAGAGTCCATTGAGTGGGCGACTGACGGTTGGTAGTCAGCCTTGATTTAATCATGCCCAGTTTCTTCCACTTTTTTTTTACAACGTTGCACCCAGGTGTTGCTCGGTGTCTTTATCTTTACTTTCTTCCGATGCTGTTGCTGATTGATGATTCATCCCCGATTTCCCATTTCTTTTCTGTCGTTTCTTGTTGGCATGTTTTCTTTTTTCTTTATTCACTCGCCCTTTTTTCTTATGTATTGACATGGGCTGCCCAATCTCTAAACTTTTTTCTTTTTTTCACTCTGATTTCTTCCGTTGATGGTTTTGGGAGGTTGTTTGACATGTCTTGATTTTTTTTTACGGACACTGTCATGTCTTTTTTTTTCTTTTTTTATGCTCTGCTTTTGTTTGGGTCTCTTTTTTTTTCAAAATTTGTTATTTGTCCGTAGAAGAAAAAGAAAAAATTGATATCAATCAGCTTTTGATTTGTGTGGATCTTTGTTTTTGTGTGTTGGAAGTTTTTGCATAGAGTGAACATTTAGATGTTGTGTTGTATTGTGGTTGTTGATGAGCTGTGTGTTATAATAGAGCTGAAATATGGCTAGAAATGCAGGTCTTTGATTTTTTTTTTATCAGCAATTGATTACATGAGACACATTGGTAGACTGTAGTAGTATCTCTAAGTCAGAGTTAACAAAGAGAACTTGTTAGTTTATATATATTAGTCTGTGCACTACTTTTCCACACTATCATATAGTATCTCATGTGATTTACTTTCCCACATGACATCCTTGCCATATGGCATGTGATATATATTGTGACTTGGTCATGTGCTCAAGTTCTATTCTTTTAAGAAAAGAAAAGAAAAGAAAAGAAGGTACTGGATGTAATGATCTCAAGTCAGCATAAACTCAAGAGTGTATTCCTGATCAGAGTTGACAAGGAGAACTTGATAGAGGTCCTATTTATTCATGCTCTTATACATTTTCCACTTTCTTGTGTTACTATGTGACTTATTATGTGACATGACCTATTACATAATTACTAGGTCACTTCTGTGACATGTTACTCTTATTAGAGCACAAGTTATGAAGACCTCCCTTTCTATGCATTGACTCTTTTATTTAGTGAATGTCTCAGACATCTTGGAGTAGACAGCTGAGGGAGAATACTGCAATGGGTATCTATAAAAGTCCTCTCTATATCCTTTGTATTACCCTTTTTTATTTTATTTTATTTTATTACTCTATGCTACTCTGGTGTTCCATGACAATAACAGTGAGGATTATAGTGCACAGTATATCTAGTATGAGTAGTTGACAATAATTAAGTGAGGACTCTAACAAGTTCTCTTGACACCACCAAGTCTTGAGTGGGATTAAGTCTGTCATCTCAACTAGCTTACAACATCTCTGATCTGTTATCTTCCAGGTTCAACATTGGATAACCTCTGTCTCTATCTTAACACATGGACAATAAACATCAGACAGTGAATAACAACAATGTTGGTGATAAGGGTTTGGTAGAGTAAGAGTTCCCCCAACAGCCATTGTAGCCAGAAGGGAGGAGATGGGGTGGTGGTAGGGGGATGATTACTTTTCTAACAGTAATTACAAAAAGTATTTCTGTACAATCTGTCAAGTATTATGTAACTGATTTTCATTTATCTATTTAATTCAATATTACGCGGTGCAGTCCGACAGTCCACGGTATGATATTGGTGGCCAGAATTTGAACATTCGTGATACTGGTGGTTCAGGTACCTGGTTCCTGACACATAAGCACACATGGTCATTCCTGTCATAAAGTGTCATACTTACCTAACTGTTTTTGATACCATGGAAATGGAAGCCGTACCAAATTCTGAGTAGATTCTTTACTTGTATTTCGTACATTCCTTGTTTTGAACCTGATTCAAAGGTCGTGAGAATGATTGTCGCGCTCCTGGGCGCATAGCGACCAACGACAGTCAGCTCCTTTTATTGGTTCGATACTTCATTTACATTTCCTTTGAGTTGGGGCGTCTTCTTTCTGTTTACTACGCATTCTTGAAGCTGCAAGGATCCATCATCTCGGAACATTAGACGGCCGTTATCAATGCTCACCTTCCGACGCAAACCCAAAAGGCCTGAAGAACCTTCTCCAGTCAAGGCTTCTCCCTCGTTGCCAGATTTGAGAAATATGGTGAAAGGAGATATTTCTTGGCCAGAGGACTTAGTAGATATAGCTGCGATACGGAATCTCGAGGTAGATGAGGAAACCGACACCATTGCAATTATGACCGATGCGACTCATTCAGGTGATGAGAGTAATGGAAGACTGAGCGCTGTGAGCATTGTACGCCAAGGTGAGACCCAGATATTGATGGGCCAGGAATATGCAATGTTCCATAAACCCATAATTCTTCCTCGAGAATTGGCATACCGACACAAATTGTTGCTTCTCATACAGGAGAGGTTCCCCCGGCCACGAAAGCTCCGATATCGTCGCTTTATATGTCTATGACAAGTCAACTCGAAGCGTTCGATTCTATGAGGAAGAAGAAATACGGAGAGAAGGAGAAAATCAAGTCTTTAAAGGGACCCCGTGTTTCGCATAGAAAGACGAAGAAGGTCCCTCCAACATTGAATATCATGGTAAATTTCATTTCTTGAATAAGTACTATTTCAGTGTCCTGAGTTTTCAATAGGTAGTCGGAGGTAAAGGCACAGGAAAATCATCACTCTTACGCCTTCTACTTGAGACAGCAGAAATATCACCTTTTGCCACGAAGGAGCAGCATGCCGCACTCACAAAATTCTTGAATGATTCTACCAAATCTACCCACGCAATTCAAAGCACTTCGCTCGAGATATCTGAGAGCAAGTTTGATAGGATCACGCTGTCGGTTATTGACACCCCGGGTCTGGATTTTCAGGAAGGCAAAGAGTTAAAACTCGAGCGACAAGTTAGTGCCATCTTAAGACATGTTGATGCTCAGTACGCGGATACTATGAGCGAGGTAAGTACAAAGCCAACTGAAAGAACTCGCTAGTTGAGCATGTACATCAACTAGGAATCCAAAGTCGTTCGTCAACACAAGGGAGATCAGCTCATTCATCTGTAAGCATTGCTTGGTAGTCTCTCTCCATTTTTTTTTTCATTTTTGGAGCAGCTGCATCTACCTGGTTGACCCGTTATCTATAATCCCAGCCAGAACAAGACACACCCTCGATATGACATCCCCGATAAGAACGCGTTCTGAAGTAACTATATCCAATATCCACCCCCCTGAGTTGATCCCAGATACATCCTCGGGTGACGAATCAGACGAAGACGAAGAATCTCTAACGATGTCTCCAGCTGAAATCAAAGTTATTCGTCGGATATCCAATAGATCCAATGTTCTGCCGGTCATTGCACGTGCCGATTCGTTGACCGACTCGAAATTGGCAGCCACCAAAGAAGCTGGTATGCTTCTCATCGGCTCATTGGATGACCTGGTTGACAAACTATTGACAAATTGACAGTACTCCGAGGATTGTACGATGCTGGGATCGACTTGGGTGTATTTGGTTCAGCTGCAAAATCTGCCCTGAATGAGACCGATGCCCGTCAAGAAACAATCACGTTAGCTAATGATCCCGAAGTCATGGGAGGTGATAAGGAACATTTAGCTACCGTCTTGGATGTTAAAAAAGAGGAGACTGAAGGAGGAGACAATGGACAACGGTCTCGTACAATCATCAAGCTTCGGTCCCCGACACATCGCAACACCTCTGGTTCGTGGAGGAGAGAACTACCTAGGGTGCCTGAGGACGATAATCAGCCCATCATTCCAGATCCCACAGATCTTGACAGTATTGCCAATGTTCGTTTTTCGGCGCATACATTTGTAGATAGTGATTTCAGCCCCTGGCTACCCTTTGCGTTGATTATGCCCGAGAACAAGGGGAGCCGCCGACACCAGAACCGAACATTTGACTTGGATAGCCCCACTACGCCCTCAGCTGGTATTCCTATAGCTACGTCAACCAAAGAGGGCCAGAATTTCCAAGTAGTAGAGAACGCATTGTCAAAGGCATCACTTATTCAGGAACATCCGACAGATATGAAAGGTGTCTTCATTCGGAGGTTCAGGTGGGGAACAGTTGATACACTCGATCCCAAGCACTGCGACTTTGCTGCATTGAGGACTGCGGTTTTGTCCACCCATGTCAAGGTAAAGGTTTTCTTTACTTGATGATGAATCAGAGGTGAACACGATGATGTTAGCTTCTGAAGACGTCTACCCGCGAGGTCCACTATGAGAATTACAGGACCGAAAAGTTGCTTGCGAGACGTGCTTCCCGACAAATCTCCGAGGCGCAAAGGAAGCAGCTATTAGAAGGTACAAGAGCACCATCTATCCCATGTGTCAATAATAACTTATTTCAACACTACAGATCTCAGGATATAATCAGGATATATATCTGCATTAACAACTTGCGCTTGTTAAATTTAACTTTCAATCTAACCTTCAATCTACTTTCTTTCTCCGTTTTTTAGTTGATTCCCTCGATTATACCTGCAGTGTCTTGTGTTTGTTACACCTTGCTAATCTATTTTTGAAAATATAGTTAGAGCTGAAACCTCTATTCTCCACTATCCTTAACTCGAAGCAATGGTTTGTAGTGACCAAGCCAATAAGACAAAGGAAGCAATCCAAGACAGCAAGCAGACCACCATTTGTAAGTCAATTCCCTTATATTCCTCAACAATTTAGCTCAAAAATCCTTCTTTTTGATCCTCTCAACCATCTCCTCATTCATACCGTCCAGGCGATGAAGGAGATAATCAACCTAGTGGGACGCAGGATCAGACCCTCAATGCAAGGACGTGAAAACTACTAACCTCAACCTCCTTCGTGAGCGGAATAATATAGCTCTCATAGAGATCTAAAACACCATCGGTATCAATTTTACCACCGTTGGGCTTCTTTAACTCCTTCACGCTGCTCGATTTCGGCGAATCGTCGTCTGCTGCGATATCTGGAGAATAAGTCTCTACTTTCTTCTGAAGCCTTGTGAGGAGCTTTGCCTCTACTTCAGGTTTTGTGATCAGTGCCTCCAAGGCTTCCCGGTCGCGCGATTGGATATGATTTATAAAAGCTGCCGGATCCTGGATAAATTTTGATTCAGAGACGAATTTGCCTGCACCCGTAGTTAGTGTTTATGACATTTGAGGACATGAATTGTAGATACCATAATGAACCCGTTTACTAATAGCCTGTAGGACTTCGACGTCAATAGTTGCGGCGCTACCATAGTTACCATCATCCTCGAATTCACCGTCCCCATAGATTCCGTTCTGTCGCTTCTGAGCAGCTAGGGCTAACGTCGCTCGCCGAGTTATGCGAGGAACAATGGCGCGGGTATAGAAGGAGAGGATTGAGGCATTTGCATTGATCCGATTAGGATAGAGAATGTCAGGAATATATAGAGGTGGGAGGACAGGTTTCGGGAGCTCGGAAGCGGGGGTGAAAGGGTATTCATCCGGGCTATAATCCCCGCTGCCTTAGCTTTCGGGGAAACAATTGAGTGGGAGGTTCACAAACCTTGAGTATCTCCGTGCTTTAGCTACAAATGACTCAATCAGTGATTAGACGCTCGCATGAACACAGTGATAATATACATACCATGGAAGATCTCAGTCTCCTTCAAGAACCAATCCAACCAACTCCCCGAAAACCCAAGTTCCTTCAGCTCTTTGAAAGCACCACGTTGGTATATCCGTGGATTATGAGCAAATTGTGCTCTTTCGATGAGAGAAAATATGATTGTGTCCTCCAGCCGAGTCAGAACGGACCGGATACGATCCAACGAGAGAGGATCGCCTGTCATAAAGTTCTGTGACATGGTATTCGAATCAAGAGAGTTTATAACAGTAGTCGTAGTCGAAGGAGTACTCGGATTCAGAAAGATCTGCGTAGGTGCCGGGGGTATCACTAGCGCTTGAAGTTGCTCTTCGCCCGAATCAGTGATCAATTTGAAAGGCCGAATATTGCCGCCGGGGGTTGAATCCAGAGTGCTATGAATCATTGATCAGCGTCGTACTCGGTTGTAGCTCCTGTTTGTCTAGGAGGATTCCAATGAGAATGTAGGATAATGATTCATACGTTCTTATACAAATACATCTGTTTAACCCCCTATCCCTATTCCAGAGTTTCTTTACTTAAACCTCACCTAGGATAAATACATGAGTCGAGAATCCAACGGTCAATTATAACACAGGTTGCATATTGTCGCCTATAACTATTTCAAAACCCTGAGCTCCTTCGATTTGACGAACAGATGTCGATCACTAACACATGCTCTCAAAGAGCATATAAGACAATCCTTCAATTCTTATCTTGATCCGAGGAAGTCCTTGGCCCTCGGGTCAATATTCATCGAAATATGCTCGCCGCATCGTTCTATCTCTTTGCCTCTAACAGAGGGTTAAATCAAGGCTGGATAGATCTTGCTTGAAGTTGTATTTCAGTACTTAGAGGAAGAATGGAAGCCCTAATGAAACACATGTCTATGATATTACTTTAGTTTCGTCTCAGCCCTAGAATTCCAGCCCAATTTCTTGGCCCAGAAAGGATGACATCTGTAAAGATGCCCTTCGGCGCCTTATCAATGTCTCGGGTTATGACTAAGGAGCAACGAGAACTAGTCAACAAGATCATCACGGACCTGCATCTGACGAGAATGACACTTCAGCGTTCAATCTACAGCATCGTGATCATCAAAGCTAGCTACACCCGCAAAACAGCCAACCAGACTTCAGTAGCTCACTGGCCATTCAGTCCTCTCTTTCAAGATTACGATCATTGAACATGGTTTGATCACCGTTATTAAATGCCGTCTCACCCCGAAGAATTGGCCGATATGAAAGTCTCGATGAGTCTTTTGTGCCAGGCCCGTGGCTCTTGGAAATTCGCACTGGGCTGGTTGAACATTGTGGGAGTAGCCTCTGGGCTACGTGTGTATTGTCAAGGCAAGGTGGTGGGTTGACAGTGAGAGTGCGCTTCGTCTTTCCCTTGATAATTGTCTTCTTTTCCCTTTATTCTGATTAATTAGATACCTTAGTAGACGGCTTCAGAGCCTTATCATTCTGGTGCCTTCCCCTTTTTTGCTACTAGTGTCAGGGTTCAGTAGTACAAAAAA
>Ga0153987_1000131_pt1 | contig 26002 bp, 43 predicted proteins | sample TSNC071MetaG_FD_102279 | JGI IMG/M metagenome (GOLD analysis project Ga0153987, IMG submission 102279) | Attine ant fungus gardens microbial communities from North Carolina, USA - TSNC071 MetaG | ecosystem: Host-associated > Fungi > Mycelium > Unclassified | place: USA: North Carolina, William B...
TCCCTTTCTTCACGATCCCTTCTATCCCTTTCTTCTCGTTCCTTTCTATCCTTTTCTTCTCGCTCCCGTCTGTCCCTTTCTTCTCGTTCCTTCCTATCCTTTTCTTCTCGCTCCCGTCTGTCCCTTTCTTCACGATCCCGTCTGTCCCTTTCTTCCCGCACCCTTTCTTCCCGCACCCTCTCTCTTGCGCGTTCATCGACGTTTACCGTGGATCGAATTGCAGTCATGTCGGGTTGGACGCGAGCACAGGGAGTGGGTGGGTTTGCCAAGACGGAGATAGCGGACATGGGGGTGTCTGCATAAGATAGGTATGAATCAGGACGTTCAGGAAATGGAATGGAGGATAGGCGGTCGTCTTTTGCAGGCAGAGTGGGAGGGGCGGGGGAGGGTGGTTCTGGGTCGTCTGGATTTGCGATGGTGAGCTTTCCGATAGAGAAGGGGGCGTCGACGGAGACAAAGGAGGCGGCATCGTTATCGTTATCGTTGGTGGTGGTGGGGGGTGGTGGAGGGGGGGGATCTGGACGGTGAGGAGTAAAGGAGCGGCGCATGTGGCTGAGGGTACGGACGAGTCTGCCGAGGACAGAGATGTGTTTTGTGGGCTGAGGACGGTGGCGTTTGCTGAGTTTGCGTGGGAGATGGATGTTTGGGAGTGCAGATGTAGAGCGTGAGGTCTGTGGGACGGAGGAGGAGACGGCGGGAGTGCTGGCTCTGCGAGGACGGATGCCAAAGTCGTAAGGGGAAGTGTGGTGCCAACTGGTGCCCCAGGGGTCGGTGAGGTCGAGGAGGTCGACATTGTCTGGAGTCGAGTGGGAGGTATTGCGGGACCTGGAGGGCGGGAGGAGATGGATGTTTCTGTAGAAAGGAGGTCCGAAAGGATTGTGGAGGTCATAGCTCATCCTCACTTTCCCACGCGAAAAGAGGACCAAAGAGGGCCAAGCGCGAGGACCAAAAGGACCAAAAGCGAAAGGACGAAGCGAAAGATGGGACCAAAGGACCACTTCCATGCTCACCATCCTCCTGCTTGGCTCTGGCGGACGGGAACACGCTCTCGCCTGGCGTCTCTCGGCGTCTGCCCGCGTCGACCACATCTATGTGTGCCCTGGGAACCATGGCACCGCCGCCACAGGAAAAACGTCGAATGTCCCCGACGCCGACTACCCCGGTCTCGTCCGATTTGCGCTCGCCAACAGCGTGAACCTCGTCGTGCCCGGCCCCGAGCTGCCTCTCGTCGACGGCGTCCAGTCCCACTTCCACAACGGTACTTTCCTCTCTGCTTCGTGGCTCCGCTCATCCTTTGCTAGTCGGCATACCCGTCTTTGGGCCCGATCTCCTCGCTGCCCGCATGGAAGGCTCAAAGGCCTTTGCAAAGCACTTCATGGCACGCCACAATATCCCCACCGCCGCCTATGCCACTTTCACCGCAGAAAACTTCGCCGACGCCGCTGCTTACATCCAGTCCTCCCCCCACCCCCTCGTCCTCAAAGCCAGTGGTCTCGCCGCAGGAAAAGGGGTCCTCATCCCACAGTCCACCGACGATGCCTTGGCTGGGCTCCGCGACATCATGCTCAACAATGCCTTCGGCTCTGCAGGTCAGTCCTCCCATCGCCTCCTTTCTCCGTCCTCCATCCCCTTCCCAGGCAACGAGGTCGTCATCGAAGAATTCCTCGATGGCCCAGAACTCTCCCTCCTCGCCTTCTCAGACGGCTACTCCATCGTTCCCTTCCCCCCCGCCCAGGATCACAAGCGCATCGGCCAAGGTGATACAGGTCCCAACACCGGCGGCATGGGCGCCTATGCACCCGCTCCCGTCGCAACTCCCCAGATCTTGTCTCGCATCCTCAACGACATCCTACGCCCCACCATCGACGGCATGCGTCGCGACGGTCCGCCCTTTATTCTCTCCGTCTTCACTTCATTTACACCCTCCCAGGTCACCCCTTTGTCGGCCTCCTCTTCACAGGCATCATCCTCACCCCTTCAGGCCCCAAGGTCCTCGAGTACAACGTCCGCTTCGGCGACCCTGAAACAGAAGCCCTCCTCCTCCTCTTGGACGACAGCACAGATCTCGCCGCCGTCCTCCATGCAAGTCACAATCACCTCTCTCTCTCTGCCCCTTTCTTCTCACTTTATTCCAGGCTTGCGCTCATCACCATCTTGATTCCGTTACTCCCATCAACTTCAAACAAGGTTACGCTGTCTCCGTCGTCCTCGCCTCCCAAGGATACCCCGGCCCTTACCCAACCGGCAAACAAATTTCCTTCTCCCCCTCTTCCTCTCCCTGTCCGTACACACTCTCTCACATACACACACCCCATGACTCTCACCTCATCCTTCCCTAGTCATCCTATTCCACGCTGGGTCAAAATTAGTCGATGATCAACTCTTGACCAACGGCGGTCGTGTCATCGTCGTCGCCGCTTACGCTCCCACCCTCCAGCAAGCTCTCCTCTATGCCTACCAGGGCGTCCACTCGGTCCATTTCGAGGGTAAAACTTTCCGCCCAGATATTGCCCATCGGTATTGTCCCTCTCACTCTCATCACTCTCATCTCTCCTTCTCATCCTCAGTTTTCCAGTGCACTTTCGGCCTTTCCATCACCCCAAGCTCTCACTTATGCTCAAGCAGGCGTCTCTGTCGACGCAGGTGATGCCCTCGTCCAAGCTATCAAACCTTTTACGCGTTCTACCCGTCGTCCAGGTGCCGATGGCGAGATCGGCGGTTTTGGTGGTCTCTTTGACTTGAAAGCCGCAGGTTACAAGGATCCACTTTTGGTCAGTGGTACAGACGGTGTCGGCACAAAGCTTAAAGTCGCTGCCGAGGTTGGCGCACACGATCTAGTTGGTTAGCAAAATCGATCTCCCTCCTGATTATAGATCAACTTTTTCCAGGTATCGACTTGGTGGCCATGTCTGTCAACGATCTGCTCGTGCAAGGCGCAGAACCTCTGTTCTTTCTCGATTATTACGCTTGTAGCAGACTCGAGGTCGAGGTCGCTGCCCAGGTGGTCAAAGGCATAGCTCAAGGATGTCGCCAATCTGGATGTGCGCTCATTGGTGGCGAGACCGCAGAAATGCCGGGGTTTTATCAACCAGGTTCGTTCTCCTTCAATTGCGAGGCTAGCTTGATCCTATGCTGTTTTGTAGGCGACTATGACCTCGCAGGTTTCGCCCTCGGTGCCGTCGAACGTTCCCTTGTCCTGCCCGACCCCAAAAACCCCATTTGCGAAGGTGACATCTTGCTTGGTCTCTCTTCCTCTGGCGTGCACGCCAATGGATTCTCTCTCGTCCGCGAAATTGTCACCCGGTCTTCATATACGTATTCCTCCCCGTGCCCATGGTCTACTACTACTACCCAAACGCTCGGACGTGTCCTTGTTGAGCCGACACGGATCTATGTTGCTCAAGTTTTGCCTATCTGCCAACGTGGATTGATTAAAGGCTTGTCTCATATCACGGGTGGTGGGTTTATTGAAAATGTCCCTCGCGTACTTCCTGGCGATCTTGGATGTGTGATTGACGTTTCGACGTGGCCTTGGCCTGATGTGTTTAGGTGGTTGAAGACGCAAGGGGGTGTGGCTAGTTTAGAGATGGCGAGGACGTTTAATAATGGGATTGGGATGGTGGTGATTGTGGACGAGAAGGAGAAGGAGAGGGTGGTTGAGATGTTGAGAGAAGGAGAAGGAGAAGTGTATGAGATTGGAAAGGTTGTGAAAGGGAAAGGGGTCGAGATGAGAAATCTGGAAATGTGGGCATAGTAGATGGAACACACATGAAAATGTGAGTGGTATGTGAACACCGATCGATCATTCATGTCTTTGATTAAGAACAGATGGATAGATAAAGACAGAGAGACAGTGCCGATTACATATAATCAAAAGAGGTGGACAGAGGTACTCTGCATAAAGGAACGAGAGAGAGAAAACAAAAACATTTGTTATGCTAGAAGAGAGAGAGAGCGTGTTGCATTGTGGAATAAAAGGACTGTGGAGCGTAGAGGAAAGAGAAAGAGAGGGTGGTGGTGATAAGAGGACAGGTGATAGGTACGTAGATATTGATCTGTATCTGTATGCGTAATATATAAGATAGAGAGAGAGAAAAGAGAAAGAAAGAAAACAAAACAGTTATGTATGCATGTTATATATATATCAACTCTTTTCTCAAGACAAAACAAACTGCACACTTTTTCTGAAAAAAAAACACGCAACAAAGCACAAAAAAAGCAAGGGAGTCTTGAGAAAAACTCAATAAAACATAGCAGTAGGGGGGAAAAAGACTGGGATACAGAGCAGAAGTTGTAGAGTGTAAAAAAAAAACAAAAAAAAACAAGAAATAAGCACTCGTACACACAAAAGGGAAAAAAGCCAAGAGAAGAAGAAAGGAGAAGAGGACATTGAGAAAAGAAGCAGCAGCAAGAGATGACTTTCAGAAAAAGCAAAGGCAAAAACAAACACAAAAAAGTGGCATGTTCCTGGTAAGAAAATGCAATTGCGAAACAACACACGACCGAGCAGGCGGGCAGGAAGAGGAAGAAGAAGAAGAAGAAGAAGAAGAAGAGAGAGAGAGAGAGAGAGAGAGAGAGAGAGAGAGAGAGAATCCTTCCCACAAGAGATTTGGAATTAAAAAACAATGTCCATGTCCAAACACAAGAAATGAAGATAATGGATGGGAGGGACAAAGGACCTTTTTCGATTAAGTAAAAAGAAAAGATCGAACAAAAAAAGAACAAGCGGGAGAGCAAGGACGACAAGATGGGTGCAGAGCGATATATTTAAAAAAACCGGACACACACACAGAGAGAGAAGATGATGATGATGAGCGAACCATCACACCCTCCCCCCTAAACAGAAACAGACACCTCTTTGGAAATGTCAGCTGACGACGACGACAACGACGACAACGACAACGACGACGCAGCAGCCATAGCTGCAGCTGCAAACGAAGTGGGATAACTGTTCACCAGCTCAGAGGGTCCACTTTTATCAGCAGCTTCGACTTTGGTAACGTCCTAAATTGGGTTCCAGAAAATCAGCCTTCGCGTGAGTTTCGACTTTCAGATACACACTTTTGTCGACGTGGCAGACAACCTCTGATGCTCAGGAGTAATCAAACGGGCGTTGCTCGGCTCATTGCCATTGACAACAACTGCCGTGCCCTCCTTTTTAACAGGAGGAGGCGCCTGTAACACCTGCGCGGCTGTCGGTCCATTCGTGGTCACACAATTCCTTGACGGTGGCGTTACAGTTCCAGCCAGCACAGGAAAGTCATCCGCATTCGGGACACGTTGCTTGATAGCAGATACCGGCGGCTTTTGCGTTTTCCCATTGTTATAGTTGTGATGAGCATGATGATGTTTGCTATTGGAAGAGAATCGTGAACGATTGCCAGTTCCGCTACCGTTGTTGGCGGATCCAGTCTCGTGGGCGCCGTTCGGCTGATGAGACTGTCGCTGTGCATGCGACTCCTGTATTTTAATCAGTATGAGAAGAAAAACACTGCAATCCCTCTCACATCTCGAATTTTCATGTTGTTCATCTTTTCCTCCAAACCAATATTACCATTACCGTTAGGATGAGTGTGATTGCGTGACTGCCTCGCCGATCCCGCTCTCCCACTAAAGTACGCATCATCAGACATCACGTGTGGGAATCGACAGTCATCACTGGAAATCAGAAAGAGAAATCAGCATGGAGGCCATGTTGGTGGAAAATTTTTTATAGATCACGCACCCATTTTTGCAACGTCCAGTAGGGAAGAACAGGCAAGCAGGCTTGGGTTTACCGAGCGAGGGTCGGCGACTGCCGCGACGAGTGTGTACGGGACCCTCATGGTGTGATGGGGCACCGTTATTGTTGAAACCTTCGAGACTGGGCTGTGTAGGCTTCGGAGCACTGTCAACCTCCGGAGCAAAGCTTACGTTTCCATTCGGCAAATGTGGTTGCAGAGGTTGTTGAGGATAAATACCAGGGCTCTCCTGTTGCATATTATACGGAGTTGCAGGTGAGGGCGAAAAGTTGGGTGATCGAGGTCCCGGGGTAGGAAGTTGGTGGACAAGCGGGAGGGGGGGGATTGAAAGAGGGACTGGAACTGAAGGAAGGGGCGGCATAGTTCTGTAGGAAGGAGGGACTCCATTAGGCCTGAAAGGTCCTTGAGTGGGTGATAGGACTTCCGAAGTCGACCTGGAATGGGCCATATGAGGTGGCGGTGAGAGAGGTACCATCGGATGCGGTCCATTATGCTGGAAATTTGATGGATGATAGAAATTTGGAGGATAGGGAGGCACGGTCATGGGGTCGAATGGTGGATAGGGTGGATGGGCACCACTGTGGTAATAGCCTTGAGGTGGATGGGCGAAGATACACGAGGGGCCGTAGCGACAGGCTGGAAAGTAGCGACAAGGAATGAAGCGGGCGATTTCTGGCGGGGGAAGATTGTTCAGGCCTCTGGGCGAATGGCTTTCACTCATTACCTGCGGCGGTGGAGGTGGATAAAACGCGCCTCCTTCAGGAACAGAGGAAAGATTGATTGACGCATAATATGGATAATTTTCTGGGGGAGGCAGAGGGTAGTATGCCTTTTGAGGATCATCGTTACTATCGAGAGGATAAGTTGGCTGAGGGGTTTGAACACCGTTCGGCAACGACTTATTCTTCGCCTGAGCCAGAAGATCCAAAATGGCCGCGTCCGCGGTATACACCTCTGGAGACCCATGGGAAGGATCAGCACCTTTTGATTTGAACTATCAGAGGGCATCACGGGCAAAGAAAAGGAAGAGACATGCCTTTGACGAGGAGAGCGTGGATGACGTCCACATGACCATTTTTCACGGCTGCGATGAGCGGGGTTGAACCAGACTCGTCTATAACATTGACGATGAAAATAAGAGCACATAATCAGTGGTGCACACGACGTGGTCAGCGGGATAGATGACAAACCTTGGGTCTCAAGTTCAAGAGGGTTTACATTGGGCAATACTTCATTGAGAACAGAAAGATTACCCTCAGAACAGGCCTTGAACAGAACATGGGCCATAGTTGGATGGTGGTAGATAGGAAGGGGCTAGTATGAGAAAAGAGGGCAAAAGATGAAAGCAAGCCAACAAGATTTTCACCAGCCCTCGGAAAAGTTGGCAAATTAAAAATTAAAAAAAATTCCGCCGCACGCTTCAGATCGATCTTATGTCACGCCGCAAGCCGGCCGGGTCACCGTTATCCCGTGAATGTATTTAAATAAATTTAAATTGACAGGTTATACTGGAATCAAGAGAAATTTACATGTATACAGGCCCTCTAAGATTCATTTCTGGTACTCAAATCGTTGCCATCAGAGCTCACTCGCTTCGAAAACCGGCGAATCGACTTCCAGACCCAATTTTCGCAGAAGGCGGCGTGCAGGCTTACCTGCCATCGGCGGAAGTTCAAGCTCCTTGGATGGTGGAAGCTTCATGAGCTCACGAACTGCCAAGCGAGTATCTTTGTCTGTCTCCCCTTTTAGTTTGCCGTCACCTCGTGCTGGGAGTGTGCCTCTCTACTCACTGTTATACAACACGTCATAGACCTGTCTCATCGGAGCTCTATGAGTAAATCATAATTTGTGAAAGTTACACTCTGCTTACTGAACTTGCAATCGGTGCATTGATACCCAACTCATCTATGATCATTTTAGCACCTTTCGCTGTGGGCACACCCTCAGCCACACTTCCCAAGGTCTTCACAATATCATCCAGCGATTCTCCTCGTCCTAGTCGATAGCCAACCGTGTAGTTACGACTGTTCGATGAGCTGCATGTCAGGAACAAATCTCCAACGCCAGCCAAGCCCAAGAAGGTTAGCGGGGATGCGCCATACGCTGTTCCGATGCACGTCAGCTCGGCGAGGCCCCTAGTGATAATCACTGTATATCGCAGTTATCCCAACATCAGTGCTGTAGAGATGGGTGGCAGAAGAGACAGAATGATACTAACTTGCACGCGTATTATTCTGGAAGCCTAGCCCATCCGACATGCCTGCCGCTATTGCGTACACGTTTTTCAGGGCGCCGGACAGTTCAATGCCAATAGGGTCCCTATTGGTATAGCTAGATGAAATAATGAAACCTAACACAAATAGATCAATGAAAGGTGCAAAACTAGTCACCATCTAAAGTGAGGTTGGTGAAACAATGTCGCAGTTTTGCCCGCTTCCGCTTCGGTGAACGAAGCAACTGAAACGGACGTGGGTTGTCTGTCGACAACTAATTGAGGAAACAAATCAAAAGGGAAAACCGCCACCTAATGACCGTAAATCTCACTTTCTTTAGCAAAAGAAGGTCCGGACTTGAATGGATATTATGACCATACTCCTTCACCACGTGGACAGAGCGTGAAACTCACGATGAAGGTCGCCGCCTGTGCAATTTCCGGTCCACAGGTGTCAGTGATGATCTCGAGAGTAAGTGCGTGGGATCCAATTTCTATACCCTTGTTCACGAATATCATGAGGGGCATATCCTCGATATCAAATCTGGGCTGAAGGATGCATAAACTTTCTCTGCCCCCACAAACCTCAGCTAGGCAGCCGAAAATAAAGATATATTAAGGGCGCTTACCGCAAGAATTGTGTTGGGATTGCAAATAGCACGACATCCATTCCTTTGATAAATTCCTTTGTGGGTAGTTCAGGACCAACTGCCGTGATGGTTTTGGGAAACTCGTGGTCCTTGAGGTAGACTGGATTGCGTCTGTGTTTGTTGAAATATGTTACTATCTTTTCCTCGCGTGCCCACATATAGACGTCATGTTGTGAGTCTCCGAGATGGGAAGCCAAGCATGATCCAAAGTTCCCTGCCCCAAAAATAAGAACTTTGGAGGCACCTATAGGCTGGGTTTTTGCATGATACATGGCACTAGTGATAGAAGATATAGAGAGAGGGCGACGATGGAGAAGAGGAGGGAAAAGCTGTTGGGCAAGAGACAGACTTAAATAAAGTAATGAACGAGCAGATCTCGAGGTAAAGTCGTGCAACAGGGGTGAACCAAAGTGCATAAAAGTTTTGCAGCAAGTTTCGTGAGCCCTTTGAGCAGAACGCCAGAGACTTGATTGCTCAGGATAGTACAAGGCCTTGGATCCCCTTACAAAAAGCCATGGAGAGGGACGCTTTCAATCACGTGCGCCACGTCTGTAAAGACTCACTCCTTGTTCTCTATCTTGGAAGCTCTTACTATGCCCATCCAGGACCGCACAAACGAGTTCAGAGCATGCGTGGACTCAGTTTGCAATCGATACTCTATGCGTGGTGTAGAATTGAAACAGCGTCTCTTGAAGAAAGATAGACCATCTAAGAGCGAGTTCTTTCGCATGGCGTCTACAATTGGAAAGAACATCCGTGGTACTAGTTTGAAACTAAACAAGCTTGCACAACGTATGCCTGCCGATGCTCCTCTATGATTCTTAGTGAGAGGTAATGACACTTCATCCCTAGTTGCGAGGAGGAAAACTCTGTTCGATGATCGACCAGTGGAAATTAGTGTGCGCACAACTACTTCTCACTCAAAAAAGCACATGGTCATCCTTTCATTCCAGGAACTGACATATATCATAAAACAAGATATTGCCGACATAAATAAACGGATTGCCGATCTTCAGACCTATGTGAAGCAACGGAACACTGGTCACTCGCCAGAGGGAAAACTGGTAGAAGAGCATACAAATAATGTTGTCATGCTCCTCCAGAGCAAGTTGGCCAATACGAGTATAACATTTAAGGATGTACTAGAAGTACGAACACAGGTTAGGAATAGTACATCATCCCTATTCCACCTCTTTTGACACAAGAGTCCAGAACATGAAAGAATCGAAGACACGAACGGAACAATTCATGTATAGCGCCGCATCGGCTGCTACACAGGCACCGTCGAGCATGTCTTTCCTGCACCTGTTTTCTTACGAATTTTGACAGGCATCTAGATTCAGTGCTATACAGTTCCTCTCGTGGTGACCCAATGGGTGACGGAACCACTAATCGTTTTGATTTCAAAGGAAAAGGGCGAGCAACACCCAACAATGATGAACTTGCTATGGACCTTCGTTCGACAGAGGCAGGTGACCAGACGAACGGTCACCCAGGTGGGGCATTGTTACAGATGCAACTAGTTGAACAGCAAGTATGTCGTCTGCATTATTCAGCATTTGTAGATCTGCTCATTTCTGGACCTTCTAGGACTCATATATCCAACAGCGGTCGAATGCCATTGAGACCATCGAAACCACCATCGCTGAGCTTGGCCAGATCTTTACTCAGCTCGCCAATATGGTTGCCGAGCAACGAGAGATGGTACAACGCATCGATGACAATGTCATAGATATCGAGAGCAACATCACTTCTGCGCACGGAGAACTTTCAAAATATCTGGCGAGCATGATGAGCAACCGGTGGCTGATGTTAAAGATGTTTGGAGTCCTGATTGTCTTCGTATGTCTTTCCCTCGCTCTTTATCACCTAATTACTGACGTTCTTGTAGTTCCTAATATTTATCTTGGTATCGTGACACTAGGACCTTTTCACTCGTTCTTTTTTCATGTTTATGATTATTGGGGTTAATTGTCGAATGCCCAAAGTTGAATAGAAAGTCTGGACACTGAACCATTCTATATCTCGAGCACGAGCAGGAAATAGATTAATGCAACATAGAAACGTATATAATAACCAGTGACAGAGAAAGCCCAAGACCTTGTAAGGTCTTAGCCAACGGGTATAGCATTGACGCCAGTCCCCCAATCTCTTGACTTCGACTTGCGAGAACGTCGAACTTTCTTATGCCTTTGGCCGCCCCTATGAACTTCATCCTCAGCGGCGTCGCCGACTGTCCATGTCCGTTTCTTTTCAGACACAGTCTGTTCAATACCAGATGTCGCAGAGTACCGCTGGGGTTTGTCTGGTCTTGACGGAAGCGATCCATCTTTCTTGTTTTTCCGGTCCGCCTTCTTAGTCTGTAAATCAAAGCGTGAATATCATGATTATGTGAAAGATATGAAAACTCGCCCGTTGTCCCAGAAGCTCCTGATTTCTTTTTTTAAGTTTTTCCAAACGGTTTTCGCCTTTTCCTCCTCCACCTGCAGTCAGTTCAACATTGATCATACGACCTTCTAGCATAGAATGATGTTGTTTAAGTGCCTGTTGGAGTGAAGTCTTGTTCGAGAATTCGAGGAAAGCGCAGCCTTTTGATTTAATTGTGCTTTTCCCACTTGAGGATGCTTTCGGAGTAAGAAGTCGCACTTCTGGTAGTGGATCTATGTGATAGATTCAGAATGAGGAATTGTCAACATAGAACAAAAAAAGACGCACCACATGCAGAGAAATGAGTCTTGATCATGTCCACCGAGGTGGTATATCTCAGATTTCCTATGAGCCTCTTCAGTAATACAATATCTGAATTGACAACGACCAACCAATGAACAAAATAAACCTCTGCTTCCTCTCTTTAACTCCCTCGCCCTCGCTCATTTCTTCCCCTTCCCCTTCCTCTTCTGCACAATCCACTCCATGCTCAGCCTTCTCGATCTTTTGTCTTTTGTTTCGACCTTTTTCTTGGGCATTTTTGCCTTCGAGCCGCTCGTCCATCCCCAACCTCTCATCCGCTGCGTCCAAGTTTGCCCGTTTGCGCTTTTTGATACGCTTTTCATCTTGCTCGTCATGTTCTCCATCACGTTGTTCAGCTCCCACTGCGTCGATCCGCTGACGCTTCGGATGCGACCTTTGTTGCTGTGACTGACCGCAGATTTCCTGCTGCGCCAAACGGGTCCTATCAGCCGGCCCCTTCCCGCTCGCACGTGTTGATTTACTTCTTTTGGTGCCTTCTGTGGCTTGTCCTTCCTCATTTCCCATTTGCATTGAGCCGCTCGCATAGTGAGAACGAGACGGCTTTTCCATGTTAAGGACATGAAGATCTTCCATTTTAACTTCCCGTTCATGCTTGACACCTATATTCTTCGTTTTGCTCCTGGAAGATTTATCGTGGAAAGCAGAAGCTTTCTTTTGCTTTTTCGTCAGTTTTGATTGCTGGCGAGTCGTAGAAGAGAGAGAGGGAGAGTTAGAAAAAGATATGGGTGTTGGTTGTTCTGAGTCAATCATCCTGAACGTGCGATGTTCTTTATACGAAGTGGTTCGCGTGACAATTCACTTTCCTTTCCTTATAGAAACACTAGATTGAGCGCGTGTTTTTATCCAGCTGGATCGGTAGAATGTAAGAAGCCCAGTGCACTGTCTCAAGAACGTGTATGTGAAGGCGACGATACAAAAGTGACTGCGGTGTGATTGACAAAGGAATCGTGTGAGGGCCTGGACAGCGTTCGTTCGATCAGGCTGTGCTATCACAAGTAAGGAAAGGGTGAGGCAGCCGGATGCTTGGATGTTTATGGAACAGTGCCGGTTCAAACGATGAACCAATCTGGAAAAAGCTTCAGATATCTGAAGAATTTCGTACACGTGACAAATTCAGAATAAAGACCGAGTTCACCGTCGATATTGTCAATGTGGACAATTACACAGAAACCTAAGTCCATAAGATAGATGGTCAATGTTAACTCAAAGTCAAACTATTCACTGCCTCTCCAGCACCTTCAACCTCCTTTTCTTCCCCGGTCTCTCTTCTTCGCATCATGGGTCGCAGTATTGGGCTTGCCAGCGCCACGCTTGAGCGCATGGTAGGACTAGATGACATAGCACTGACGGAGCTTGAGAGCCTCGGGTAACTCCCTGAGATGGTTGGAGATGAACACGTAGAGCTCATTTGTGATCCTGGAATACTTATGGGTGCAGCGATTGGAAGCCGCGCTGTGCTCCCTCGGCCTGTTGGGGTTCGACAACTTGTCTCAAGCACTGCGGGAGATACAGCACGCCGTTTGTTACTCATGGGATATGGATCAAAGCGATCTTCATCTATGAAAATCAGTCAGTTCGTGTTTCTAGCTAGAGTCCTGGTGTATCACATTTTCGTTTGTTCGACCGCACTGCACTGGCGGTAGGGGGAGGCGTATAACGCCACTGATTGATTGACGTCGGCACTACAGAAGACACAGAGGGCGACCCAAAAGGCTGATAGGGTCAGATTTTAGATAATCGCTCAAAACAGGAAAGGATGGCATTTACCATGTCCACTTCCATTGCATCAAATGAGGGCTCGGTTGTGCTTATGCCATCGCCGTTAACACTTCCAACTGGAGTCAAAGGCTTCTGAATGCTGATAGGCTCAGCACCACTCGATGACGAGAAAGCGAAAAGCTCATCCGCGCCATCGACCTCTTCATCATCACTTGGAGTATCCTCTCCCTGACTTTCTTCATGTCCAGCCTCTTCGGGATATCGGCCACGATCAGTCGCTGATCGAGGCGTCCGAGGCTGTAGAGGGAGCTCCGAACAAGACGTAATCAGGCGCTGAAAAGCGGCCTCTGATTTGACATCAGCCTCTTCAGGGCGAGTTTCTGCTAGAAGGCTAAGTATTCTAGGTGCTTTTAACTGCAATATAGCTGCTCTAAGCCTGATTCCAGGGTGGCGCTGGAGCTCACGAGCACCTACAGGAAGCGAGATACGTTTCCCGGAACTAGTCATGAGACCAAAACTCTCTTGCACATCCATACTCGCGGATGACTTGCGTCGAGGCGGTGTTAGAGGAAAAAGCTTGATAGTTGAGGGGACATGCTTGGTAGTGATAGGATTCAAATCCTCTTCGCTGCCACTCGCCTTGAGACACGGGGTGTTTGTTCCCGAGGTGGGGGAATCTGTATTCATACGTTCTCTGTCGCTCTCGTAGGAGTCATCTGTCAAAGACAGTGAAGCATTGCGGCTACGGCGTCGTGAATGGGTATACGGAGTGAAAGATGAAGCCAAGGGACTGTGTAGGCGGCCTTCACCCAGTAGGACACCTTTCTGAGACAGACTGCTCGGTCGTCGGAATTTAGAGAGGAGGAAAGAAGGATCGTCAAGAGTCAGAGCAGAGGAAGCGGCTAGGGGACTAGAGGAAGAAGGTAAGGCGAACTCAGAGGAAGAAGCTGGGAGAGAAGGGCGAGGTGGCACCTTGGGCATTGTTGGCAAGGAGAAAACCTGGGAGTACCATGATTATCTCATCGCTTATCTGATAAAATTCCAGCCATGATCTTTCAAACAGTTCAGATCAACAGGAACTGTAATCTTCTTGGCGCAGGCCTTTACTGTCCCTGGGAGACACTACAATGTTTGGGTGCCTCCAAGAGCAACCAAGCGAACATCCAGTGATGATCACGTTGGAAATGTCTACCTCCTCACGCATTGCACAATAAGAATGTCATCTCTATGCAGGACGGCAACCACGGCAAATGTGACTCTTTCTCTACATTTTTGGCTCAGATTGGCCAGGCGTCAAGGCCCCAATCTACCCCTAGGTTATCAAGGAGGCACTTGTTCACCTATCTTACATAGATGGAAACTACGATGGACCTGCTATTGTGTTCTTGTTGTTCAATGGATGGCTGCGTCGAACGCAATCATCCTTTTCTGTAGCTCTTTACCCGGATGGTCTGTCCCAGAAGACTTATCACGACATGACTGGTAACTGGAGATGTGCTCATTCACCTACCAACCAATTCTTCAGATGTCATAGTGTACACTGAAAAGAGATGACTGCTTATGTCAAAACTGGTCATCAATTACCAGACATATTTGAAGGAGGCTCGAGACTAAGAAAGCCCCAATACTTGCTCTGATGCTTCAAAGAAGTATAGCAATCGTGACACTGTCACCTGCTTGTGGGCTCTACAAGATCAATACCAGTTTGTTTATAAACTCAGATTCTGTCGAAACATGCTAAAGAAGTATATAAATCAGAAGCCAAGCGGAGTTGAAACACCTTCCCAGACACTAAGAGCAGCATTAACCGTCGCAGTCCCAATAAGACCTGATGCAATTCATTCTGTTAGTTGTATTATCGAAAACGCGGGCTGAAGCACATACCGACAAGACCCAAAGTTGCAGCACCATAGAGGAGACCAGTACGCTTTAGTCTATGTTGAGTATCCTGATAACTAACATCGCAGTTTCACTTACCTTTGTGGGATCGCCGGTGAGATAACCAAAAGTATAGGAAACCCGAGCTAAAGACCACAGACCGCAGACAGATGCAGCAAGAACGGGCATTTGTGTGCCAACAATTATAGTTCTAGTGTAGTATGAAATGTAAAAAGGACATGAAAAGGAAAGTGGTGAGGATACTGACGTTGCCCAGACTACAGGAATGTTTTCAAGAGTATTCTGGTGGGCACCTATACAATACTTAAAAACGAAGACAGAAACAAGCATAAGCTACATACGTTGAGCACAATTGAAGACAAGTGCATCCCTACTCTTCTCAACCTGGGCCTGTTCAGCATACACTATTCTTGGTTAATCCATTGTGCCATGGAGAGAGGAAACCAATGTACATTGAGGGTAGCGGATTGCGGCACGTTTACGATATCTTCCTACTGCAACGCTTTGGCCAATGAGTACAAACACTGTACTCATGATAGCAGCTCCGACATAGCGAAACCTTTTCAAGCAGCATAAGAGTAAGTTAGCGGATAAGACATTTCACTCACTCAGAAGGGATCTGAATGGGAGTAGACATTACAAGTACGTGAGTTAGGAACAAAATGTTTTGTGTGTTGAGTTGATGACAAACGATGCACTGACGAAACCTGGACGGCCGGCATGCATCACGTGTGAAATTGATCACTAAGATTTTTTTAAGATCGTCAGGGTGTCTGTCTCAATGAGGCTTCCACTCATGTAACGCGTTAGTCTTTCTTGAAAAGTCTTCTGCAAGCTTAATCAAGTTTCGAGAACTGGCATCGCTTTTGCGCCTAGTGATGGTAATTACACGAATGGGCTTGTCTCGATTTCCCACCAACAGGACTTTTGTGGAAAAAGCACGGATTTTATATCAGAGGCAGTGATTATATCTTACATTCCAAAGTTGCCTGTTGACCGTCATGCACAAAATCCGACTCCATAACTCCCAATCCTTGCCAAGACTTACTTTGTATATCCAATTTTGATAAAAAAATTTTAAGCGTGTGTAGCCATAGCCTTTTTGAGAACCGCACCGCAATTTGGATGTGAGTTTTTCGTATATCAATTATCCATGTCAAAACGCTCGGCAACTGAACTCGAAACTTCTGCAAAAACAGGAGAGCCTTTTAGTAAGGCTTCGGGAATTGGTCAGAAGCGAGAAAATGTGATCCCGGATGAGATGGGAGAGTTCGAGGATGCTTGGGAAGACGAGATTGAGAGCGATGAGGAGGTAATAGATGCTGAGGCCCAAAATGAAGATGGTGCGCTTACAGGGAATTTACAGGAGTGCGAATGTTGAAATTCTGTAACTGATTTTCAGGGATGGAAGTAGACGAACTTCCCGCGATCGAGGAGTCTGAAAAACCCCAGCCTGCATCCGAAGCTTTCATTCCTGGTAAACATCTCTTGGGAAAAGATGAAATACTTGAGCCAGATGATTCGGTCTATATAATGCGACATACGATGAACGTGAACTGGCCTTGTTTGTCATTTGACATCCTTCGGGATAATCTTGGCGATGAAAGGCAGTGGTATCCTGCAACAGCTTACATTGTCGGTGGCACTCAAGCAGACGCAGCAAAGAACAATGAGCTTATCATCTATAAAATGAGCTCACTACATAAAACACAAAAGGACAATGGTATGCCACTTCAGCTTATTGAGGTAGTTGTGAACTCAAGTAGATACACAGCCGATTCAGACGGGGATGACGATGACGACGACGACGACACACTCGACGAAGATGCCGTCCTAGAGTGCAAATCAATACCACATTTTGGTGGCGTCAATCGGATAAGAGCCCAACCACTACCAGCCGGAAATCCTCTCCCTCCAGTTTCTCAGCCTTATCATGTCGCTACCTGGGCGGAAACTGGCAAAGTGCACATTTGGAATGTCCGCCCACTGATCGAAGCATTGGAAGTTCCCGGTTACGTGTATAACAGAGCACAGGTCCCAACATCTGTATTTACTGTCAACTCACATGGTCGGGCTGAGGGATTCGCAATGGATTGGGCATCCTCGGGCTCAACCTCATTGCGACTACTAACCGGTGATGTCCATGCCAAGATTTATCTCACAACCTCCTCACCTTCCGGGTTCAATGCCCTTTCTCAGCCATTCCAATCACACATGTCAAGCGTGGAGGATATTCAGTGGAGCCCTTCAGAACCAACCGTTTTTGCTTCTTGTTCTGTCGACCAGAGCATTCAAGTCTGGGATGTACGTTCAAAAGGTCGCAGGAGCATTGCTGGCATTATGAATGCACACGATCGCGACGTGAATGTCATCAGCTGGAATCGCATGACAAGCTATCTCCTTGTGAGTGGTGGTGACGAGGGAGGAATCAAAACTTGGGATCTTAGAAATGTCAAGAAAAACGGGTATGTGGCTTATTTGGGCATGACCAAAATTGACCTTGCTCTCTAGTTCCATTGGCTTAGATCCAGCACCGGTCGCTCACTTTACTTGGCACAAGCAGCCCATCACCTCGATCGAATGGCATCCAACAGAAGACTCTATCTTCGTTGTGTCTGGCGCTGATGATCAAATAACGCTTTGGGATTTGGCTGTGGAACAGGACGCCGAGGATTTGGGGATGGACGACACGTTGGGAGGAGGAAAAGACGTGCCCCCCCAGCTCCTTTTCGTTCATCAAGGACAGAAAGATATTAAAGAAGTGCATTGGCATCCTCAGATACCAGGGACGGTCATTAGCACGGCATTTGATGGATTCAATATATTTAAAACCATCTCTGTCTGAACATCGGGCATCCTAATATAGCCCAATACCGTTGTTAGCTTTGGGAGTGCGTATCTTGCGTCGGGCCTTTGTGATTACTGGCGATCTAGTAATTTTTGGTCCGAAAACTCACCTTGGATATGTTCTTGTGCATCAAGTCTGTGATAACAGCATAGAGATTGCGGAGGTCACAGAGATGCTGGCGAGCCAGGTAAAATTGCTTCTCATCATGTTCCAACAGTGCCAGCTGAGAGTATGGTGAGCTGTGAATAGACAGGTTGTTAAAGTTACTCGTGTGACCTTGTAATCTTCAACGTGAGGATATTTGATGAGCTTTGAACATAATTTAGCCCTTGCGATGTGACCTTGTCTTGTTGAATCGCGTATATTGTATGCACTCTCTTGAGAGCGGCACAGTTCGCTTAGAACCTCTAGAAATCTCCTGAGTTTCTTAACTGTATGAGGAATGCATTTGAGCATACCTTCTTGAATCTGGACACCTAGAGGAATAGTCAATAGGACTACGAATGTGTTCCGAGATGACTCGTACCAAAGTTGTCCCCGCTATCGAGGCGTTCAGTAGTTGGTCAAAATAATCAGTGAATATCGTACTCTTCAATCCTATAAGAAAGTCAGTGTCCATGTCTACAAAATTTCGGGATAAACCTACTTTGGCATTGTAAGCGTCACCCATAGTTTGACTTTATCCTGCAAAGAACTTTTTGAGAACGAACAGTGTCTTACTCTGATCGAGAATTTCACGCACAGCAAGAGCCGCAAGCTCCTTGGCTTCTTTCTTGATAATACTGTATACCTTTTCCACAAGGTGCTTGTTCGCTGGCACAAAACTAGGGGCGAACGAGACGTCGGCAACTATGGCATCAGCAATGGTATCCTCGAGTTTTCGCTTCTTATTTAACTGTGGCTGTTCAACGGGAGGGTATATCGTGGTATCTGTGCTATGGGCGACATTTGAATCATGGAAAGGAGATTCTGGATCCTGAGTTGTTTCGATGAGCTCAGTAAGTTCGCTATTATTGGGAGCTCAAATGAATATATCGGATATAGTGTAGTTCTACTGACATAATCTTTGAAAGTTTGTTGAGCATATCATAAACTAAGTGCTTTTCAGGCAGTCACCTTAGTGGGAAATGAATGGAAGATAATTTCCTCGGCGGTCTGGCTAGCTTTCTTCCGGAAATCCTTGAGCGACCTTCATGAGACAGATAACATGGTTGTTAATGTAAACAAACCTCTATCTTTCTGTTCAGGTCCCGGTTCATATTGACCTACTACACGTGTACAGACATTAAACATTGTTCCTATTTACGGCTTGCTTAGTAAGGCACCGTTCATTGCTCAGCATGGTTGTAACGCATACTTTTATTTCATGTCTTCTAAAGATGAGAACGATGCAGTTTCTGCTCTGACGGGTTTTTCACTCAATCATATTCTTGACGGCCTTCAACTTCCAACAGGAACGAGTCTCTCAAATCAACTCGGGATATCTGGGATTCCTACTCTTAGTTCGGCTCAGATTTACAATGAAAAATGGGAGGATGATGAGGGTGCTATCGGTGCAGACCAAGGTGAAGATTGGGAGGCAGAGATTGACAGAGAGCTGTTCGACGAAGACGAACGGAATGGTATAGCTGTGAAAAGTGAGGTCATGTCGCCAGGGCTTCAGCCCAAGCAGAAGCGTACTCGCATCATCAAACGACTAGTCGAACGACCGAAGAATGTGTATGAACTTTTTCCCTCATTTGATAAAGGGAAAATCCTCGATTTTACAGAGATTCTCAAGGGAAATACGGCAAGGAAATCACGACTGGGAAAACGTCATTACCTCGGTGCGCGAGGAATCTGTTTTTCCCTTTCCTGAGATCCTCTGACAAGTGATCACCAGTTGAAACAAGCTATCCTCGCAAGAAAGAACCGCCCAAAGGTTTTCTGAATGCTATTGTTGGCGATACAAAGCGACAAGTGGAAAACAAGCGTGTCGAGGAGGTTGTTACTGCCGGAAGCATTGATGTGGATCTTCAGAGAGCTATCGAGGTGAATTTTGTTTTTACTTTGCCTCGATTACTCGCCCATCAGTGTTGTGCCTCATATACAGGAACGCGAGAAATCCGATGTTCCCGTTCATCTGCCCCTTCATGATCGCACATTTGATTTGGTGTTGTTAGCCAATTGGGAAGATCAGATTATGTATGAACACGACGATGTCGACATGGACGTGGAGCGTGTGATTCCTGAAACGAGCTTAACGACACCGGTTAACAAATCCTTGGAGTCTGGGACATGGACCAAAAGCATTATCTGGGGTCCGAACGTGCCATTCAGAAATTTTACACAATTAGAGTTCAATCACGAGGACGATATCATTCCGGAAGAACGATCTGGTACATATCTTTTCTAGGTATGGATCCTCTCTAACTCACCCTCAGCCGAAACCGCGAGGCCTCGCAAGAGACTGCGGATGGATGCTGCTCTTATCAAGGATAAATTCAACTTATCAAATGACCATTTTTACGAAGTGGCAAAGGATGGAGGACGTCATCGTGTTCGACAGACATTTGGACAACTCGTTGTGGAGCACGCGTTTCCAGCACAGAAACTTCAGCTTCCCTTTGTATGTTCATGCCCTTTTTTGTTCGGCGTGTTTCTCATTTCGGAGCAGTTCAAAACACGTCTGTCCAAGCAGGAAGCCCGTTCCTTTCACCGCCCTGCACTGCAGTTCCCTGCCAACATCGAAATTCACTTCAGTAAAGTCCGCACTGCAAAAAAGAAGAAGGATAAATCCGGTAGAAAACTTGGTAAAGGCGGCAATGTTGGAGAAAGCTTGCATCGGACTGGTGATCTAAGCTTGCGTGATACGAGCAACTTCGTCTTGTGGGAGTATTCAGTAAGTTCAAACGCAGCACACATAGTCCGAGTTGCTTGATAAATTTCCTTAGGAAGAACACCCTCCGATAATATCGAATTTCGGTATGGGAAGTGCCCTCGTTAATTATTATCGTAAAAAGAATGAAAAGGACGAATACATACCCAAGGTAAAGACCATCAGAACTTCCAATGAAGCACCACCCTTATCCTTACACAATATAGGCTGACCTTGGCGTTCCCTTTGTCCTTGAACCACAAGATGAATCACCATTCATGAAATTTGGATATGTCTATCCTGGGCAGACCATTCCGGCTTTATACAACAACCTAGTTCGAGCACCACTTTTCCGCCAAAAAGCTTACTCCACCGATTTCCTCGTAGTCAGGTATGATATAGCGTCACTTTGGAAGGCCATATTCCACTAATCTACTATACTGCATGATTAGAAACACTGTGAAAGGAGACTCTAAATATTTTATCCGCGAGATTAAAAATTTCTTCGTGATCGGCCAAACCTACCCAGTTACTGAAGTCCCTGGTCCGCACTCACGCAAAATCACAAATACTATCAAGAATCGACTACAAGTCATCGCGTTCAAGTTGCTGAAAAAGAGCCCCGGTGAAAGGCTCAAAATATCTCGATTAATGAAGTACTTCCCCGACCAGAACGAATTGCAGATGCGGCAACGCCTCAAGGTTGGTGGGTCTCCATCGATCATCACCGTATGTTCTTAAACTTTATAGGAGTTTATGGAGTATCATCGGCGAGGACCACATCAAGGGTTCTGGCGTTTGAAGCCGACAATAACAATCCCTATTGATGTGGAGATGCTCAAAATGGTTGGTCCGGAGCAAGTTGTTCTTACTGAAAGCATGCAAGTCGGCCAGCGACACCTACAGGATGCAGGTTACAGCATGACTACAGACGTCGCTGATGGTGATGAGTCTAAACTTTCAATTGAACAACAACTAGCTCCCTGGATTACAACAAAGAACTTTCTCTTTGCGACTCAAGCTAAGGCCATGCTGCGGCTCCATGGTGAAGGTGATCCTACGGGCCGAGGCGAAGCGTTCAGTTTCGTTCGTATCTCGATGAAAGACATTTTTGTTAAGGCAGGAGAGGACTATGAACAAAAGCTAGGTTAGCCCTCGAACCACGCCGGCATTTGCAGAGACTGACGTTCCCAAAACAGCTGAAGCAGAGAACAGGCCGAAGTCAGCTCATCGATACAATGTTGCCGAACAACAGCAAATCTACAAGTCAGAAATAGAACGTATCTGGAAGGCTCAATTTGACTCCCTGAGTCGAAAAGACGAACCTAGGTTAACAGTCGCGGACGAACAAAGACACAAAGAAGGCGGGCAGTGTCTTTTATTATAAATAGGACAAAAGCTGAATTGCCGATACAGCTGTGATTGGCGCAACGCAAACTTCTCCCGCGTTTGGCCAAGGAGCCCCCTTCGACCACGACCGGGAAGGAAGTTTTGGGCTAGATAATGGTCGCAAAGTCTTACGCATCAAGAGATTTGTGGGTTCTGAGCACAGTATCATCGTACTTCATTCAGAATTGACAACCTAGATCGACGGACAATGGAACACCGAAATTGTCCGAGATGCTGCCGTCATTCACGCCTACATGCGCAGCCGTCAAGCCATCGAAGAGGAACAGACATTGGCTGATAGTCTTGCGCCGACAGGTGATGCTGATAGGGATAAGCGCGCCAAGAAGAGGTGTGAATTTTTCTTCAATCCTTTATATTCTGCATGACACTCATCACATTTCGTAGGCTAGAAGAGCAGATAGCTAGGATGAAGAAGAATCAAGAGCGACGTTTACACAGAAAGAATGCGAAGATCGTCAAAGAGGGCGGGACTCCAATGCAGCTCGATCGGCCTATGAAGCCCGACACAACGGTACGAGAATTTTTCATGCTCTTTGATAATATTAACCTTTCTCTTTTCAGAGGCGCTGCGGCCACTGTGGCCAAATGGGTCACATGAGTGAGTACTTCTTTCCGCAGTTATACATTAATTTCCCGGCGTTTTTGTCCACCCTACATCTCCGGAAAACCGCTGTATCAAATTCTCCTACTATTTTTATGATTTTGCGTAATAAGGAAACTAAGCATGTGTCATCGCAGAAACGAATCGCAAGTGCCCTCGTTGGGCTGAGTTCAACAGTGGTACGATTCCACCCCCTCTAACGCCATCGACTTCGGCCACAAGCCCTCCCCCACCCACAGCCCCAGGATTAGTAAACTTAGGTTTCAATCGCGGACCTCCAGTTGGTGGGAGTAGCCTTTCCTTCGGATTTCCGGCTGCTGTTCCGTCGCCTTTGGCAACAAGTCCTCCTATGCAAGCAATGGATGATGATAATTCATTACCTGGAACGCCTTCATCTGCTGCGGCTGGTCCGAAAATCAAGCTGACACTAAAACGTGGATGAACAATATTCAATATAATCGGTATCAAGGAGGGGGCGTCATTCTCAAGGCAACTTTTTCTCCTTCCATCAGTGAACGTATGTTTCCTACCAGGAAACTTGAACCCACGACATCATGTATCTCATGTTCTGTAGTAATGTATGATTAATCAATAACCATTCGCACATGAAACTACGGCAACCGGAGTTTTCTTGAGATTCTGTAACAAATACTACATATTCCAATGCGAAGATGATTGTTACTCATCATACATTGGATTGAGATGAGGCTAAACTGAAGGTTCGGACAAGATTAAGAGAACAGAACCTTTCACACATTCAAAAGATGAAAATCGGGGGGAAAATCGAAGAAAAATAAAATAAAAATCGTGATAGCAGTCGCATCCCACCTTCCGATCCCACCTTCCATTCCCCGTCAAGAATTCAACTTTCTAATTATGTCCCACTTGATTCAATGTAGCGCAGCAGAACCAAAATGAATTCAAGCGATGGTCATTGTGAGGATATGTATGTGTTTATCAAATGTACAGGTTAGAAAGCCAAAAAATCAGTAAGAGTTAATAATACACGAAAAATAGCATAATACGATATAATGAAAAAACAGATATACGTCAATTTCTCTCTATCTCCAGTCGGTTTACAATGCGAAAATACCTCTTACATAGAACCACTAGGCAGTAGCCATCTCCACATCCTGTGACAGTGATATCGGCTGACCATATTTGTTCTTGAAGTCACCATTGATTTTAACAAGGAGGTCCAAAATGAGATCCGCATGTCTTTTCCTCTGTTCCCTGGAGATTAAGGCTCTCTTTTCAAGGTCCATCATCTTAACATCGTTCACCAGTTGATCCTCACATTGACGTTCCCGTGGCACAAGCAAGTCGATACTACTGAAACTGGGCAAGATGGCGTGTCCTAATCGAAATGAGGATTCAGCGGAGGATGATTCGTGGAAATGGAGAGCAGAATGATAGGATCGAGGTTGGGAGGAGAGTGATCGGTAGATTGCGCTGAGGGGTGGCAAAGTTACACGTTTATCACCAGTCGTAAGCATTGGATACAATGACTCAGGCTTCGAGATCAACCCCGGTTTACGGTCACTCAAACTTGGCAATTCAATGCTTCTTTGCGATGACGGGGCAAGTGAAGGGCGTGGTTCGACCAGCGCAGGACGATCAGCTGAAGGAAGGCTCTTAAGTGCGACCATCGACCGCATCGGCTTTGAAGAATATTCAGGTGGAGCAAGATGCGCCACGTGAGGGATGTTCCTCATGCGTTGGAAGTCAAAGTCGGACATCGGCAAAGGTACTTGCGGAGTAGTTGTCACGGGTGTCGATATCGTCGAATGAGGTGATCCTCCATCCATTGAAGGCGTGGAATAATAGTGTGTACCATAGGAGCCTTGATACTGCTGCGCAGAGCGACCTGAGTTGTAATGGCTGTTGTACTTCAATGAGGTTTCCATCGTAGTATACATGCTAGATAATGGAACAGGGACCGATCTGGATGAGTATGAGCCATTGGGGTACTGATGACCCGCTGCATAAGACTGATCACCCGAGAAGTCGTTGACCCCTGGTAAGCCAGGCATATCTGACAGACCCATTTGAGCGAGATTAGTTGCATCAAAGTAATTTGGAGAGAGGCTAGAATGCGGATTTGAGCTATGAAGAGATTGACGCGGGGCGGAAACATCACGCCCCAGAGTAACCAGGAATTGATTGACCGCAGCAAGCTCTTCGGGAGTCCGGATGTCAAGGGAAACTGAACGGGGATTGAACGTGTTAGAGCTGCCTGGTTGACCATATGCAATATCATCCAGACGCTCGGCCATACCTAAAACCAATAAGCCAGATAAATATGGAGCATTAGATCCCGCTCACGAGAATCATAAGAAGGGTCGACACGTCGCTTTTTCATATCAGTGACAAAAGCGTCAACGCCAGAGCTGTAATCATGTGCTCGTTTTGAGCCAACTGAACCAGAGGAATCTAAGACCTCCCACGATGAGACAGACTGATTAGACAGGAACATGTCATGTGAAGGATGGTATGGGTGGGCAGGAGGATGGACCAGCTCTGGAGAGGGTGTGGGTAATACTCCATAATGAACTTGAAAAACAAGATTTTCCTCAAAAAATGATCACTACAGTAAAAGAATAGATACCTTCTGACGTTTCAGACTGAGGCTTTCCACGAGAGGCACTGGACTTGGGGAAAATATCCGCGGCTGGTGGTTTGGAAGTAGCAGGAGTTTCCTTATCCGAGATCCGAGGAGCCGAGTCTCCGCGAACCCGCTGGACATAGATTGGGTCCAGGACTGTGATGGCTTTCGAATGCTTGTGTTGAAAATGGTGCTCCTCTGTGTGAATTTTTTCATGCTTCTTAAGGTCCTGGGGTCGTTTAAACGCTTTTTTACAGATCTGACGAGAGAGATTAGTGAAATGACAATGAAAATTAAGATGATGCACGACAAACTTCACAAGCGTGAGGCTTAAGAGGGGTATGCACTGGGGAAATAGGTAAATGAGGCAGATACAAGAATAAGGAGACCTGCCTCGAAGGTGACTGGTGATGTGGTCGCGCTTTGCGCAAGTAGTACCACAGTCCTTCCACTTGCATGTGAGGCACAAATTGTTTGTACTCTTGCGACCGATGTGATCATTACAGAGATGGTTATAAAGATTCTCTGGATCGTGAAATTTCTGGTTGCAGTCGAACCAGAAACAGTTGAAGACAAGAGAGGAGTGGACAGAGGCTGAATTGATGAGGGATAAAAAGGTACAAAGATGATAGTGAGAGACGTACCATTCTCGTCCCAATCACTAGCAGCATCAGTAGAATGGACAGAATAGTCAGAAAGCCTGGAATCA
>Ga0153987_1000133_pt1 | contig 25654 bp, 28 predicted proteins | sample TSNC071MetaG_FD_102279 | JGI IMG/M metagenome (GOLD analysis project Ga0153987, IMG submission 102279) | Attine ant fungus gardens microbial communities from North Carolina, USA - TSNC071 MetaG | ecosystem: Host-associated > Fungi > Mycelium > Unclassified | place: USA: North Carolina, William B...
ATTGAGAGTATACCGACCGTCTTAAAAAGATCAGATCAAGACATCCTCAAGTCCACACTGACCGATCCATAAAACAACAACAAAAACAACAAAAGAAAAAGGACCGCGGACTTATTCAGTTACTATCATTATGATCATCACCATCATCTGCCAGAAAGAGGTACCAAAAACACACAGGTCAAATGCACCGCCAAGTTTGCTTCCTGAAACCTCGGACTTTCTCATTCGTAGAGAGAGAAGGAGAGAAGACAAACCGACGTGATATCTGGGAAAACAGAAGAGGGGAGAGGGGGCAGGAAGTAACGGAGATATAAATGTCCCGATAGATCTTTTTCGTTCACATGAACATGGAGATGAATTGGGTGGAGTGAATATTCTGTGTACGTATGTGTATATACATGTATATATTGCTATAGCAAATAAGTTCTATTTCGGAGATCGGAAGATTCGGAACTGGCTTTCTGTATATACACCGTAAATAAAAACCGCCAAGAACGTGATGTCAATCATCCCGATACAGATGGGCGGTAAGAAATCACCACGCCAACCAAGGAGACACTATACTTATACTTTGAGACTCCCGAGTCGGCGGTCATCGGCAGCAACAACTTCCGGAGCAGCTGCACCACCACCGCCACTGCCAACAGCTTGTCAAACATGAATAGTAGAATACTCAGCGCTGTTCGGCCCCTGACAATTCCAAGAAAGTTCAAAATAAGCACAATGCTTATTTAATCCTAGTCGGCACATTCAGAAATCAATTATCGGAAATCCACAACCGTAGACCTGAACAAATGTCCGAGGGGTGAATATAACAGAGTACAAAAAGGATTTGAGGTTTGAATTAAAATGGGAGCACATGTTTGAAGGTAACCAAGTGGGGATGTGTGGGTGGATAATCAACTTGAAGAGCAGGTTAAACAAGAATGCTAGGAGAAATGCAATGGTGATAGTGAATGCAAGCGATGGATAGCCAACCAATAAAAATTAGGGAGCAGGTCTGGTAGTAATCACAATGGGTGGTATACACAATAGGGGGTGAGACTGGGAATACGAAAAGCGACATTTTGTTTGCGTCTAAAGATACAAGTTGATGCTTTCCCAAAGTATCCAAACAGTGGCGGCCATTGCAACACCCCAGAGTCAAAAGATTAAACCATGAGACTGAGGTAGCAGGGCACTACGGCGAAATCGGGTAGGGTTTAGACCTAATTGGAAAGATGTTCACTTTAGTTAGTCCGGAAGGCGCGTGGTATGACGCTTGCTAGGGGCCTTGGCGGATATAGGGTGGGGCTGCCAAAGTAGGCCTCCAGTTTGAAAATGGACGAATGGGATGGATTCTATCGCGGGGCGGGAGCAGATGATAGAGGATGAGGAGGCCGTTGGGAGGGTTTTGGGGCGTCATTGGGTTTGGGAACGACACCCTGAAGACCTTTATAGCCATAGAGTTTGCCAAATTCTAGAATCATGGCCTTGGCCATAAGACACACCCACCCCAAACCTTCTCCAGTGACGAGCTGGCCGGGCCACAATAACTCACCCTCCTCGTCCTCCAAGTCAGGCTCATGCTCTTCCGTTGGAGTGAGGGTGCTGTAAACCATCCTGGAAAAGGTAGTCGGGAAATGTCGAGCCAAGGTGGCAAGGTTCAACAATTTTTGCGACTCCAACATCAATGAGGCGGTTGATCGATAAGTAGCAGTGAGATCTTTGAGATTAGCGATCATGGTAACATCAATTGGCTCAGAAACCTTGGCGACAGCCTCAAGATAGGAGGGAGGAGGAGCGGGGCTCTCGCGGACTCTACGAGGAAGGAGATGAAAGAAGGGAGGAAGATTAGGTCTTGGAGGAGGCTGCTGGCGGAGAGGCTGTGTAGCTGGATTCTGAGAGGGGCCAGGAAGACGAGGGTCTGTATTGGGAGTGGCATCATCACGGCTAGTGGGAGTGGAGTTGGCACTGTTGGTGGGAGCAATGCTGGCAGGAGAGGGGAGCATGGGGAGAGTGGATTGTGACTTTGAAGGGAGAGAGGGGTTAGCAGCGGTGAGCTCAGCATCCTGTATGGCGGCTTCTATTTTTGCTTTAGCTTGTTCGGAAACCCTGTCCATTCCTCGATCGAGCTCTTGGCGGATGGTATAGAACATTTTCCTTGCGGCGATGAAAGATTCAATCATGTAGCTGGTAGAGATGTATGAGAGAGAGAGCAATGGAGGATGGGTCAGGCTCACATGAGACCGATAAAGGTCTTTTCAGCCTCATCGATGGCATTTTCCTGGGCGAGCCACTTGCTCTTGCACCAAGAAAGGAAAGCAGCGATGGTGGTCCATGTGTCTTTGTTGCAGGTCTTGCGGGGGTAATCTTTGGTCCAGATGGCGTAAGTGAAGCAGACGAGGGCATCGAGAAGCTCGATTCTGGCGATGAGGCCACCGTACTTATGGTAGAGGGAGTTGGGGGGAGGGGGATCCGCAAGGGGACGGTATTCTTTGTGGGTGGGAGGGTAGGTGGACCAGAAGCGGGTGTCTCCAGAGTACTTGAGGGTGCGGCCAGCATTGTGATACTTGTCATTAAGCTCGTCAAAATGGGATGGGGGAAGATGGCCGCGTTTGGGACGGCGGATGGGGACGGGATGGACCGGGGGAATGTCGTCAGTGAGCTCGCCATCCTCATGAGCGTCTGTGCGAGGACGCTTTGGAGGACCTGGAGGCTGGAAAGTGTCGAGAGACTTGCGTTTGAGGGATGATGGGTTTGGGTTGAGGGGGGCAGGGAGGGCGGTGAGGAGCTGTCGGAGTGTGAGCGGGTGAATGGGCGGAGAAGAACAAAATTACCGCCAAGGAGCGCTGAAGAGAGGAACGACGATAGCTGGGGGACGTCGGTCAGCAGCGGCGCACGGACCAGACAGCAGACTCACCGTTTGGCACTCATGGTGGCAAGACGAAACAAGGTCGAGTCACGCGTCACCCTCCTTCTCCGCTTCCGGCCCGCACGCCGTCCGTGCCCGGCACCACCCGCTCTTCTATCACTCAGACTTGTGATGGGTTCTCACGTGTCCAGTCGCGTCCTATATATATGTAGGTAGCTATACACGCTACGCGATCGATATAATAAATACTAGCGAATCAATAATATATTGTACATTTCCATTCCATCCTCACTAGTCTGCTCATGGTCTTCGTCTCACTTTCTGTCGGCTCTGTTTGTTCTTTGTCTCTTTTTCTCCGACCATCTTCACTGCCTCCACGCGACTTCGAGACGCCCGACCCCGCGTGACAATCCCTTCATCGTCCTCAGTCGCAGCATCACTGTGCTTCACAGGCCCAGTCCCATCTACTACCGTAGTCGCCGAATGCACAGACGCAGACCGCCTACTGCTCGACACCACCGCCGTTTGTGATGATGTATATGAGATCGATCGGGTGCTCGAATGAGACGAGCCCGGCTCTGCACAGGACAGGGACGATGATCGCGAACAGCTCGAGCTGCTCTGCGATCCATTCCCCTGATGCTTTCTTGTCGACATTCTCATCTCCTCTAAACTTTCTGCCGCCGCAACATTCTCGTGGGAAACACCCTCTGCCCATGAAGATTTCTCGACTTCGTAAGGGGATGCCGTCTCTGAAGAGCCTTTCTCCGATGACACTGCGTTATCAATGGGCTTGGTTTTGACTTTCTTCTTTGCAGGTTCCTCAATCACTTCATCCTCCTCGGGCTCAGAACTCTTGGAAGGCTCTCGAAGAGCCCCAGGAACCCCTTTGCGCTTTCTCAGATTCAGAACCTTTGGCACAGCTGTCATCTTCTGTGGTACCAGCTTTGAGTACCAAATCTGACATTCAAAGCTCTGTCGGTGGCTGGATCCATGGAGGTTGGCTAGGATGTATAGGTATTCACTCAATCCATTCCATGCAACACGTGTACGGATGAGAGGAGGTTGGTGAACTACAACACGATTGAGTGCTTTTGCCAGTCAAAGATCAAAGGGAAGTTGGTGCTCACGAGCGATACGTGTGACGACTTCAGCCGTCTGGTGCTTTTTCTCATCGCTCCAGAATATCCAATGAGCCGCATCGTTCGGCTTGTAAAAGACATCAAGAGCTGCAAGACTAAACACAATCTCGTTTGGTGCCACTGGTTGTTTCAAGGTGGCACGGGCCTCTTTGAGGAGCTGCTGCACAGCTGGATAAGCGGATGAGAAAACTCGATCTGTCCCATCCGACCATACTCCAGGTGATATCTGAGTTCTAGCAGGGACTGACGTTGAAAACTTGGTGCTGGAGAGATAATCTCTGCGTTCGCCTCTACACGGAGCGAAAGGAGAGTAAGATGTCATTCTGCGAGGGTCGGTCTGCATGGTTGGGAGAGAACTGTGAGAAGAGACAAGAATGGTTATGAAATAGATGAGCTCCGAGGGTAGATCCACAACTGGTAGCCTGGCACACGGGGAGAGCAAGCAGCTGGCAAACGACCCGGTATGTGGCAGATAAAGAGAGAGGCTGAGGGAGGTCGATGTGGCAGATGAAGAGGTCGATGTGGGAAGAACTGGCAAGTGACAGGGTTGGACTCGGCTCACAGTCCACACTCGATACTAACAGGCGCACTTCCTCTTTTGGATGCCAAAGCTCGGCTTCACTCCCGTGGGAACACCATCCCATCTGCCTCTGTTTATCCAGCTCATATACTCCTGACGGGACTCGCAAAGACCATGCACAGATCGCCCAATCTGGTCTGAGATCTAGCATATCTCGTTTTATAGTCCCAAGTCTCTTGCAAGCAGACAGGCTCATGTATACACTGCTACTCATGAGCATCAGAAGCCAATAGCTCCTAGCATCACAATGGACTATCGGGCTCACACGAGTCACCCGGCAGCCGCTTGTTGGTGGTTCGATGTGCAGCAGTCCATCGTTGTTCGTTTCTCAGTCAGAATACTATTAAGCAACAATGGGAATATACACATCCAAGTTCCATCTTCCCAATTCCCACTGCCATACGGCCATCCCCATGCGAAGCACCTAATTACTTACCCGTCCTTTTCCAGCCCATCCGATCCTCACAACTCCTTTTCCAAAAACGCTCTGTACTCTGTCATATCCAGGGTATCATCGGGCGTGACCAGAACAGCATGAAGTATGATACGAGGATCTACCACTTGTTTTCGTTCAGGGGCAAATGGTATTGAGAGCTCAGTCTGAATCATCGTAAATGTCCCAGCCAAAAATCCAATTCTCATAAACACAAAAGCATATATAAAAAAAAGAGAGGACGAGAAACTCTTGGCAATCAGAACACTTACCTCATTTATTTCCAGATAACCGAGCACGATCAACTGGCACAACTGTTCTTGCACCCACGTCGAACTAGGAGTGACACAGAGCGAAACATCCACCAAAATGCCTCGGCCACCATCGACAAGCGCTAGGAGACCCGACACAGGTTCATACCATAACATCCTACACCGTCGACCATGAGGTGATAGAGACTTCCTTTTTAGAAAAAATGCTCGGCTACAGCATCAGGAGAGAGAGACCTACCTACCCACCAACCGCAACTTCTTCCCCACCATGCTCAGATCGACTTTGTCCAGAACCACGGGAGTCCCGTGTTCAGGTAAAGGCATATATATCTATATCTATATATATATCAAGTGACGTCGTCAGGAAACACCGACTAACCTGGGGTTTGAGGCTATATACTCGTTGAGCACTTTCCGAAATAGGAACGTGGCACAGGGTTTTCGATTTATCTGATGAACGACACGTGCCGCGATCGATCGCATTAGATACTGATATTAACCAATCGAACTGCTCCGATTCATTGGCACGCTGCCATGTCACTGCCATGTAGTGTATCCAGATTTAGGTGCAAACAAAAAATCCAGGTTGTCGCCTCTGAGCAGCAGCTTAGAGCGCCACAGAGCAAAAGATCGAGAGAGAAATCGGTTCTCTTGTATAGATGATATCAGTAAGATAGCTAGCTACAATAATAACAGCCGTAAGAGAACAGAAGATTAAGGGTGTAGTGAGATGTGAAACCTATCCTCCACAAAGATAAAATTCAATAACAATTCACTGAGTCCTCCTCCTCCTCTCCCCCCGAGTCAAGAATCACGTTCCGAGTTGCTCCTCTTCCTCGATTTCCTCTCCGCATCGCGCAGCGTAACACGTACACCATACTTGGCCAAGCTCTGCAAATCCACATTGAACATCGTCCATGTCAGAAATTTCAGAAGCGACATTCCACATCAGTAATCAGACAACCCCAGAAAGAAAGAAAAGATCAAAGTCAGAAACTTTTAGGAGACGGAGGGGGAAAAGCACGCACTCGAGTCAAATCTGTAGATGGCTCCAGACCGGGAAATTCTCTAGTGGAATACACTCTGAACGGCCCTCCATACAATTCCGCCAGGATAGGTTGTTCTTGACCACCAGGCACAGCCGAAAAAATGTCAAAAGCTCGGTACCTGAAAATGAATGTACCCTCCCGTTGAACCGCCAGATCCTGATCCAACCACAAACCAGATCAGTTCGACATTCCGCAAATGAGAGGAGGGGAGGGGAAAGGGTTGGAAGCAAGAAGAAAGAGCGTAGGTAGGTCCAGCATGGCACAGCGTGAAAAATGGGGTGAAAAAGGGACGAAACATGATAAGCAAATTCATGAAATAGACCCATGAGCCTTCGATTGTTTCGACCAGGACAACATAAAAAGAGTAGTCATACCCCAAAGACAAATACCAAACACTTCTTGCCCTTGTAGTCAATCAGGGTAGGTTCCACAAATCTCTCCCCCACTAACGCGGGAGTCAGCTTAGATGACTCCGTGACTAGATGGTTTCCTATCCTCAAAACGATATCGGAAGGCGGTTCAGCCTCGTTCAGTTGACTAAGCATGGGTTGTCTGCGGGGGATCTGGAAGGGAGAGATACGTGGGAGAGCTGCACTACCTTCTGCACTGGGCGTGGTGAACGGGTGCAACGGGAAATATGTGTATGTGTCCTCTCCTATATTATCTGGTGCCAGATAATTCAGTTTTAACGCTCCAGAGCTAGTCAGCTCAAAAGGTGGTGAAAATTGAGTCGAGGACACTCGGGATGTGCGTAACTGTACGTTCCGGACGCCAGGAGAGGAAGACGCTGACAGAGATGCTTGTGATGGGGTGTTAACTCCGAAATCAGGAATGTGAGAGGCTGCCGGCGAAGTTGGCACAGGTATATTACTATCTAAAATCTTGTCGGGAACTGGAAAGAGGTCAACACTGCACAGCATGCCAAGGTTCTGAATTTCCCTATCAGTGATATCAATAGCGAACTATGAAGGCGGGAGAGGCTGCTTACTCATAACTGCTCACCTCTCTCTCCCAGCTCTTGTCTGTGCCAGGATTCACAATGTAAAAGAACCGAAGGAGTATGGCTGGAGGTGGATCAATGGGCCGGCGATCTACCTTGGCGTACCTGGTGTTAGGCGCGGACGAGTATCAGCACACCTGGAACAGAGCTCAGGAACTAGAAAAAACAAACTTTCGTCCTGAATTCGCCTTCTGCAGTTCTTTTAGTTCGACGCGAATGGTATTCCCCGCAAACTGGCCGGTTGTAAAGGTAATGGGTAGGCCTGGCTGACTCAGAGATGCACCCTCCTTTGCTCCGAGTCTATGGTACCGATCTTGATATTGGGTTTGAAAGGCCATATTCGACGATTGTTATCGGGGAGCCGGTCAGTCGTCAAGCCCACTATGCGCTAGAAGAAGCAGCGAAGACGCTCAGAAGAAGTTCAAATTTCGCTGAACGGGCGGCAGGTGGGTCAACGAGGGAGGGAGTAGTTGGCTTATCAGCCAAGAGACACAAAAATTAAGCCAGGGTCACAGAATACCCACTCACCTACATTCTATATACCTCAATTGTTGCTGCCTTGGTCCACTTCCCGTGGTAGTAATGCCCAGACAACGGGTCGATCCGTAAATGTTGAGATAGACTTCGGATATCTGTGCCGGTGGAGGAGCGAACATTATTTGTGGACTTCAAAAAACTTTGTCCAAGTCAAAAATAGAAGGGCACTGCGTGTGTATGACCTATTGACGTTCCAGGGTTAGGCGTATGAACCTCAACAAGCTTTGGACCTTGTGGGACAACGAAGAAACCATGAGCTTCGCATTAGAAAAAGCTTAACGTACTCAACCATAGAGAAGGCTGCGAACTATTTATACCATTTTGATGCTCTAGTGGAAGTATCAAGTGAGAAAGTAACCCATGGCGCTCCACGAATGGGCCTGAGGTCACCAGCAGAAACCATGTCTCTCGCAGAGTGAATATGAAAGCCATTGGATGATCCGTTAAGTGGGACATGCGTAAAACACGAACATCATGAAATTTTGCCCAACGCAGCACGCGACCATCAGGAAGTGATTGTACAACGAACCGATCTCGAGGTTTTATTCGCATCTGTCTCCTGTGAGATTGGGCCGGCGAGTGGTAGCTTTTTTTGATGCAACTGTTGAGTGAGTCTGAATATTATGTGGTCATCCCCAATACAACAGTGGGCTGATTCATGATCCGTTGAGAAATTGATTCAAGAAGCTTCAACATCTACTTAAGCTAGTAGAATACAACGCGCACTGATACATGGCTGCAGGGATGACTGGTGAAAATGTTGTATGCTGTGAGATGTGGTTTGGATCAATGAGATAAATCAGAAGGGTTAAGATTGAGATAGGAAGGTGTCAGATGGACTAAGATTAGGAAGGTGCATCTGAGTGTGGCACTTAAACTTGATGTCGTCATATATCGAACCTGCAAACAACGAGGTTATCTTTCTGAGCTATGATAAGCCTCCTTTCATCGAACGAAACAGATCCTCTGATGAATTCGGCAGTCGGTCCAAGGTCAACTGCGGAGTCTAAATTTGCGGCAGCAACCTCAGCGCCTGTCCCCGCTTCCAAGTCCCACACCCAAACACTTCCATTGAGACTCAAGCTAACGCAGCGCCCGTCAGAAAGACTGAGGGCAGTCACAGTACCAGTCTGACCGTGCAGGGTACGCACGAAACTAAGTCTTGGGGCCGAAGATGATATAGAATTCTTTTTGGGGAAAACCAATCGATAAAGCTGCAAGCTTGTCGGAGAATTTAGTGATGGAATAGTCAACGGGTTCATCTGACTCAAAGGATCGTCGGTTTCGGACATGGGTGTAGGGCATGACAGACTGGAAGCTGGTTCCGGTGAGAAAAAACGGACGTCCAGGCCCGTAAGCTGATCACCAGGCGCAAGGATTACCCATTTTCCATCTGATTGAATGTCTGCGACACGGATAACCTTGCGACCCCATTGCTCTCGCATGATACGAAGTTGCTGCTCATCAACCCACCCAAAGGGGATATCAATGGCACGTGTAGTGCGAGCGCTTAACACAGTCAAGGTTTGAAATTCCGGTGAAGGAGTAAGTGCAGAGGGGAAGTCTTGTCGAGTAGAATCAGGGGCGGATTCTACCATCATAGTGGCCCTGGAAATCATCAACTCTGTCGCACCTGCGGTCCAGTGATGTGGGTATACGGGAATTGTGTAAGCCAGGACAAGCTTGTAGATATTTGGCGATGGTGCGGACAACACCAAAGAGACGGGTGGAAATGATGTAAAGGAAGACAAAGTTTGCCTTAACCTTGCAGTGTTAGATTGAACATCATATAGCGAAAGTTTGAAATCTTGAGAAAGTGTGACCAGCAATGGGTGATGATAAACAGCTTGGGTCACTGGACTCAGGTGAGTCCTGGACACAGAGGTACGGAACAGTAAGGTGCTAGAGAGAGGATTGCGTTGAAATTGATGACACAGCAGTTCTCCAGTGGATAAAAACAAGATGATTCTGGACTGGTCGACTCTTGGAATGGACTGATCGCTCACCAATGACGTTATATGGCAAAGAATGGCATCCTTTGGCCTGCAGACGATTGAACAAGACTCGGTGGAATCAGTGACGTAGACGATGGGTCCATATGAAGGTCGTGAAGAAGCCATGAAAATTAAGGTGCTGGTAAGTACCAAATGGTGTTTGAAAGTTTCGAAGATACTCGAAGACTGAGAAGTGTCCAAACGGAATGGATAGGGGAATTCTTCGACAGAACACCGCCCTGGAGAGGGCTCATATCAGGAACCTATGGGGTAGAAGTTGCGACAACAAACCTTTTTGCCAGTTAGAACTGACACGAAACATCCATTTCCAGTCTTTGTAGGCCGAGTCCTCAACTCTGGTTCTTGAGGGGAGAGGTCTGACTTCTCTGCCATCAGACCGAACAGGCGGTCCTCTAGCTCCGCGCAGACGAGGCTTTCCAAAAGTCAGGATGAAATGCTTTTTCCAAAGTTGGTTGTCAAGCGCGAGTCGGGCCCAATTCTTATTAATCAACTGTATGACACAGAGGTCAACCCAGGAGAGATATGAAAGAATGGAAAGAATGAGTTCATCGGAGAGGGCATCTACGATTGGAATGCATCTCTGCCGGGGACTTGGGTGAATTGTATGAAGTCGTTTCGCTGGTGGAAAATTATGTGGAGTGAGGCTGCGCTTGGACATTGAGGTCAGCAGGAAAGTAAGATAGCCCGGTTTATTCGTTAAAGTTCTCACCCTTGTTTCTCGCCCTCATGGCTCCCTCGCGTGGCCCCCAAACCCTAGCGCGGACTGTTCATGCTACCCTCAGCAGCCATAAAGGACCGGTCAATGTCGCCCGCTATTCCAAGGGCTCGGCGAAATACATCCTGACTGGCGGCCAGGACAGGACTGTCCGCCTTTGGAATGCCAATCTCGGCACTGAAATTAAAACTTTTACTGCACACGGCTATGAAGTCCTCTCCATCACTGTGTATGGATTTATCTATTTCATACTATCCACATTTCAAATAGAACATTTCTTGACATCCTAGTTCCAATGACAACGCCAAGTTCGCATCATCTGGAGGAGATAGATCCGTGTTTCTGTGGGACGTGACGACTGCAGCTACAACACGAAGACTCTCCGGTCATATGGGTAAAATACATGTCGTAGAATTCAATGAAGATGCTAGTATAGTGGCAAGTGGTGGGCCACTTTTCTTCTGATGTCGCATGTGGAATTCACTCATCCCCAAGGTTCATTCGATGCCACTGTCAAGCTATGGGATCTCCGGTGAGTGTCATGAACTAGATGATGTCACATAACTCCTGACGAAGCATACCAGAGCTCACAACCGCTCACCGATTCAGACGCTGGAAGACGCTAAGGACACCGTCCAAACTTTGTATGTTGGGCCGTCCTCGGTTATTACTGGCTCAGTCGATGGGTTTATCCGTACTTACGATCTTCGGAAGGGAGAGTTACGGTCTGACTTCATTGGACGTGAGAGGGCCAGGCTCGATTTTGCTTTACAATCGATCATGACAAATATTAGACCCTGTAACCTCTGCTGTGCCTACCCAGGACGGACAAACTCTTCTCGTTACCTCTCTCGATGGTCATATTCGGTTAATGGATACGTCAACAGGCAAAATGCTGAATGATTTTGCTGGACACACGAATAATTCATATCGGTGTCGTGCATGTTTCGGGCGTGCTGAAGACAGTGTCGTCTGTGGCGATGAGAAAGGGATGGTTTGGGCATGGGACCTCCTTGCTGTAGGTTTTCATTTACCTCTGATGCACATTTTCTGATTTTGAGAAGGCTAAACTCCTTGACCCCAATCCTCCCCCGAAAGCTCACTCAAAAGTAATCACCTGGACAGAGCACCATCCGTCTGACTCAAATGAAATGATAACCTCTAGCGCCGACGGCACAGCTAAAGTTTGGAGAAACCCTGCTCAGGATTAGGCATGATGTCTCGATACAATCACTCGATTTGTCCAATGCACTGTCAAATCTAATTCTGTGGGTTTCCTAAAACAGGATGTTCGGCTAATATACCAGCTGTGTAATGACACCATCGAGGAACCATGTGGGTTGTATTCATATTACAGCAGTATAGGAAGCTCGGTACCAAGTATCGTAGGGAGTCATCACCGTTTGGCTTGCATCTGGGCCTCTACATTGGTGTCAGTGCTTGTTCAAATCGAATTGAATGTACCCATACCTCTCCTTGTGGCATCTTCCAATAGTTGCGTGTCTACATGCCCAGCCGGTAATTGCACGTACCGTACGACTGATCCACGTATGAAACAATTTTTTACAGCCATCTGTGATGTTGAGAGTAGTCAGATGATATCCATAATGTCATAATGATACATGCCATGTGAGGATATCGGACTTCATCGGAGACCTTTATATTATCTAGACGAATATTAAGGAATCTGCAACAAGACGACTGGTATGATTACCCGCAAAATCGATGCTTGTGAAGCGGCTCACATACTGGTCAACCGATTTCAGCACACCCGTGATCGATAGATCATTTTTGAGCTCAACAGTGACTGTCTGGTCTGTCAATGTTTTGAAGACTGAGAAAATAAGCTATATCATAAATCAGGATGAAGGAGAAAATCATTGGATGCATAGCTGCACTCACCATATTGTTTAGACTTGTTGGATTGTTGCGGGAAACTCCTTCCAGCTATTTGCTTGTATTTGGTCCTAGTCAAGCCAAGGACTTGGCTGCCGTTTATGTTCAATCTCCCCTCTAGTGTGAAAATTTGCTCCAGATCATCAGCCTAGCGTGTTCATTGGACTCATTTTGTTTACCTCTAGTGCCTCGGAGATGCACTCGCGGCTAATACTGATGGTCTACTCCAAGCTATGCTTAATAAGACATTCATAACTAAGTGAGTTTCTAGCACAGGTCCAGCTCCGAGGACATGAGCACCTGAATCGATGCTACTGCCAATATATGCTCATATCTCTGGTGCGATGAAGAAGTGCAAACCGAGTAGTAAGTGACGTCTTCCAGCAGCCACAATCATCGAAGATGCTAGATAAAGCGATGCTAGCCTTGTCAACGGACTGGATTAAGTAACGAATTCGATATCCAATGATTTTCTTTTTATTGCTAGCTGCCGGAAGCTTCGGATCGAGGGAAGGTTCGACTTCGTAAGATGGAACATGTTCATCGCCCATCATCAAGAGAATAATTATTTAACTCGACCAGATAAAAGACGTGATTATGAGTAGTCCGAAAGTAACGAAGGCCTGAATCATGTGTCCGGTTCTGTGCTTCAGTGGCCGCGCCCATGGGTGGCAGGCAGGATGGAAAGTCTTTGAGCCTACGAGCTGATATTAATCGTATCGACACTCTGTCCATGTTATCTGTCCATATTGTAACAGATCTTGGCGGGTTTGTCTTCAAAACCTATTGGGCTTACATCAGATGGCTCCTAGGGGAGCATTGTGGGGTAAATTGTCTCGAGTAATGCAGCAGATTGAATGCAAAATGACTGGAAAGGTAGACGTGCATTTGTGGGACTGTGGAGAAAAGAGTCTCCTTAAGAAAAGCCAAGAGTTATGTGACATGAAAAAGACATCAACATAACAAAGACAAGAATTGTGTAATAAATCGGTGATTTTTTTTGAAAAAGAAGATAGCAGAGTGCAACAATTACTATTTGAATATTATCAAGTTCTTAAAGATGATTCATACCAGAAGTGTAGGACCTGTCAGGAACAGGGTGTATCTCTGGGTCAAATCTTTGAGTCAGTTCATGACACTCAGTTATGGAAGTCTCTAGATCAAACTCGGTGGAGTCATTGCCTTTAGAAGCTAATACCTAGTGGCAGTGGCCAGAAGGCTAGGGGAGATAGTAGACATATCTGTATATCAAACGTGTCAAGACCAATTGGTCCTTGTCATCAAAATAACTGTTGGTGCAGAGCTAACATTGTCCCGGCTACTTGTATTCCTCAGTTCTTGTAGTTCTTGTTGCCTTCGAGAGACTGAGTATTATTGTATCCTATCATGACGCTGCATCCGGTAAGCTGACAGTCTACTGCATGATAAGTTATGATCACTTGTTTGCAGGAACTCAACCTGCTTTTCACAACCCTATCGATTATTTTGAATGTGTCAAGACTTCTCAGTTTTATGACTCTAGGTCCATTTTTCTACCATACGCTCATGCTTTACCTCTCTAGACCGTGCTGACGAATTAAATTGCAGGTATATTCTCTTTGGGCGGCTCCATGGGAGACACCATATACAGTACGATTAATAATTTGAAGAATTAGCTCAGAACTAGTACTCATGAGATGTGTTGAAGACTGGTGAGACAGGCAGGTAGACATGGAGAAGAAATGGATGATTATTCCAGAAATTGACAGATCAACTGAACGACCTATCTATATCAGCTCAGTGTGCGTTCTTTTGACCCATCATTCGTCCAAGAAGAAAAACAATACGCATCATTGACAATCAATTAAGAAAATGAGCGACGGAAGGTCCGTTCTTCTTGCTACCCTTCTACCTTTGACCTCTGATTCTTAGAGATACAAAATTGCCCAGATTTTGCGCGGATAAATAGAGACTAAAATTTCTGAGAAGAAATCCATGTTTCGACAGGATTGTGAGTTTTCTTTGTCGGAAACCACTAACTTTGTCTCTTGGACAGTGGTTGATCCGCCAATACACGACGACATTCCTGTCCCTTTGATCCGTCGTCTGTGTCACAAGAGCATAATCCTACTTGTGATCGGAATATTCGAAAGAGCCAAAGTTTGGGTCAATGTGGATTACTGTGTCACGTTCTATCTGACCTGACAAGTCCAAAATGCAGATATCACGAAAATCTGGGAACATGCGCAAGGACAGACTGTTATTCAATAAGCTCATCCTCGGTGACGCACGACGCCTTTTGACTTCGAATGCACGTCATGCTGAGATTGAGAAGATAAAAGAGGAAACATGCAAGGTCACTAAACACAAAGCTGGGGAAGAAAGTGAAGAGGAGCGGTTGCGAAAGAAAGTCAAAAAGCCTCCCTTAGAAGAGGTGCTTCGTGGTTTGCAGAAGAAATAGAAAGACGGTCGAAAGAAAGATGAACCAGGTTTTCTAATGGCCCCGAATAGATTCCGCAGCAAGTTAAAAGGCTCCATGCTGTCTAGCAGGAAAGATATAGGTGCAGATGAGCGAGGAGGAAAGGCGCGACGTGGACAAAAACACTGACTCCCTTCGTCATGCTGTCAATGTAGAACTATCGCTATAAGGTCAACAACTCGGTAATCACTGTCACCCTGAAGCCGCAAGTAACGAAGTTGACCCAGTATCACTAATGATGCCTGTGGCGAATTGACAGAGCAAGTGATGTCCCAACTGATTGGTTCAGAGCACTATAGTGAACAACAAAACTCCATGAATCTTATGAATGGAGCCATCTGTAGCCAGAAAAGCCGTAAAGAGAAGGGGCGCATCGAAATTTCAGGGCAACTTACCAGAGAAGTATCGTCGTAATGCTTTTACACAATCATCACACTTCACTGCTCAATTACTTTCAGACTTTATGACAGGCTATACGGCACAATTCACTTCGCTAAGCAAGTAAATAGATAAAGTGTAGCGTCTCACATCTTACTGCGATCGAGCGCCGGTAGATATTTTAATCTGATAACGAATGAATGAAAATCACGCTTTGATCACAGCTCTGGTTACATACACTAGGATACAGAAAAAGAATTCTGTTCAAGTGATTTTTTGAGATTGCATCAAGCATAAGATGTCGGACATGGCATAACACATAGCTTACTTAGGAGTAATTTTGGAGCATTCGAATGGGACCGAACTTGGAAACACTAATATAGAACATAGGAAGACAAGTAAAACGATTAGACATGAGCATGCTTCTGTTTTCCAGTCCTGATTTTCCTTAGGTAGAACTTGGCGCCAGAATAAGTCTGCTGAGATCGATTGATAAAAAAAGGCAACTCACTTCAAGCTCTTTGCCCTCGAGGATATAACCATCGGCACGGCCAGATTGACCCGGACGACTGGTGATAGCAGCATAGAGACGACCTGCAGCAAATTGTGTTTCAAGTAGAGAATCAATTTTAGCATCTAACAAACCAGCAAATTTAGAATCACACGCGAAATCTGTATTAACCAACACACCTTTCTTCCTCTCTTCAAGGCTGCGCTGCGCATGGTTGGAAAGTTTTTTCGGTTCTTCAGTGGTAGACTCAGTTGTCTGAACCTTACCCTTCTTGGTGACGGGCTGGGCGTACTGTTGCAAGTTAAGGATGCGACTGACCAGCTGAGTGCAAGACAAAACATACATGGGCTTCATACCACTGACGGAAGGGGGCAGCATCAACCTGGATGATAGCACTCTTGACAAGAGTGTTTGTTCGAACAAGTTCGTTGTTGGAGGCGTTATACACCTAGTTCAGGAATCTAGTACCGACGATTTTGAAACCAACACTTTGATCGCCTACCACACCAATTATTCTGGTCTTCCGAGTAACGTGCTCCGAACCCCAGGCATAGTTCCCACTATCGAGGCGGAGAGCACGATACTTCTCCGACCCTCCACGGACACGAACTGTATGAATACGCTTAGGACCAAGTTTGGTGTTGGCGGGTTGACGACCGAGTTCGAATTTTCTCTTCTTGCGGTAGTGAGCGCGTTGACCACCAGAGGCAGAACGTTTGTGCCGGGACGATCGAGAGATACCTTGGCATCACGATTTAATGTCTCTCAACTACAGGATGCGAAACCGGCAGCGCTCACCCATGTCGGAAAGTCTTGTGAAAAGGGTACGCTAACACCGCACAAGGTTGTGTGGATGTCAGCCACGGATAAGGTTTGATAAATTTTCAACATCCGACCGGCACTCCCCGTTCATATCCTTCCGTTCTCATTGAATAAATTTCAAACGGGTGCGGACTGTGTTCGTACACCGCGTAATAAATTGATGAGGTAAAAAAAATTCAAACGGGTTCTGAACTGGTAGGTCTTGACATTTTTTATCATTTTGACCTGTCCCATAGCACAATGCTACCATAGCATGGAATATTTCGATGTCCAATGATGAACATCATGATTTTAAATGTTTCCATCTTGACAAGGATGCAGTAGGCTGTCTTTTCAATTTATTCTACCTGAGTGATAAATTGACTATTGGCAGTATACTGATAATCCACAAGTACAAGGCACGGTGGAGTTACCCATGGGTCAGGGGTGAAGCCGCCTGATCCTGAATTCATCATATTGCTTTTGCTCGTGTCCTGTATCAATCTGGTGTTGCTGATTACTTTGACAAGGTAGAATATGATGCTGAGGAACTTAGGGGCTCTCTACTACTGATGGCAAATCTGATTTAGGGTTGCTACTTATTGATCGGCTACCAAACTGGTTTCCAACAGCAAAAGTACGTAGCTTATCATATGTAGATAGATAGTTTAAAACAATTTTTGTTATTGGTACTTTCATGATCCATTGGCTCATGGATGACCAGTCTCTCTCCCTCTCTCATCATTCAAGGTCGTTGGGAGGCAATACCTCATCTTGTTACTCAACTTGTTATGCTGGGCCCAACCACAGTGCTATTTTTATCCAGTAGCACATTGTTCAAGAAACTCACCGATGAATGTTATGCAGGCAATTGCTCTCTATACACCATCCCATGGCCTACTGTTATCCTTGACTATATACTCACAAGCCTAGGACTTCATTGAAGAAATATCCCAATTTAATAAAATCACTAGATAATCCAAACACCTGAGGGCAATGTGCTGATCCATACCTAATACTTGAAATGGTCAAACAACTGTCCGAAGGATTAAAAAATTGGGTATGAAATGCCACTAGAGATGAACGCCACTCTCCCCAGAATCAACAAAACTAACAAGCATATGAAAATGGATACATTGAAAGAACACGGCGAGTGTTGCTCTGAGACAAATGTTTCGTTCTGGAATATCCAGATTTGCAATAACAATCACAAATCCTGAAGAGCAAGGTTGAATAGACAACTCAACGAAAGGTATTTTGAGACCTTACAATCATATTTAGGTTCCCAGAAAGTAACCTGTTTTCCAAGATACAACCGTCCGGAATATCAATCCTCTGACCTTCGTTTGCCACAATGATGACAGTGCCACGTAGCGTGACATTGCGGCCGAAATTCACGTCTCCAGTCACAGTCAGGTGATCAAGCTCGAGAATACGGGGGATCTTCTTGAATCGTTTCTGGAATTGTTGAATCTGTAACCAGATTCAGTAAAGGGTCGTAAAATCAACATGCCGTCGATCGAACCTTTTTGAAGTGATCGCCCAGCTTGATAACAGGTATAGTCTCGAACATCCTATTTTCATTGATGACCAATTGACCATGCTGGAGTGAATAAATATCACTCTTGATTAAGAGAAGATCAGAACAGCTTTTGACAGGTAAGAAACGTTTGCGAGGCACATTGATGCCATGTGCATTCCTGAAGTGCTTAATCGCAGCCCCAGCGGCAGTCTCAAGCTGGATGACCGCATGGCCATCATCAGTCGTTTTGGGATTGACGATGATCTCGAGCTCGAGACCTTCAGTCTCCATGATCCGCTTGAGAGCTGGATACGATGTAAGAACCGGGTAAGAATCGGTCCAAAGATAAGAGTACGTACCACGTAGGTTTATCCAGAGGTTGTTGGTATTGAAGATCTTGAATTTACGAACTGGCAAGGGTGTCATGATCCCAAATTTGGGTACCAAGAGGTACGTACCGGACTTGAAATCCTCTACATGCTCCGAAGGAACCTGGGCAATCTCAAGCAAACGAACGGAACCCTCGTAGTCTATTTTCGTAGTTCAATTGGTGGACCATGTTCATCTGAACAGACATACCAATTAAAGTTCCACCCTGTCAGACTGTCAGAACAAGATGGCCATATACAACATAAATTTACCTTGATATCGGCCTTGGTCTTGTCAGTGACCTCCATGATAAACTCGGCTTGGTTATCAATCATGTACTGAAGAATGCTCTCGTCGACACTAACGAATGATTAACTCAAGGGAGGGCGAAACGAGGGACGTGCTTACACGGCACCAAGGTTATCCGAGTTGGATACGAAGAGGTATTCTTTGCCCTCGGTGAGAAGCTGGTCAAGGACGCCAGAGTGCATAAGGGCATTATAGAGATCTCCATGGCCTGGGGGATACCAGTTGGCCTTGTCATCATCGGCGCGTTTGGGGCAGGGAAGGAGAGATTCTTTATAGATACGAGGATAGCGTGACTGATTGAAAGTCGTGATGCGGAGCTGTTGGTTAGCATACTTTTTGATGATGCGAAGGGTATCCTCGTGGGTATTGAAGGAAGTCATGAGAATGAGCGGCACGTCAACATGATTAGCAGTGTTAAGATGTTCGATCTGCCTGACAGTGAGATCAAGAAAAGTCATATCGTTTTTGACCTCGAGTGCGCTCTTAGCGCCGGTCATACCTAGGAGAAGGACATCAGTGACACAGAGATAAAGAGAGAAACGAGATACCCATGGAGGTACCAAGGCCACCGTTGACCTTGAGGACGGCAAGTTTGTTGAGGTTGTTGACATCGTTAGCCTTGGGGAGATTAGCATAGGGGATAATTTGATCGGCGGCAGGAGACTTGATACGATCCCAGTCGCTGAAAGCAAATCAGGGGGGGATGTGGGTATGATAACGTGATACTAACAGATCGACGTGCTTGGCGCGTTCGGTGAGGTATCGGGTGAAGAGATAGAAGAATAATTGCATCTCGGCGTCGAAGGCCTGTTAATCGATCAGCGATCTGGACGGCGAGGAGGGGTATTGAATGGACCTTGCGGGTCTGAGGATCGTTGACACCAGACACAAGGTTGCTGAGCTCATTGCGCATGGCCTTTGCGGCGACGCCAGTGGTGGCAGTCTTGAAGTCCATGTGGCTTGTGCCTCGGACGCGGGAGGGGTAGGAGTCGCTACGGGGCGTGAGGGAGGCAGACATATTTGTGTGGGCGAGAGAGGTGGTGGTGGTGATGAGAAAAGCAGCAGAATTTGTGCGGGTCGATCGAGTGCGGGCTCGGTGATGACGTCGCGGGCTCGGGTCAACAGTATTCTCTGTATCCTGAGGCTCTTCACTGATTGGCTCGCAGGTGTGAAAACCAAACATCTGCTCGGTCTTATGTTTTATTCAAGTACCTTACCTTGATCTTTTCCTATCTGTTTCCCTGTTTAGTAATATCCTGTAAAGTACAAAGGGCATGAATATGTATATTGACACTGTATGATCAGACTGAAACAAAGAAGGTAATAACTACAAAAAGGGCGATAGGGAAGACAGCAATATCGCCAACATCGTGAAGGACATGACTCCATAATTTCCTCTTTGAACATTTAGTTGACCTTTGGACAAAGAGGCATCCCAAGCCCAAAGGCAATCGACGGCGACTACCTAAACAATTGACAGATCCAGAACTCTCAGTGCCCGTCACAGGATTCGGTAGGTGTTTTGAGGACATGGAGATGTGTTCGTTAGTATTACTTCGGGGTGATCTCCATGTTCGATTTGCAGCAGCACAGATAACGATGACAAAAGAAAATAGGAAACATGGGATGTATACGTTGAGGTATATCCCTAGTTGATCTGGAAGCAGACAAGGCATGTCAGCATAGGTCGGATGAAGGTCATCCCAGTAGGAAGCAGGAAATAGGGATAAGAGCTGGAAAGCGGGTCTTCGGACGTTCATTGCCATGGATAGAGATTTGACAGTGACCTCCCGCACGGGTTGAGAGATGATGGCCTGATGAATATGTTCACAGTAGTCATGGTCATCGCCGCTTGTGAAGTTTTTAGTTTCAATGGAAAATTTGAACCAGGAAATATACCTGAAGACAGCTATTGGTCGGATCTGATCCAACAAATAGAAAGTCGCCTGTTTTCCTAATGTATTCTGATAGCCAAACCCGACGCCGGGCCGGATTGTTCCTTTTTCTCGAAGTGGGCCGCAACGTTTTCCATCAGGTCGATATAAGGGTATATGAGTGAAGAGGACGAGTGGATTTGGATCGTTGACTACACAGCAGCTTAAGCGAGGACATGATGCGAGACTTCGAAAATAGACAATACCATCATGTATCTTCCTTATAAACTCAAAAGAATGACCTATCTTCGGTTTCCACTCATTAAATGGTTTTGCTTTGCCCTCACGCTCATAATCTTCTCGCACGAAACCAGGGGCATCAAAAAGTACCACCGTATGATTTGCCAAAGTAAATTTATCATTCAGAGGGCCAAAATGTGTAGTGTACCGCTTGAGTGCATTGCGAGAGAATCCTGTTTGATACTGTATTCTGAAAAACAGATGAGGGCGAGTGCTCGCGGTGAATCGTTGAACAACGAACTCACCCAGTGTCATGATTTCCGGGTATGAAGTAATGTGGTATCTCCTTTTGTGCGCGAAAAATACCCTTGAAACGAGTGTAATATTCTTCATATCTGTTGGAGAGATGAGTGCTGTATGCGTTGTCCGAATATCAAAGCATACTCGGCATCAGACATTTCCATCCGCCCACCATCCATCATGTCTCCAAGGAAAACAACAATGTCAGGATTCTTCGACGTCGCCGCTAGCCAGTTCTTCCGGAGGTTGAGATTGACGACCAGCCGGGTTACATAGGATAAGAAGGTAGATCGTTTGGGATAGGATCGATGATCCAGAACTTGTGGGTCTGCAACGAGGAGAATATGTGCAGGTGACGTGCCATCTGCTTTAGGCTAGAAAACAAGGTGAAGTAGGTCTGAAATCCCTTGGTTGCAATTCCTTATTGGAGGACATACCAGTCCAGTAGTGTTGTGATCTGGCCAGTGGCACGACCTTGTGGACTCTTTGAATATGAGATATTCATACCAAAAGGTAAGAACTGTCCAAGCCAGACGGAGGATGTTGATCACTCGACGTTGTCGAGGTAGCAAATTCATGAGGGCATATGCTTTACCAGGCGACTGTTGGTAAACGACAGAGAAGTACAATCATGAAGTGGACTTTCTTCTTTGTTATTATCCCTCTAGCGACGACTATAGATCATTCAATTATTTTGATATCTTAGCGGATTCAGAATATATGGTAAGAGGCTCTGCGCACTGCGCATTGACCACACCAGTGGCCAATGCAACCAGATGGACTACATATTTGGTCTTCTACGTCTATTAATGATGTCTGCCAGAGCCATGAGCCTCTTCAACGACAGGGTGCCGACCCTAGGAACGAAATTAGTTTTGACCATAACAACACATTTTGTAAAGCGTACAATGAGCTTGGCACCATCTCGTCTATGACCGTTGGCCGTGTTGAGCGTCAATTGCTTACATCCCTGACAAAATCTGCTCACCTCGTTCTATAGAAGATAAAGAACCACATCATCGCACCAAGTCCCTTGGCAAGAAATTGATGCTTGATTCCTGGAACGTAGGGATTGAATCTCGGTGCTGCAATATGTTCATTTCATCAAGCAATGAACAAAGTTGACACTCACAATAACCTCCGCTTGTCATCGAGGATGCTTTCGGAGAATTAGTTTGTTTTTGTTTGTACCATAAATGTATGTAGAACATGGTTCCTTTCACAACCCTTTCACAACTCTCCCATGGAGACCAAGCGAAAACGCGATCTTGGTTGTCCCAGAATCACGTTTCATGCTTCAGAGAGGACTTTCGACCGTCTCTTGAGAGGTAACTTGTTTCCTCAGTCTGTTGTGCTTATGGTTGACATGTCGGACTCAGAGGACTCACTCGAGGATCTCAAAAGTGCTGTTAGAACGAAATTGGGTTTCGGAGAAAATGTCAAAATTACACTCTCTCAAATGAGAAGTGGTTCCGACGTTATTTTAGAGGATGGTCAGTCCCGGATCTTCATTCTATTCCCATACTTATCACACTCTTAGAGGATGACTTTGACGCCTTTTATCATTTCTTGCATTCGTCTGGTACAGCGTGTGTAAGAATCACTATTGAACAAGCTACTCATGAAAACAAAAGAGTGAGCTTCGTTGATACATCTGGATGAAGACGTACTCATTTTTTCTCTAGCCAATACCATCCTCGAAAAAGAAGAAGATAGAATTTGCACCGCAGTCCTCATCAGTTCAGTTTGGTTCAAGTCTCGCCTCTGCAATTTCAGTCGCAGCTTCTACTTCCGGGAAACGAGCAGTGTCTTTCGTTCAGCCTGGCGGTAGTAGATCCACTAAAGAGGATGCAGCTGATGCGTCGTCCGTTAAACACCATGAAACTATTGCAACTACTGCAGAGCCTTCAGATATTCATGCTTCTGCAGCCCTGCCTACTGCACATATACCCAACACTACAAATACTGTTCCGACTTTACATTGGGACACTAATCCTTTGACCTCGATTACCGAGCCTCCATCTGTACTCCCATCTCCAGAAGTGGATAGAAAAAAGTCGAACAAAAGGAAAAGAGCTACCAAAGAAAGCCACTCGGAAGTACCAGAAACTGGTTCTGCTGATATCACTCGAAACTCCAAGGAGGCAAATGAGCTTCCCAGGCAAACACAAACACAAACTCCAATAGAGCATGCTCGGAAAGCTTCAACATCGAAGGCGATGGCCACCAAGGAGTCGTCTGCCAGTGTTAGTGGGACCCAGATAGGTCTGTATAGATGTATACTTTTCGTCCCAGTTTTGCTGAAGCTCCTCCAAGATACTAAAGCCAAGGAAACCCAATCCACTGCAGGGAATCTGTTAATTCCAGGTGATTCGTTTGTCCCCTTCCCTCGATGATGAAGAACTATGAACTGACTCAAAACGTCGAAAAGAACGTGCGAGGCCGAAATCAAGAATACGAAAAAAAACAACTAGCGCAGGTTAGCTTGCCTCCGTACAATTCGGATGACTAGTGACAATGTCATGTAGTAGAATCTGAGACGAGTGACGCGATTTCTCCAGTGCGAGGTTCTTGTATAGAAGAAAATATGAATGCCATAACACAACTCATAATCGGGAAATATATGGCACCAGAGCTATCAACAGATGAGGTGATGGCTACGGCACCGAGTGAAGTACCGATCAATAGCCGGCCAGCCATTGTCCAACCAACTGCTATACTCTCAGGCCCAAAGCCAGATGCTAAGCCAGCTTGCCCTTATTGTGGCAGGTCTTTGACTCACGATCGGTCCCGTTGTCCGATGATCAGAGCCAAAGATCCCAATATCATCGAGCAGCGGATAGCTGAGCTCAAGCAAGACGCTGTCGAACATACCGACAACACTTGTGCGCACGCAATTGAGGCTTTGAAGAGCGCACTTCTGAGAGCAAAGAAGGCATCCTCAAATGTGAATAGCGATGATGATTCCTGAAAAAATAGACAATTAACTTTCTGCCAGGTTGCTTCCTCAGTGTCTGTGAAACCTGTTCCTCTTGCCAAACCCCCCTCGACAATAAATAAGATATCGTCAACCACGATGATGACCCCTGCTGTACTCCCGTCATCCTTTTCTCCAGGTTCACACAGTCTTTCAGAAGGAAACGGCCATCTACAGAGGGCAAACATAACGCAAAAGCCTCCCTCGTATGAACCTACCTCGCGGGTTTCTCCGCGTCAGAAGCCCTCATCCCTATCACTCATATCCCAAACCTCTCCAAGACAAGCATTGGAAGATATGCCTGCTGTAGACAGTAAAAGCCGATCACAGGATTCGTCAGAGGCAGAATCATCCAAGGCAAGGGCCCAAGCAGGTTCTTCAGTCAGTGACAACGGTGAAGACAGCAATGGAGAAAGTTCTTCTGAAGACGAAACAACAGCTGCTCTGCATTCCTCTCGCCAGCTTAACCCATTTTACTCCGTCAATGTATCAGGTTACAATGACAAAGACTTGGAAACTGTTATCCGGGGACCTGGAACTCCAATGAAACCCACAGAATTGCCATCTTCTGAGTCAAGTGAAGATGAAGAGATTGCAGACATTCAATCAGATGATGGTCTAGGGGAAGGACAAAATTCAAGACGTTTTCTTGAACCTCAAAAATCCTATGTGCTCAGAAATGAATCCTCAGACGAGGAGGTAGGCGAAAATGATGGGAGTGAAAGTGACAGTAGTGAAGATAAGACGGTCCATACGTCTAGGAGCTACAAACCGATGGCCTCAGGACCCCCTATTGTCGCACAGGCTGAAATTGAGAATGAGCCCCGAGAGATACACCCAGTACCGCTCCCCGTTCCCGAGCGCTTTCGGCCTCCGCAGGACGGAACCTCCTTCCAAGAGATGAATCGACGGTTGGGTTCCATGGAATCAGACAAAGGGGGCAATGACGCATTTGAACAAGCATTGGAAGAAGAAAATATAGGACTTCGTCTTGCTCAACAAGGACCATCGCATCCCTCAGCCAAGGAGGTAGCGCCTCACCACGCATCGGAATCTCCTCGGATATCCTCAGAACCCGACCAAAGTGAGGGCGTTGAGGTAAAAGAGTCGGATCCCACTGAATCTGAGACCAACAGTCCTGAAACAATCCTTTCAGAGGTTGAAGAGGCTGTATCTGTCCAAGTCACAGGATCTGATCCCATAGAAGCACCGGAAACTCTCGACACCCATGACTCTCATGCTCGTCAAGGAAGCCTCATCGAAGATTACGAAGGCTCTACCCCAGCTTTACCACTCCCGGAATCCTCAATCGCAGAGCCCGAACGGGCAGCCACACCGAAGCCGGGCATTTTTCACAGAATGAAAAGCTTGAATTTGAATTCGAATTTGACTGTGGCACCGAGCGCCAAGCCTCGGTCGAGA
>Ga0153987_1000134_pt1 | contig 25639 bp, 27 predicted proteins | sample TSNC071MetaG_FD_102279 | JGI IMG/M metagenome (GOLD analysis project Ga0153987, IMG submission 102279) | Attine ant fungus gardens microbial communities from North Carolina, USA - TSNC071 MetaG | ecosystem: Host-associated > Fungi > Mycelium > Unclassified | place: USA: North Carolina, William B...
AGAGACTGACTGCGGTCCGTGAAGTTGTTGAAGAAGAGGGAGGAAAGATCGAAGAGTGGAATGAGGAAGACGAGATGGGCAATGTGGGCAATCTTACAGGAGAGCTATAAAATCCTCGGGACGAGGAAACTTGAGAGGGGGGTGGTGTCATGAATCGCCCCTCCAGGTATTTGACTAGCTACAATGGCTAAGTCAATATTTATTTTTCTTTTACTTTTATTTTCATTTATTTTATAAAAGAATCACGGCCTAATGACAAGATGACTTAATACTGATGCAATGGTCATGCACATGGACAAACATCAGTAAATAGATAGTCTTGTATATAAGTAGGGCAAAATACAGCGAGGACTCTTATTGAGTTCTCTTTGTCATTGCTGACTTAGGGGTAGTTGGCTTTATTCCAGCCCAGGAACTGAGCTAACGTTACATTCTCCTAGTATTCTTCTAGCTATTTATACAAAGAACTACTAGGATTGTTCATATGTATCTAAGTACTATTATTACTTGTCCTTTCTATGATATATCTCCTATGTGTTATAAAATGGCATTTTGGGCCTTTATGGCTAAGTCGATATTATTTCCTTTTATCTTTTCTTTTCTATTCTTATTCAGGGGGCATGGGAAGAACATGTCACACAGGTATGACATTATATGTTGCATAAGGGTTATGTCATGGTCACATCACAAGACTTGTCACAGGTCACAAGGTCACATGGTAGTGCAGGAAAGTAGTGCACAGACCAAGTAGCACTTGTATAAGTAGATAGACCAATCCAATGGGAACTCTTAATGAGTTTTCTTTGTCAACTCCAACTTAGAGAAATGACTTGAGTTATCATAAACTTGAGCCACTATACTATGTTCATCTGTTATGTGTCCATGTAGGTCTATCACAGAACCATTCTTATGTTATTCCCTAAATGTAAGGACTCAAACCCTGAGCTAGGTCTAAGCACTACTCTTTATCAGAGTTGACAAAGAAAACTCATTAGAGTTCTTGCTTCATTAGGTCTATCTACTTATACATATTTCTGTTGGTCTGTGTATCTCCTTTCCTGTACTCCCAACCAAACTATGTATGATGTGACATGTGATGTGACATACTTTCCCATACTAAGAATAGAAAAATAAAATAAAAAGGAAAAGAAAATAGAAAATGGACTTAGCCAAAAAGGTAGTCCATAACACTAAATAGTTTACATCCCCAGGATGTCACTGTTAACTCCCACAGCCATCCATCAGTGACAGCCACTGACTGTCTATGTCAGAGGGCCATCCAGGCCATAATATAACAAGAACTCAATAAGAGTTCCTACTTGATTAAGCCAGCTACTTATACTGGATACACATGGTCTGTGCACTATGTTGACTACTACTTTTCTGCAGGTAACTCTAATGACTCATCTCCTGATCCCTTATTGTGATCCTATCAAACTGTTGAGAAACAAAACTACAGTTTGAGATACAGGTCAGCTGGTCCATCCTCTAAGTCTGAGTTGAAGTCCATCCCATCCTCCTGTACCTCTATGATCCTTGGTGACTCCTCTTCTGAGTATAAGTCACATAACTCCTCAATTGGGTCAAGTTGATTCACAACATAGGAGTTGACAATAGAGTTCCTGATTGGTTGCTCTACTACTTATACAGTTTATCTATTTGTGTACATTTTTGCTACAATTGCATCATAGTTGAGTCATTGTTATCTCCCTTCTTATGTAATCCCAGAAATAAAGAAAAGAAAATAGAAAGAAATATAAATATTGACTTAGTTGTAGTGACTAGTCAATGGCTCAAAGGGACAGTTCATGACATGTCTTCAACATGATCTAAATCTATTCAGAATCAGTAGGTTAAGAGGCTATAGACACAGTGAAAACCTTGTCAAGTTCTCTTTGTTACCCTAATGTTGAACTGGGGGCCAAGTCATCAAACTTCAGCCTTACATATAATTATATTAATCTTGATGAGATGTTGACTGAGATAGTGAGTAATCACAGGGACAGAAACCCAATGATGAAGCAAGTATTAAAACAAAGGAAAGAATCAGACAAGTCAAATTATTGTTCACTCTGCAACTGCACATTGCAGTCTTCCTTCTAATAATTTGGAAGGGCAAAAGCATAATCAACAATAGAATGATACACTGAAATTGACTGTATATCAGACTGCTGTTGTCACAGGAGACTGAAGCTAGCCATCAGGGACAGAAGATCTAGAGGTTGAATGTTTAGAAATTTTTTATCAAGATACAAAACCCCAGTATCCTTGTAGCAGAACCCAAAGGTACAATGTACAAGGACATGATACTACAATCACAGGCACAAGTATGAGGTTCTTCATACAAAAAGCAAGCTTTATATATCACAAGCTAACAACCGACTACTGTCAAGTTTGACCCAGCTATCTCTCTCTCGGCTACACCAGAGGAAGTTTAATTTGAATGTTCGAGAAACGAGGAAAATCCTCACTTTTGTTGGATGTTAGAGAAAGGCAGTGGAGAGGAAGGCGGTGGAGAGGACGGCGGGCCAATGACAACTTTGAGGGTCTTGACCTCAAAACCCCGGAAGTTCAGAGTCACTGAACACCCGAATGACTGAGCATCGTCAACAATGCCACCATCCACTGATAGAGTGATATCGAGCTCTTCTTCCTCGTCTTCCAGGAGATTAGTAACAAAGACCTTTGCAACTGACAAGTTGGGAGCAATCTTCAGTAATACCCTGCTATGCCCTCCGAATATTTCGTAGAGCCTCAAGATAATTGTAACAGGCTTTCTCCTAGAGGTCGACAGATGATCGTCATCTTCGCCTCGTTTTATAGTTTCCAGTATAACATTTTGGGCCCCACATATACTAAAAGGAGAATCGAAACAGGAAGACAAAGTCGAGTTGATTGCACGGACTGGAGTCTTCGTCAAAACAAGTTGTTCATTGTATTGTATACACATACTTTGTAAAGGAGAATTGTACAGATAAGCAGCATGGGGAACATCAGATTCCAGGAAGGAGCCTTCATGAGGAAGCACAGCGAATGCGAATTCGTGAATTCCTATCCCAAGCTCATGAGGAATTTCGAAGGGAAGAACATGAATGTGATACCTTGATCTTGGTCTGCGTCTGGGGCGGTGGCTGCTCTCAGGAGAGAGATACGTAATACATTACCAATACATGAGAATCCATACTTGGATTCAGAGAGAATAGCGACTCCATAGCCGAATTCACTGAAATCAGCGTACTGAACGGAGAAGCGTGAGCATAAAGAACATAATGAACAAGAGGCACTCAGCCCTACTTTGTGACCACAGACTTCAAACTGTAATTTCCTAATTTTTGTATTCATAGTTATTGGCACTATAGGAAGGCGTTTACCTTGGCAATGTCCCATGTCGTATTCTTGTGCGTCGGCCTTTGGACGTAGCCGAATTGAGTCTCGTATGTTGCATTGGGGTTCCATATGTCAAGAGGTAACTCGACTGCAGGAGATATTATATGAATCTCTTGTAGAATTTCGAAAATGGGCCCACATTTCAGGATTTCATGGCGTTGGCGCCAGTTGACCATAGTGTCAAAGTTGAAGAGGGAACGCGAATTTGCTTTTGTCGTAGCCGGTGTGGCATCAAGAGAAATCTGTCCAGGATCAAGGATTTAATCGGAAGCGAAGTGGTCAAGGTGGACTTTACTGTGGCAATAATGACACTTTGACCATAACGGACTTCAGCCTTAACAGCCGCACGGAGCGGGCCCTGGGAAACCACAGAAATGTTAGTGAACTTTAATTGGTGTGCAGTCTCCAGGTGGTGAATTTCGACGTCTAATAGAAAGAAGGAACTTTGATAGGCGTTCGTAAGAGACGCTTTGTGTCACATACCCCAGGCATCCCAATAATTTGGCTGATCATCAAATATGACGAATCCTCCGGTATGTCCTCTGTCGATAAGTTCCCGGCTATACTATGTTTAGATCAAATCAGAGTACAAAACTAGAAAATGTACCTGAGTTTGACGTCGAACAGGCTGGTGATCCGACCTTGCGAGATTGTCAACCGCACACTAAAGTTGTGAAGAACGAAGTGATCAGAGCCGTTTGTATATACTGTAGCCTTTGTATAGTAATCACACGTCGCGAACTTCATGGGCCACATACCGGAAGCGGGTAACAAATGTGTATAGAGAGAGCAGTTGGGATCCCTCAACTGCCCTACCTGACTGCCGGCAGGGGTTTGCATTACGCCATATCCCTCTTTGCCATCATCACTTGCTTGCAAAATCTGTGCCTTCAGCGCTGAATTGACTCGATCCATCGGAAACGCGATGATATCCCATCGCGGAAGGAACGTCGTATTATACCCAATGACTTTGTCACATGAACCCCCCAGGAACTTCCTTGGGGGAACCATGGATAAAAATGGCTCCGAGTCGGGGAAGAGGATGGAAAGAGCCTCTTCAATGAGGATTTCACCTGACTTCATGACATCCGTGTACAACGTTTCAGCATCCTGGTACACCATACCACTAAAACGTATGAATGTAAACTCAGATTCACTGGCAAGTGACGCACATTGCTGAACCCGGGAGAACATCGTGGACTGTAACGTATCAATACAGAGGTAAGCATGAAAGAGAAAGACATACATTGATTGAGAAGTACTTTCTCCCAGCTGTTGTCAATCTCGAATTTGGGATAAGTATAGTCGCCCTTGCGGAGAGATGCCAAGGTAGCGAGATGTTCTACATCGCGTAGAAGGATCTCACAATGACGGTTTCCCTTCTTGATCGAACCTTTTTGCAGATGTGAGAAGCCAGGAAGTTAAAACAGTGAAGATAGTCAACTTGCCATGAGAAGTATAAGTACCTCTGTGGAACTGTGGGGACATATTGAACACCTAGTCGAATTCACTTCCCTCAACTCCCTCAACCTACCTCGAGATATAACTCTCCATGCCTAAAAGCGTCAGAGATCAAGGTTAGGCATATGACTGAACAGCATACCAATTTGGTAAAGTTTTGCCTCCTTTCGTCGATTTTTCAATATATCTGAAGAACTCATCCACAGGGTGGCCCATCTTGACAGACGGTAATTCACGGTGAGTGTTCGAGACCGCGCGTAGACGCCGAAGCTTGTTAAAAATCTTATTAAGTCTCAGAGTTCATATCACACGAAATACCACACATTTTCGAGCATTTTTGGCAGTGGCCCACCTCCACCATCACCATTTCCAAAGACAAGGAGAGAAGCATCAGAAGATTCAAGATTCTATGATCTCTGGATTACAAGTGAGACAGAAGTCAATCGGATGAGAACATACTTTGTGGTTCGTCAATCCTTTGTTGACATCGCCAGCGGTAGCTTGTGCTGTGTACGTATCGGCTGAAAAGGTTATCAGTTATATTTGATCATAGTGATTAAAACAGTAGTTTACTAGGTGTCATATGGCAAAGAACTTGAGTACCATCAATGCCCACCCAGTTGAACGTCGAGTGGGGAAAGACATTGCTGCAATGCATAAGCGGCGTTCAGAGACAACGATAAACAACCTCACATATTGTTCCTATGCATTTTATGAGTCCTGTTTCGATAGACCAAAACCAGCGGTAAACACTGACCAGGAGAGTTTTTGAGTGAAGAAATACGTCATGCCTGGAATCAGCAATCAGATTCAATCAAGGTCAAAAAGAAGATCCAACTCACCAGCACCGCGTATCAACTGTGGCAGGGCCCCCGTTAATCCAAACGAATCCGGGAGCCATGCAGTATCGCATCGTTTTCCAAATCTCGACTTGAAATAGCGTTGTCCAAACAGGAACTGACGGATCAAAGCCTCTCCCGAAGGCATGTTGGAGTCATTTTCTACCCAAGAACCACCAATGGGTTGAAATTTCCCTTCGAGAACTTTCTTTTTGACACGGTCAAATAGCTGGGGATGGGATGTCTCGAGCCACCTGAATTGTTGAGCTGAACTAGCGGTGAACCGATATTCGGGATATCGCTCCATGAGGTCAACTTGAGTAGACCAAGAACGAGCAACCTTTTGCTGAGTGACAGAGTACGGCCACAGCCAAGCAGTATCGATATGACAGCTTTGGAAGATAAGTCAGAGTTAACATAACAGGTTTGAAGACATTTACTGTCCGATTCCCCAGATATTCGGGTTTTCTGGCCCTTCATCGTATATGCTTGCTCCTTTTGTATCCCAGTCCTTACCAAAGACCTCTTGCGCCTTCTTCCTACAAGCGGATACCGCAGTAACATCTCCGCGCTTGAATATATTCATGATTTCATTGGCTGTCACTAAAGCTTTGTTCTGCAACCTAATGACCGATGAGCACTTGGATTTTCAATCCAAGGAGACATACGGAGTGTTTCCTGGCAACGTGTCTACAAGCTGTCGAAGCGCTTCAAAGTCCCATAGAAGGTTCCATGCCTCCTGGTTGGGGACCACCAGATCTGCCGATGCAAGAGTGAAATAGCGATTCATCTGATTAAAATTCAGTTCTTGAACTTGAATGTGTGGTTGGTGTAAGATATACATCAGGAGGTTGGATTGTGTCTCCGTTCCACGGGACACCAAACATCCCGTTGCAACTGGACTCAATGACGAATTCATGATGACCCTCTTCCTTTGCTTTGTGTGGGATGATATATTCCACACGACGGTCACCTCCGAAGCCACCAGTTATGCCTAAAGTTGATGTTAGTATATGTCCAGGGAGGATGTCACAACAAACCTTGCAAAGGGATGCCATCAACCGTGAAAATCATTGCCTCACATCCAGGGTCGAATTCAACTGGCGACGAGAAAAGTAAGCGATGTTCAGGGAGAGTATGATCTAGCTTCACATTGTATTCGTTCGTATTGCTTCAAGTACTCTGGTATGGTAACTGAAACTTTCCACCAGTGATTTGACTACGACAGGATAAGAGAAGAGCAGGGCTATAGCAAACACATAACCTACCCCTGTAAAGATGAATATAGATGTTATACAATAGCGGGAAGCACTTACAAGATGGACCAAACTTGTCGCCCTAAATCTTCGGATGTGGTTCAATTGTCAACGATCGACTGAAGGAACACACCTTTTTAGCTATCTTAAATTTTTGTTTCATTGCCTCAGGGAACGAAGGCTTGGAAAGTCCTGGGGCACTCCATCTACATGTGGATAATACTCGACAGGATATGAGATATAGCGAACAAATAAAACTTACACTTTCAACTCGACAAACTTCTGCCCATCTAAGCGATGGGTGAAAAGAACGGAAGAAAGGTTAACGTCAGAGAAATGCCCGCCCTGAAAGTTGTTCAGCCGTTGCTTTGTAAGGTCCTTAATCCACTTTTCTCCTGGACTGTAGTTGTTTTTAGGATAACAACACCCAGACTGGTCAGTCAAGTTCATCGTAATCGTGGGGGCTGTAGTTCAGTTATCGTGGGAAGATGACGCACTTTTGAAAATTAATATCTTAATATCTAATTTCAACTGTTGCGGCTGGGTGAAATAACCATCTTTACAATTTACGGAAACTTTGAGTGGGGTCAAATCATTCCACTACTTTCTTTTTCTCTATCATCACAGTCAATGAAGTCCTGCATTCAAAAAAGGTCAATTAATGTGATCCAGCTTTCAAAAGTCACGATGCATCATAGGGATGTATTGGGATGTAATTTGCCTATGGCTAGTAATGACTACAAGGGGGCACAGTTGAGTGGAGTACTTGAATTTCGCACATCTCGAGCCGATGAGTGAGCCATACAGACTCAGCAACCTAGTTGAAGAGCAATGTTCTAGTCAAAGCAAAAAGACAATGAGAGTCGCCATCAGATAAGTACTGCCCGTCCCTAGTTAAATCTATAAAGGAAAAAATCAGAAAGACAATCGCCGGAAACAGTAAAATAGCTAAAATTAAGTCGAGTGAGAGTAAGATGAATAAGATTAAAAACACATGTAAATTTTTTTGGATATCACAAGGTAATGGTGCAGAACGGGCGAGATCAGTGCTCTGCGAGCTGATAAGTCACTCAGGATGCATTGCTCATTCCCTGCACCACTTGTTATCATCATTGGCGTTTTGAAGAATCTGGAAAATAAAATTCACGCTCCGCTGATCGTATTAGCTTTGAATCACATGACTCTGATAGTTTGGTCTCCACAGATTCCAAATTCCAAACGATGAACTAGTTAATTCAGACTTTCACTGACCATCACTGCACTGATTAATAACATTTCTCATCTTGTTTGATGACTAAGGAGTTGCATGTGTTTAAGGTTTTGTTTTCAGTATCATGAAATAAAATGTGCTGGGGTCTTCCTCGTGACGCATAGATAGATATGTTCCGAGTTTCATGCCTTCAGAAACTCAGAGTTTTCTTTTTGACAGTCTGACAATTGTTACCATACTGAGTTGCTACCACAAACTAGGTATTACTGAGACCCATGGTTTGACATTCACGTCTGCATACTATATGGTCCCCAGACTTTCCTGTCGGAAGATGAAAGTCATGCCTCCATCTCATAATACATCATATGGACAATCTATTTTTTGTGAGTGCTTTCACACGAATCTGATCAGTAATAATGAATCATTCTGGTAATTGTCGTTGCGCTCGTCAGGAGGTTATTCAAGACTGCCGGGTTCCAGTGGTACTAAGGGGCTGAGGGACCCCGAAGCAAAACTTCACAGTCAATGGCGACTCATAACTTCAAGTAATTGGAAGTCTCCATGAGCAGGATATATTTAATCAGGAACTAGTGTGCCTGGAAAGATGGTAAGAGATACAAATCCACACGGATCCTGAGTTGCTCTCAACTCCGACACATCATCATGAGCAACCCCTCTGCACCGGCAGATTCCTCCTTCATCCTCTACAGCGAGCGTACCATTATCGATGGCCTCTTTCTCGGAGCGATTGCGTATGGTGAGGATTTTAATGACTGTTTGACTACGAAGCATTGCTCACGAACAAGACATCTTCCAGGGATTCACTTGACATTATTCATCTGGGGCATGAACATTCTGATTCACAAAAAGAAGTCCGTTCGGGACTACTGTTGGATGGTGTACATTATTCTCCTGTTCACCATGGGAAGCATCGGCAATGGAACTAACATCAAGGTTGGAGAGGATACATTCGTCAACATGAGGAACTTCCCTGGAGGACCTAGTCAATATTTTGCTACTGGCGGCGGGCCCGTTGGCCTGACTTGTAATGTGATCTATATCATCAACACCTGGTTTCAAGATGCATTTTTGGTGATAAAACAGTTTTCTTGATTATGATATTTCACATCTTACCAGGATCTCTCTCTAGTTGTACAGGTTCTGGATGTTCTTCTCTCCTTTCGGATGGTGGTGGTCAATTTTGCCTACTCTCATGTTCCTTGCTTCGTTTAGTACGTGATCAGAATTTCTAGATCTATAGTCATTAATGAGGATTCTTGTTAATCAGCACTGTCATTGCTGCTCATCATCATGCTCTGTGTCCCTGGTACGACGCTTTGGTCAACGATCAGCATCGACCTTAGTATTCCCTATTGGTCTATCTCAATCGCGTTGACTGTCGTCATCACGGCTTGCATTGTTATTCGACTGTCATACATGCGGCGCCAACTGCACAATGCCAGAGCAGGAAGTGGATCCGAGTATATTTCGGTATCCGCTATGCTCATCGAGTCCGCTTCTCTCTACTCAATCAACGGTATTATTCAAGTTGTGAGCTACGGTGTCAACAGTCCTATTCAGAACCTTGCTTTGCCCGTGCTGGGTCAGACTCAGGTACAATATCTCATAGACAGACGTCGCCATGCTTTATTGACCCTTTCTACAGTCTATCGCGCCACTGCTGATTATCTTGCGTGTACTTCAAGGAAACGCTTGGTCCAGTACAACTCTTGCTATGCTAACATCGGAGACCGATACTGACGTTAGCGCTATGGACAACATGGATCAGAAGGATCTCGCACACGCCAGTTCCAGAAGTTTTGATTAGCTGAGGTTTTATTTCATGTACCATGTACCCGGACGGAGCGTCTTACGCTGCCGTTCATTCATGATTTACTTTGTAACTGAGAGCTTTCTGAAGTTGTTCAAAAAGCAGTTGTACAGGCCCGCATTCAGTTGGCAAACGTGTCGGGAACTACAATGATCCGGACATAGCATTTGTGACAGCTATATTTATGGCGGCGAATCGGCCACTGTCACAGACTCAGCCACAGACTCAGTTTGACTTGCTTTTGCTACCTGCCCTATCCAATCTTTTTTGTCAATTTATCCTGCTATTTTATACACAGACGCTGCACAATCTACATGTCGATAGGCAAAATCACCTCGGAACGTGACATTGTCGTGAACCAGTTCAAGTTCTGCGCACGGCATGGCGATGAATTATGCCAGACATGCTGCTGCGATCATCGGATGAGCAATAATGTCATGATCGAGGAAGAGCTGGGCGATGTGTCCGAGTTTTTGGAGACCGAGGTCGAGGTGAGTTCCAAGTTTCGGGCTGTCATAATTTACCTCCGCACACTCACTTTGACTCTCAACAATATTGGTATTCCACGCAAGGAACGACAACCACTCAACGCATACGCTCTTGGGGCATTCGCAGCACTCCACACAACAGAATCGTTCCAATGCGAAAGTCATAAGACTATAGACTGTTCAACCTGCTTTGACTGGATATTTCTGATCAAAAGAGAGGCAGAGGAGGTCGAAGAAAGTGGTCGCTGGATGAGCAAGAGGAACAGTCTTCAGGAGAAGCTCGAGAGTGGTGTGTTGATCACCCTAGACAACGGCGCTGCGACTACTATGCTAAGGGCATAATTAAGCAGGATTCCGATTGGCATTGTTGGACCCTGGCTAACCATGTCTTTTTCTCGCTGATACTTCCTATCATGTCTGATTTTCCCTATCTTGCTTTACGGAGCAGTCCGCGATCACAATAATATAATTGAAATTTCGTAATCGGTAATTGTACGCATCCAACTAGTACTTTTTATAATGACTGCTAAATCTTCGGCCTACTTATGGCAACCACCAACATACGATCTATCTACAAAGCCTGAGCTCAAATACATTTTTACAATCGATGATGATAGGGGCAATGAAAACTTTGCTCGAAATGTGCGCTGGTATGGATACCTTGCCAATGACTAGATGCGTGAATTTACAAGGTTTCAAGGTGTCCGGACGGTTCTATGTTTATGGCTCATTGCGAAAACAGAACACTAGAATCTTTTTTCATCTCGTATGTCTTACTTCTTCACTGTTATCCTGAAAAATGACACGGATTCAGCCCAACCTCGGTCACGCCAAGTTAGCCCCTTGAACCTCCTCTTCTATAGTCTCACCGTCCTAGCGTACCAGCACGACCAAACTTGATTTTGCAGCAATCAGCCCCTATACTTGATTTCACCTGGTTTCCGACTGCCTCGCCCAGTGACCCCTCGTCATTTTGCTTTCTAGCATCAGTGCGAGAAAGTCCCGTAAAATTGCTTGATGCCTCGGATGGAAGGGTATGGATCTTGTTTGTCTGCAAAGACGAGATGCTGATCAATTCTATCGATACAAGGATAGGTGCGCGCGTCGTATAAAATCATTGACCATCGAGAGCGATTCGTTGCTCCACATTGTATGACATTCAACCTGAGTGCGAATCAGTGAGTAGATATTACCTGTAGTCATACAGGTTCATTTGATTGAGATACCATTGCAGGATATATTGTGGACACGAGGACGCAATTGAGGTTTTCGATATTTCCCAACCTGGCGAAGGGTCACGAATTGCAACGACGCCATCTCGGAAGAGCAAGGACGGTTTGAAAGGTGCGTGTCGTCATGTTTCGTTTGTTGGGCTGCATCATTGACATATCTTACAAGGAATTATATCCTCCATCGCGTTTTCACCATCATACAGCGCAGACTCAGATACATTCTTTGCAGCAGGCACACTCAATCCCACGTTGTCAAATTTGGCTATATACAATGTTTCTCAGAGCGATGCTCCTCTTGCATTCATTGGTGGAGGAGAACGATCCGCTGTGACTCAAGTGAGTAGGTCTTGTGTTTTCCATCTTATGTTCATTAATTTATCACCTCATCGCAGTTGCGATTCAATCCGACGAGTCCACACATACTCTACGCCGCGTACAGACGCCGTGAAACTATAGTAGCTTGGGACTTGAGGAGCGATGTGAACATCCCGTTTGCGAGATATATGATTCCAAATAGATCAGTCACAAATCAAAAAATGTTCTTCGATGTGGATATTTCTGGGACGAGGCTGGCTACTGGGGACCAGGTAAGCTATTTCTCCTTCCTCTGATGTCGATGTTCGAACTTTGCTGGTGCAGATCGGCAATCTTCATATTTTCGATCTTAATGTCACCCCAAATAAGGAAGACAGCTCAGAGACGGTTTCAAGGAAGCCTGACATCACGTTCCCTGCTCATTCTGGTATGAGTTCTCATTGCTCTATCCTATTCTGAGTCAAGTGAATTTGGATAGATTCTGTAGGAAGTGTAGCGTTTCACCCTCATCAGCCACTCTTACTCTCAGTTTCCGGTTCACGGCACTATAGAGATGTTGAAGTCGATACTGCTCATGACCCTGATTCATCGTCAGAAGAGGAGATGGATGCTGATGGGAATGGCTTGTCGGGTGCTGCCATTGAGCCAGAACTAGAGACCAGAATGAGACCCATTACGATGGATTCCTCGTGTAAAATTTGGTGGTGTGGAGTGAACGACTAGGAAAGCTATGTAAAGACTTAATGTACAGGTAAAGACTGTCACTAGGCTTGTATCCTATTGACAAGTTACCAATTCATCTAGTCGTGTACGATATCGTCCGTCGAGGATATTTGTCTCCTTCACATGTCAAGCGTTTTCATTTTTCCTTCGCAGCATGATTTGAATCGTTGCTACTGTCAGAATTAGGCTGCCTGGTCACAGTAACCTACCATTCTGCATAACATGGCTGCCGATCGTTTCCTGTGGTGCTATATATATCTATGGAGTCCTTTGATTACTCCAACCGATCCTCAAGTTTCGAATTTCTCCACCTCTTGCCATGCCCCATATTCCACAGTCTAACAACATTGTTGATTTCAACATACTGGAAGAAAAGCTGAGTTTATATGAGATATTGAATGTTTCCGATGATGCGTCATTAGAGGAAATTAAGGTGTGTGTTGGTGACCTTCGAGTGAGAAGACTCATGATATAATCTGCATGGCCAGCGCGCGTATAAGAAATTGATCCTAGAGCACCACCCAGACAAGAATGTGAAAGACAGAGAAGGTTCAACACGAAGGTTCACAAGAATCCAGGAAGCTTACGAGGTCGGCTGTGTCCTATGACCCTTGCTTAGAACGTGCTTACTCTTATGCCAGATATTGGCGGACGAACAGGCACGCATTGTGATATGATATCTGCGTACACTCTCCCTTCTAATTTGATTTTAGGAACGACAGCAATATGACCTCACAAGATGGAAGAAACGCCAGCCAATCAGGGTCCGCACTACTCATGCCGCAAGTCCAGATCCAGAACGACAATCCTTTTCGTTTATGTTCACTTCTTCTCTTAAAAATTCTTTCTCGATTAAGCTATCATCCGGGAATAATGTACTCTGGTCATTCACCTCACATTCGTCTCCTCGGGAAATGGATTGTTACGACGATGTGGAAATTCAGAGCGATAGCAGAGGAAGGAGATGCGCACATGTATCTGTAGGAGATGACGCACGAGAATTTATGACCTAAATGCCATAGCGAGGAGTGATAGCTATTGCAATTTTGAAGGGCATTTTTAAGTAGATACCTCAGCTTATCTACAATTCAATACAATCACATGTCAAGGATAGTAATGTCCCCAAAGCCTCTGGCCAGAACAATCCGTCCAACGTCCTCGTCGTAAGCAATGGAGGACCAACTCTGCCCTTCATTCCAACGTATAATTTGAGCTTCCATCTTCAACACATCCTTTTCCGATGTCCGACAGGCACTTGAAAACAGGGTACCAGGAAAAACACCAGCAACTAGCGATTCATATCTATACTCCAAACGCTCCACATTTTGAGGTTCGGCCAGTGCATCATCTGCGGTCCAGTAAAGACCAGCAACTGACCTGTCCTTCGGTTGTAACCATAGGGCCGTGCCTAATCTTCCCATGAGCACATCTGTACAGCGCAGAGAGCCATGCCTAGAAATGACTTTCGAGGTGAGGACAGGAGGGAAACAGTATGGCTGAAGTGAATGCGTCGACGTCGTTATTGATGTCTCGTGAACGGCACAATCGGTTTTATTACGCATCAGGTGTTCGGGGAAATGGGGATTGACATGAAGGGTATAAAGCTCTAATGAGGAGTCGTCGGAAGCCCATGGATCGTCCGTCTCCGCACGAACCAGGATTGATAGCGGCAAAAGTTTGTCTGTACTGTAACGAGATTTCGAAAGATGATTTTCACCCATAAATTGGACGAAGACACCGTCAACCCAACCGAAAGAATGTCGTGCTATTGGGAGATAGCGAAGTGGCAGATCTTCTGTAACCTCAAGAATTGGAAAGGGAAACAGACAGACGGAATGTGCGCGGACGACGAGGACGTTCTGGGGCATGAAGACAACTTGGATACATTTATCGTGCTAGAGAGAAAAAGATGAGCCAAGGATTGGAGGATGCAGACGGAGAGATCAACTGTACAGTGCCTTGGTCATCTTGTGCATGTAACAGAATGGCACGAGCCTGCGTTTTCCAATTCAAGATAATTGTCTCCATGATGTCATCTCCGATTACCAGAAGATCACCTTCAAGGCTGACGGGTCGGAGTGGAGTCGCAATTGACAGAACCGACTGAAAAAACCAAGAATCTTCCTGTGATTCCAGAGATAGAATGTCTACGGTGTAATTTCTAAAAAAGTTTCAGCAATGCTCAGTTCGACTCAAAATATGGCAAGTTTTTCCGATGTATGGAGTTATTGGACAAACGAACCCTTTGTTCAATGAGGAAACAGCTAGTTTGACCTCCGAACGAGGATCCGAGTTGAGAGCGAACCCAGTAACGATAGCACCTCGTGGTGACCACTCACAACATTTTTCAAAAGAACAATTTTCACTACAGGCAGGCGATACAACAGGCTCCAGCTTCCAGAGTGTTAGGACCGACCAGATAGATTTGGAGAGGGTGACTAATAAGGTTCCTCGAGATCCTGGGATGAGGCGGACATCTGTCACAGATATATTCGCTGTTGCAGAGTTGGACCATGATCTTCGAGGAATCCAGCTGCCAGATAACCATGTTTTTGCGAGTTTGGTGGAGTGAAAGACATATCGCTCGAGTTCCCAGACGGAGAGTCTATTCAGAGATAATTCTTCTGGAAAGGGGTAGCCTTTTCCAATAATATAATGCAGATATGCATTTTTCCAAACGATCCGCAATGCCGTCAGCGCGTGCATGCGCTTGCATGTCTACCTTGATGTTAAAAGGAACATTGCACTGGCTCATGGAGCCCACCTTGCGAACAGAAATAAGGTGGAATGGCTCAAGAAAGGAGAGAATATTGATAAGAGAATCGTCATTGAGTGAAACCAATCTCGTCATGAATATGAGTGGTTTACACAAACTCTCTGTTCTGATGTCAAATCGGCGTCTAAATCGGGATATCAAGTCACCTGATAGAGTGATGTCAAGACCCCTATGTCAATCAAATAATTGTCTGGAGTGCACGCTTTGACCAATGTAGTAGTTCCCAACTCCAATTGTTTTTGGAGCCTTGATTCAGTTCTTATCTCTTTAACAGACATGACCTCTGTTCGCTAAATCTCTTGACCTTCTTGGAACTCGAGTTTGCTTCTGTGTACACATCTTCCACGGACTAGGGGTTTGGCGATTATCGTTAGTATGCCTTCGTCGTCGATAAAGCATTGACGAACTACTGCGCAGAATCGCAAGCTCCTCATGGCTAACCGAATTTCAGAGGTTGGGGGATCTTCTTTTCCTCCGATTGGGACTTTTTTCGATTCAGGAAGGCTCCGACTTGTATCAATCATCGGCACCGGTGGCTATGGTGTTGTATACCATGCAGTCGATGCGCATGGTCTTGACTGCCGCTCTTACGCTGTCAAATGCTTGATCCAAGCCGATGAACGATGCCAATCACACACCCGCGAAATCGCTCTTCATAGGTTAGCATGTTCTCACCCTGGTATCATCACACTCCACAGAGTCATTGAAGAAGACATCTATCGTTACTTTATCATGGAATATGCTCCTGATAAAGACCTTTTCGTACAAATTCTCCATAAATGCCGTTATCTCGGAAACGACGCCCTGGTCAAGGATGCTTGCCTTCAACTCCTCGACGCCATCGAGCACTGCCATTCACTTGGAATATACCATCGCGACCTGAAACCGGAGAATGTAGTTTGCTTTGAGGATGGTCGTAGGCTAGCCTTGACAGACTTCGGGCTGGCCACCACCCAGGGTTCAAGCGGTGAATTCAAAACAGGGAGTGTGTATCACATGAGCCCAGGTATGCATTGATTGAATTTGTTTTGGTTAAGGTACTGAAACAACTGCAACAGAATGTCAAAGAAGCGATGTCAACGATGAGGGACTTTACTCCCCTCAGTCGTGCGATATATGGTCTCTTGGAATTGTATTTCTTAATATTGTCACAGGCCGTAATCCATGGAAATCAGCTACATGTGATGACGCGACCTTCCGTTCCTACTGCCGTAGTCCCCTCTATTTTCTTCTTAAAATTTTACCTATCTCTCTTGAGTTCAACGACGTCCTCTCATTGATGCTCAACACGGAATGGAGAGCGCGACCGCCTATCCAGGAGATTCGTTCAGCCATCACTCAACTCGATACATTCTACTCGACCGACGTGGTTTTTGAGGGGAATGTCGCCAGATGTCCTTGGGAGACAGGCATTGACCTTGGTACTGGAACTCGTAAAAGAAATGTCAGGGTTAATGTCCCACCCAAGCTACCCAAGCGCCCGTTCCAAATCCATTCGAAAAATTTGACTGAATCGTCTAACAATGATTGTCTTGACAACTCAAATGAAATCGAGGTGCCACCATCAGCAACGATAGAAGACCCTTGTGGCATTCGTTACACGTCTTCGTATCCTCCCTTGCGCCCCACTCCACAGTCCGGCTCCTTTTCCTCTTCTGATCCATCTTCACCTAATACGCCCGACAATGCTGGTTTATTTATCGATTATCACCTGTCATATGGATCCATGTCACCTTTCAATTCTCTAGTTAGCGGAATTCAACGCCTATTTCGCCTTTGCTCATCTGTCGATCCTCTTCATCCATACAAAGATCGCTCGTCTCCCGATCCTCAAATGTTTACTATCGACCTTTAATTTTTGCTCTTAATATCTCTATTTGTGTATCACTATAGCTAGTCATCTAAGACAGTGTCCTGAAAATTGCTATATGTATGATAGTCTCTTCGTTGCTCCACTACACTCAGGAATGTCGTGCGTAACTATAGCAAACGTCTTCGTGTATTTATAATTCTCGAAAAAATGAAATCACGGTTGAGGTGCAATCCACAGAATTCTATGTGACTTGGGCGGCCATTAAAACAATCGAAGGTGAAAGCATTGAGAGCAAGAGGGAATGGCCCCCGAGTTAAAGCATCGACAGGTCAGCAAGAGATGGTAGAAATACACTCTTATTACAGGTGCAACAGCATGAGTGGGATTTGAACACGAATCGGACTGGATTTTGACATAGATCTGGATTGGAAAAAAAAATCATTGGGGGTTACTAGACTTCATTGATTTCTCCTGCGCCCAAATTAACAAGTTGATCGGGGGCGCACTTTCATATCGGCCCAGAATGACATATTCTGATCTGTAATGAGGATTCAGGACGTCAGAAAGATGAAGATAAATATACCGATTGAGAATCGCGATCATAAATTGGCGATGGTCTTTGTACAGGTGACATTTGAAAATCATTGCCAGTGGGAGGACCCGTCAGACTCCAAGGTCGCATCTGGACTCCTCGGATTGCCTCACTGCTATCACCGATGCTCAGTCCACTCTTTCTGAAAGCCGGAACAGACTCCACAGCTGGCAGACGATACAGTTCTCCATCACCCAATCCTGGCGGTGGCGGTGGAGGGCTACGGAAGCCTGAGCTAGGAGAGTAAACCCGCTTGTCGTTGATTGGCACACGAGCTTGGCTGTTAGCATCTGAACCGCTCGAAGAACGTAACTTGTCCAGAAGAGCATTATAGCGGTGGGACATAAATTGGACGATGGATACTCTGGGCTGACCAGTATCCACACCGTTGCTAGGGAGATCCAAGGTAACCGCTCTTTTGCGAGTGTGTAACATTGTAAGGAACGAGAGGAAGTACACTGTCAACATGGTATGAGATTGCTCCTTGCCTATGTCAATCAAACTTACTTTTCGTAAGCAGGAACTCAAGACTAAGGAAAATCAATGTATCAGGTAAAAGGACATACTAGACATAGAGTCGTGATCAGCTTTCTATTTCCAAGAGAAAGTGCTACTTACAGTGAACAACGCCGAGAGTGAAAAGGCGCTGTTGAAGATAAGAATATAGTTGGCTCTCGAAGTGTGCTTAAAACTAACCTTGTAATCAAGCCGGAGCCTAGGGTGTACTGCATAATAGTAGAAATTGTTTCGCTCAACCTTAGGAGTGATTTCAGTCGGTATATATAAGATAGTAAATCAAAAAAAGAACCTTGAAACCACTACCCGTATTTTCCAGAGATAATAACACATTCCCCATGTGATGAGAAAGTCAATACCCGTGACAATCGAAAAAGCGGCGATGATAACCCACTGCGGAGAGAACAATGTCAGTACAAGGAAAGAGGGGAATTAACCGGGTATGGGACAGAAATCTGTGACTCACAGATATACCATCAAGTTCGAGATAAGTGTGAGTCTTGTATCTGAGGGTTCGGAAATAACTTTGAGAACGGAAGACAAAGCAACTGATGGAAGCGTACAAATGATATGAGAGAACTAGAAAATAGAGACAGTCAGTATAAGAATGGATCTTAGGAATTGTCAGCTCACCGATTCCAATGGCTGAAAGGTAACATCGAAGAAACTCAATTACGAGACTACACAAAATGAGCCACATTAAGCTTACCAAAACCACCCGCTATAAAGAACACCTAAAAGGGTATCGGCAAAGATCAGGATATAGATAACACTAGGCTCGTACCACTAGATATTTTATTATCCCCCGATCATACTCAGCCACTGATCAGTCAAACTTCCTATGAACGTACTTTATAGTAGTTAAAAGCAGAAACGTACATATCCACATTCTATGTGCGTACAGACTGTGCACAATCAGGATAATCACGACCTGCGATGATAAGGTCAGCGTGTACTACATCAATGAAGTCAAGATGCGCACGTTAACCAGTACTTGGAGCTGAGTTGAATAATTGTGCAAATCATAAGATCGCGTATGTAGGGTGTATATAAATTCTATACCTTGATAGACCTGAATGCTATATGCGTCTGTTATTTGAACTATACAAAAGGATAGAGGACACATACCATGATATAATTACCATTCCGAGTCGATCACCGAATCCAGTAACGATGTAGGTATATACAGCCTGTATCGTCAACGCGAGGTGTAGCGCATCGAGGATCCTACGCATATCTCAAGCTGATGAAATTGTAGAATCGGCTGCAAAAGACGAACCATAGGACTGCAACCTACACAACGAAGTCTGTCAGCCAATTGTGGTTCCACAATTCTAGAAAAGTGACACCAGGTTGACTGACCGAAGACTTATGTAGCCGCGAATCATTTGGATACAGCAGGTAGTACCAATATGTCAGCAATGTCGTGATCCCAAAGAGACTATGATCAAAATTATTATTGAATCACATAGTTAGTTCTCTGATCTAGAGAATGACGAAGACAAGGCAACGCACAACATCGCAGCCAATCCTCCCAAGAATAATGCCCCCACTGTATTATTCAACGTTATTCCCTCCAAATTCAGTGGCATCGCCCCTGTCCTTGTGTCCCAAAACGAAAGTAAGGAAAAAAAGAAGTCAAGGACTACAAGGGAAGGGGAGAAGAAAGAAAGAAAACTACGGAGAATCAACTATAGTGGATCGGGTAATGAAAGCCAAGAAAGGACAATTTATGGGCATACCCCACAAAGCTATTTAAAGACCACCAATTATGGCGCCCGGCTAAACCACTAAACCAGCGCCTTACATAACATGTTAAATGATTCAGAACAAAGCAGAGTCTCTGATTTGTAATCAGCTCCATTGCCACACACACAAGCCACCAAGATAGTCTCATGTATCGTGTCTCAGATTAACAGCACACCAAGACATTCCTATTATAAATGGGAATTGGTATGAGATGCAATACACGAGGCATGTTGTAGGATAATTTATCTATCCTTCTCTCACGTTTAACTTCTTTCCTTAGATCAGCAATACAATCAAGGTTCATCATTTGTACAACAAATTGTGGTATAGATACTTGTGCCACTTTTCCGTCTGGGAAAGGATTATTTCAATTAATATTGCATTCATCCACAGATGCACAGACTCTATGATCTACACGGCACCCACAGAAAAATACACAGCTATAGCTAAATAAATGGTAGCGCAATGATTCAGTGCGAATTGGAGACATACTCATAATTCCAGAGACCCTGAAATTAGCGAAGCTTGCTGAAGACCTTCGACCCAGCGCAATTCTACAAGCGCGTGAGCAGGCAGGACGCATGAGAGTATGTCAATGACTCACATCTACGCAATGCATCATGCTATGCCCGGCATTAATGAACAACATCTTTCAAAAAGAAAGCACGCACTGGACTGAAGATCATACAGTAACACAAGGGAGATACACGTGAGCCTGAAGGGGGTATACAACATAGATCAAGTACATACACCTAAAGCGTTTATTAGAGTCCATGGATAGAGTAAAAGAGAAACTGAAGGAATGACACACAGTTCTTCAACACAGTCCTCTCCCTTAAAGCCCTGACCTGAATGAACTTTCTCCTGACAGTGGTCAAAATGTTTATTAAGCTGCAGGCATTTCGTCTCTTTACATTCTTCACGGATGACTGGATGGAGCTAACAAGCCCATTGTGACGCGTCAGCTCAGTAGATCAGGACGCAAGTGCGGAGTCGTACATCTTCAGGCTCTTCTTCCTCTTCCTCCTCAACAGCAGTCTCTGGTTCTATCTCTTCTAAGACCTTCTCTTCCGAGACCTTCTCTGCCAATCCCTTCTCTTCCGAGTCTGCGTAGATGGTAGACTTCAGGGAAGAAAAGAAATCAGAAAGGGCCATTTTGGTCAGATTATAACAATTTTGCAACGCGCGACAACCTAGGGACAACTAAGGTTCGGGTGTACCCGCTTCATCACGTGATTAGGAAGTGAGCTTTCAATCGAATGATAGGAGTCACCCAAGTGTACAGCCTGGAGATTTCTCTTTCGTTTGGCTAGATGATCAAAGCGAGGCTGGATTGAAGAGATGGCACTATGTTGTGGCTATTGACTTGCATCCTTTTTGTTTTCCATGGGATGGTCCAACTGATATTCACGATGTGATTATCTCTTCTGCTGTTGTTGGTTTTGCTAACTGGTTGCCTGCTCGTTTTTAGGAATGTCTGTATGACCTGTGTACCATGAAATTGTTGCAGGAGAATCTTGTCTTACTGTGTCACTATGGTCTGTCTGCCTTTCGAGCCCAGATGCACTTGACATCTGCGGATACAATAACACAGGAGCCAAACTAGAACGATGCACCTGAGAACATAATATCACTAGCGTCGTCTGTCTTTTCAAAGTCCTCCATTCCTATTTCCGTGTGTAGAACTAATCGTCTACATCTACTCACTATCATAAGTAGCAAAGTGCTTAACAGTACCCTTGACACCTTCACGAAGGCGAGCAATGTTTACCTGACTGTATATTTCATGTGTGGGCCTCATTGTCACTATACAATTGTAAGTGAAGGTAATCAGAACGACTTGCTGCCAACATCACTCGTCCATCATATCAGCCTTAATCCGACTGACCATGTCCTTAGCCTTGTCATTTCGTAGCTGCACTAAACATTTGTACGGCTTTGGATGGCTACTGATAATGTCATTGTTTTGCGGGGAAGAATATGCAGATCTCAGACCTTGTTAAACCTGAATCCATCCCAACCTTGGGTGTTATCTCCTGTCCATCTTCGCCCTTGATCTTCTTGATGTTGAATAAACTGAGGATAGTAACTATTGCGAGCCATAAACTGACATCTGCAAGATGTCTGCCGGGGCATATTCTGGTGAGGTATCATCATCATTGTAATCTCTCAGGTCTGATGGATAACAAGGATGCATTCCTCACCTTCGTCCAAAGCCAAAATGTGCCGAAGGCCAGGGCTCCTCTTGACCTCCTTTCGATTTTGAGAGATAACGGGATGGATTAAAAGAAGACGGGTCATGATAAACCGCCGCATTCATAGCTATACCGCTGAGGAAGCAGTTCAAGGGATGTCGGTTCAGATTCATCGTCTGTGGCCCACCGTGTGTTCGCAATCACCAGGGATCCTTTAGGAATAAACATTCCCCTATATGTATCGTCCTTGAGCGCACGGTGTGGGACCCCTGACATTATGCAGTTCGGGTGTAGCTTTGACCAAGTAGCTTAACTTAGCTTACCGAGTGGAAGTGCAGTGAACCAGCTGAGTACGTGAAGTTCACCTGAGGACTCTCGCTGAATCAACAAACTTACCGGAGTGTTTCTTGTAGTATGCAATTTACGAGGGGTAACTCATTTCGGTCTCCTATTTCGGGCAACCGCGAACCACCTAAGTGTGCATCGATCTCTTGTTGTGCACGGAGCTGCCACTCTGGGTATAAAATCATTGCAAGCATGAAAATAGACAGAGAAGACCAAGTCTAGAATTCATCGATGTGTCTGAACACAGTTATCAGCGCAATTGAACGCCTTCTACTCACAGTCTCTGCGCCTGCAGCATAAATAGTTGCTGCTGCTATTTTGATGTCCAAGAACTCTTCTGGAGTCTCGTTGGCTTCTTGATGCAAACGCTCAAGGTGGTAAGAGAGGAAGGAAGGCTTTGCTGTTCCCTCAGTCTATAGCAGTTAGTTGAGTCATAATGAATATGCATACCTCACCATCTGTCTTTGGACTTCAACAAATGGATAATCTTGCATTTGTTGAACGATATGACGGTACTCTCGAGCTTTCTATGCAAAGAAAGTCCCTGGGAACCAGGATGGTAGGTATCGTACTATAAGAAGTGAACATACATGAATAGCGAGGATAGAACGTGACATACAGATAGGAAAGAGATCTACAGGTGTGCCATTTGGAGGTCCACAGTGGCTTAATGCGTATCCACTTTCTCTTGAAAGTTGTAAATAAGGGTCGTCGTCAGAAAGAACTTCATATCCATATACAACTGCCGAGATGATTGAGGTTGAAAAGCTGTCGAACACATACGTTAGGAATGATATTTTAAGCATGATGATTTCCCACCGGTTGAGAATTGCTTCTATGTTATCTGTCTCATTTTCAAGGCTGAGGGCAAGACGCCGTGCCTCCCGAAGCTGTGTATGGTGATATTGGACAGCTTTCTGCGAGGAAAAATGCTGCTGATATAGACGCCTATGTTTCCGAAAAGTTTGACCATAGCCAGAAAATGCAAGGCTCCGACCCCAGCCCATTCTATTGTGCGACAGGTATCACATGAGTGTAAACCATTTGTCACGCACAATGCGTACAGTTGGAAAATAGGAAAATCCGGACGATCACTGTAGTTCGAACTCCGCTTTTCCATCAGATCGACAGCAGCTTCAACACTATTGAGGATGATCATCTTGCGATCAAACACGTGCAAGAGCATAACATCTCCTGCAAAACATGCTCAGCTACCTCCCATTGCAAACCAGGACTCGCAATGCATACCATATTGCTTCGACCACTCTGAAAATTTATCCTCGGGATTCTCTGAAGGGATATGTCGTAGGTGACCAATAATTGGATCGGCAGGAGGCCCTGGAGGAAGAGAGAGCTTTGATCTTGAGGTAGATGTGAGCCGCTTGAGCCAAAGGGCAATGCAAATGATGGCAATCGACCACAAAATGGTGCTCATACTGGGCCTTGAATGTTAAGAGTCCCTCAGAAGAAAGGTGCTAATCGTAACCCTACAACAACATTAATATTGTAACTAGGAATCAAGATCCGGGTTATTAGGAAGGTGTCTAGTCTTATTCATAGACCAGATCATATGTTGATGCCAGAAGTACTACACCTTTCACTGTGCAGCAGATGATTTATTTCATCCGAAGTAGCAGTCTCATATTAACCAGTGACATTTGGAAGTCAAAAGAACAGTGGCCCTTGTGAGCTTGTTAGACTGTCTAATATTGCTTCCATGCCATTTGTCAATCCATGAATGATGGAAGCAGGGAAGAATGATAGAAGCCCTGTTTTATACAGTAAGTATCTCAGACGTCATAGTATCACGTAGACAGCTGAGGTGGTATGATGGGACTATCTGATATATATGTAATTCCTTCACTCCTCAGGTGCTGGTTGATGTTGATCATAATTGTACTAGTGGAGTTGCGAGAGATTGGAATGATGGTAGGGAATGATGGGTAACTACTGGTGTGTCAGTCCATTGCAACACCCTGAATGATAACTTAGTAATTATGTAGCTATTCACTGAATTAGGATTAAAGCTTTTGATACTCAGAAGTTCAAAATAGAAATTAGAGTGATGTTAATTTAAGAGATAACAAAAAAGATATAGTTAAGTCTAAGGTCTAACTCTTATTCTAGTCTTGTCATTGCTTCTTGATCTTGAATCACCATCATCAATGGTAGCACCTGAGAGGAATACAGTGAATACAGTTTCCCTTCTCTCTACTAACTTCGAGAATACAAACACTACTAACCAGACAGAGCCAGCTCTGTTAGAAGGATGGAGAGCAGCAATAGCAGTGGGGACAAATAGTAACCCACTTACCAGTGTATCCATGTTATGAGATAGCTCCTTTACCAAATATTTCTCTGGCCTTCTGGAACCTCCTGGAAGAAATCAGTCAGTACAATGGACTTATTTTATAAATAGACTATGATATCATATTATGTAAGCATATGATGTTTTTAGAAGGTCATATGAATGTAGGAGTCAGGTGCACAGACCAACTAACATTTGTATAAATAGTAGACTAAATGCAACAAAGAACTTCATTGAGTTCTTCCTAACACTCCACCTGTCATGAACTATCTCTTCAAGCCATTGACTAGCCACCACAGCTAAGTCAATATTTATATTTATTTTCTATTTCTTTTTATTTAATTTCTCATTTCTAAAAATAGAAGCAAGACAAGGCCAACCACAAGGAAGATAACTCACTACTGATGCAACAAGTGCACATATGTACAAACATCAGGAAATAGATTAGTTTGTATATAAGTAAAGATAAATCCAACAGGAACTCTAATGAGTTCTTGTCAACTCTGACATCAAGTGCAACCTTGAGATAGCTTAACCTTGAGATTGCTACACCACCTAGGAATAGCTCTAAGGACTTCACAACCTTGCACTAACAATCCAATA
>Ga0153987_1000135_pt1 | contig 25549 bp, 24 predicted proteins | sample TSNC071MetaG_FD_102279 | JGI IMG/M metagenome (GOLD analysis project Ga0153987, IMG submission 102279) | Attine ant fungus gardens microbial communities from North Carolina, USA - TSNC071 MetaG | ecosystem: Host-associated > Fungi > Mycelium > Unclassified | place: USA: North Carolina, William B...
ATGTCATCATATTATATGAATGTAATGTTGGTTATATGCAGTAGATGCATATGAGGTTGAATTTATGTGGTGGATGTATTGTGTATAAATGTAAGGTGGTTTTGTATGAATGTATGCATTGAATTATTTTGTTTAAATGTTATGGCCGGGGCCCATAACCTTCTAAGAATAAAGTACCTCAGACGTTACCCTAAGTGGTGAATGACTGAGGTATCTACATATTGATTTTACTTTATATACTTTTCTAGGAACGATGTCATAATGTAAGAAAAATAATAAAAAGAAAACTATCAATCAACTGCTGATGTAATGCTCTCCTTGTCCTCACATGTGCTCGTCCTACTGCAACACAACAGAATTAGGAGAGAAGTGAACTATCCAGACACCCTTTGAGAGCAAACTACCACATGATGTCAGCTGAGAGACCACTCATAACCATGTAGGCCAGGAACCTCTTGAAGACAAGTCAAGAATCAAAACTTGATTAGTTAATATTCTCAAAAAGTTTCCTAATTTATTTATTAATGTAAAAGTAACCAACATGCAAACAGTTTTTTTGGCTCACTGTATCAATATCAACAAGTGGAAGTTCCCTTGTGTAGATATCTTAGCTGCTGACAAGAAGGAAAGAGCAAATATTCCACTGGACTGGTCCAGATATCTTTACTACACTAGGGCTGCTTATTCATACTGGTGCTTCTTCCATTGAATATCTCCACCTTGATGGTTCTATAGTCACACAAAAGCATGTTGGTTCATACTACTGATACTATCAAACACTGTTCAATTGATACAATGACTGATACACAGAGAGTGAAAGAGTACGAGGTACAAAACAGAGCCATGAACACACAAAATATCTTATCACTGCTTCCTTTCCTTTGCCTGGCCAGCAGCTTTCCCCGCAGTCTTCCCCGCAGCCACACTAGGGCTAGATCGAGCACGTTTGATGGGCGGAAAGGTTCGAACCCGCATGAGGATTTTATCAGTATCTTCTATTTTGCGTTTGGTTGTCACATTCTGAGAGGTGTCAACCTCAACATTGGCTTGACCAGATTGTTCCACAAAATACACAATGCTCGCCTTCTCTTTGCTTATCCTTAGAAGCCGGTCAAATGGACCAATGAGGCGGTTGAAGAGATGGTGATAGTCCTTTTTCTCGGGCTCGGATTTCCTGCAAACGCTCCAAAGATGCTTCCGGATCAATTCAAAGGAGGTAGGAAAACCAGGGAGAAGTTGATTGTGAAATGCATCAATAAACTCTGGCTGTAAAGGAGATTCTTCCTCCGTGAAGAAGTCCCTGCGCGGGTCACTGGGGCGAAGGGAATTCACGAAGATTTTTGGCCAAGTTTCTTGTGCTGCTTCCCAATTCACTAGCCCAAACACAATGTATAAGGCGACCCACATCAATGACTCCAGATCGTGATTGTATTTGTATCTGACAATTGTCCTGGGTGGATTAGAACGGTGAAGAAGGATATTGTCCAAGTATGCCATATCTTGCTCCTCTTCCTGACGAGACCAGTCTTGAGTGTTTTTGGAAATGTTTGCATACATTTTGCCGAGATGTATTTCCAAAGGCATGAAGTATGGCGCGCCCTGATCCAATGTTAAACAGCGTCTATCTTTGACATTGAAACATACTGTTTTTGGATCTGAACTCGAGCTTTCATTGCTCATTTCCTTAGCATATTCAAGGTCACTCAGAAATCCACGAACGCCCCCATCATCGTCCTCTACAACAATTATATTGCCTGTACTGATGTCCCTGTGGACCCACCCAGCCAGAAACAACAGAATGAGAGCTGGGTGAATGCTGGTCAGCGGAGGCAATATTCAGCAAATGAAAGACATCTTGTCACCTGTGAGCACATTGTTGATAGCATGAAATGCCTTGTCAATCGACCGAGCATCATGAAGAGCATAGCCAACTTTAGAATAAACCAGCCGATACTGTGTCTTCGCCTTGTATTGACGTTGAGGACGACCTTCCGGGTTCGGGGTTGCTTGTGGACCATGAGAAGAGCCGGTTGGAGAATACGAGATGTCATTCTGAGTAGACGATGGGATAACGTTCTTGCTAGATGATACCAGACGCTCTGGGGGAGACAGAATAGCACGATCGGGCAAAGCCTTCTCCAAACGCTCTTTGCAATCCACCCCCTTGGCGTCATGGAGGATCCTCATGAATGGCAGGCTATAAGGTATATCTTTGAGGGCATCATCGACCCGTTTCCGGTAGTCGACTTCGAGCCACTCCAGTTTCTCCAATTTCTTTTTGTCTTGGTTAATGTCTTCCAGAGTTCCAAAAATTGACTCTTGAGTTTTTTTTTCCGTCTGAGAATCCTTGTCCAGCCAGACGTCTTTTAATACAACTTCTTTGTCGCCTTTAGTTCTTGAGCCATCCGGGCCGGTAACTTCGATCACCCTCCATACGCGTGTCTTCCTCCCACTGATGCACGCCGTGCGGGGGTTAAAGATCGTTTTGGTCGTTCGAAAATACAGCGTCTCGCCGGATTCCTGAGTCAATTCGTAGACATAACAGGTTTTGCCCTGGACATCGATGCGGTGGACAGTAGGATCAAACCCCATCTCCAATTCGGTTGCAAAGAGGAGAGATAAGATTACCCTAACGAATTTCTTTGGGTCCTGTCGCCAATCATTCAGCCATGGGTACATATTTTGGACCGAGCATAAATACCTGGGTGAAGTCAAAAGATTTTGACATTACAGAGTGAGAACGAGAGAAATACCAGACGGCCATATCCTCGCCCTCGATAGTTATCTGTATAAAAGTGACCATTTAGCCTTCAGCACGTAGAGAAACCACCGTACCCCATACATCCACATCCTACGCGGATCGTCATTCATGATGTGATTGGCTGCACTGACCAACTTTAGGCGATTCTGGAAACCCATATCAGAATACATCGATATTCAGGATTCGAGTGTTCACGTCATGGACATCCTTCCTTTTCCTTTTGAATTCTACTGCCACTGCCACTTGCGATGCCAAAACGTTCCTGCTCAGTGGGGAGGAAGATGCAGGCGAGAAATACGCATCTATTTGAAACGTGCTTCCTGCAATTTCCCCAGCCATTTGGGTATCGCCACAATCAGTATAGTTGAAATTACATGTGCACTGGGTACCGCCGACAGCGCCAGCACTATTTTGAGTCCTAAGCTTCTGAATAATGGGTGTGAGCTTGTTGAAAACAGCAGTCTCAATGTCCTGAGTCTTGGAAGGAATGTTTTTGCCATGCAGGTCCTGCCATCCACCATCTTGTAAAAGGCCCACATCTTTCAGATTTGCGAGAGCACTGTCTACAGAGTCCTCGGATGGAATGAATGGAGCATAGTAATCCAGAAATTGATCGATACCGCAACACAACAGCTCGTCAGCCATTTGTTGCGCAACGTCAGGCCGAATGTGGTTCTGGCCAATACTCCCAACATCGCCTTTCACACTCCTTGGTGTCTCCTGTTACAAAGTCAATCAACGCCACTAATCGCTAGATGGGCACACTCACAGAGGACTGATGAGTCCCTCTAGGACGGGTAGGAGCAAGTGGCGATTGTACAGATCTATAAAGAGATGAGAAAAACAAGCTGCCAGGTGCAGAGAAGACGACACACGGGTGAGAACGTTTCATTTTTGGTATGATATTGGCCAGAGTCAAGGAAGAGTCACCATTCGAGTCTGGCAATTATAATCAGCGTGATCATATGACTACAGACATCAACATCTCCGATTTACACTCACTCCTCCCATCTACTGGTAAACTTCGCTCACACCCTACTCCTTCCTATAGAAATGCTGATTCCAAAAAAAATTACACGACCTACCTTTGGTTGATCTCTCTTTGATCTCCCTATCGATGAGTTCCAACGGAAAGGGAATTACAAGTCACTTGTTTACCGTGTGGTAATGGTAAGCAAATCACACAATCTCAGATCACGAGTAAATTGTCAAAAGAACAATGTCTTGCAGAATGTCAGGTATATCGAGAAAAATTGATCATTGTTCCATCGTTCGTTTGGCGATATTTGGGCATAGCACATCTCTCACCATGCCGGTTTCGGTCTGATCAAGTACTTGAGTCAGAACGAAAAGATACTATCACCGCCAGATGAATCGACTGTCGCCTATACTTAGTTTGAATTTCTCTATGGTTATCAGATGACAGACGAAAGATCGAATTCCATAGCACCCTCAGCCTTGACCGCAACACCTTTCTCTGTGACAATGGCAGTTATGAGCTCTGCAGGAGTTACATCAAAGCTAGGGTTGTAGATCCCATCAAGGCCGACAGGAGTTATCATAACTTGAGCCTGTTCTGTCTGACCATTATTCGGGTATAAAATACCCCGCAAAAGGCAGGCCTCAAGAGGTGGACGATGCTCAATGGGAATTCTGTGGCAGTCATTAAACAAATGTATAGAAAGTGTAAGGACAAGGCGTACTTTGATCCATCAGATATGTCAAGGTCAACCGTACTTATGGGGGCAACAACGATGAAAGGGATGTTATGTCGGGCAGCCAGCACGGCTGCGTTGTATGTTCCAATCTACAGTACCACAGTGAGTAGAATTCTATGGTTCAGAACAATGAGACAGGTACCAACCTTGTTTGCAGTATCACCGTTCTTCGCGATTCGATCTGCTCCGACAGCTATAAGACAATTTAGTGCGTTTCTGAGTGACAGATAAGTACTTACCGACGGCATGGATTTTGTGATGTTGGAATAAGGAGCCGACCATTGTATCACAAATCATCACAGAAGGTATTTTGAGCGTTTGAAACTCGTAGGCTGTAAGTCTATGAAGAGTTTGGAATACATGATTAATCTCATTCTGGAGCATGCATCACCTTGAGCCCTGGTGGTAAGGAGCCGTTTGTGTAAAATGAGCTTTGCCAAGCTTCCCAGTTTCATGAAGATATGTAATCAACCCAAGAGCTGTACCATACCCCTAGAAATCAGATCCATATCAATGACTAGCTGAGATGATCCACCCATGACTGACCGACGTTGCAAGTGAACCAGTGTTGCAGACGGTCAAAACATTCAACCCATCTCCTGATGCACCATCCCTTTTAACCTGTTCAACGAGCCAGTCACCACCCCATTTTGCCATAGCCTTGTTCCTACCCACATCCTCATCAGCGATAAGCTTCCCTTCCTTGATAAGATCTCGGGCAATTGTTGTAGTGTCTTTGCCCGCCGCTATACCATCAGTCAGAGTCTTAGTCAATCTCTTTGTTGCAGCACCAAGATTGACTGCTGTTGGTCGAGACTTGTACAGATACTCCAAGATAGACACGATGTGTAAACGGAATGCAGACGTGGATAGCAAAAAATCAGGTGAAGGAGTTCTTTCAAGAGCACGAATGAGGTGTTGTGAGACGGATAGGGATGCCAAAGAAGCGATAGCCGGTGCTCCACGAATCTAATTCCCTCAGTTAAGCCAGGCAAGGGTATTTTCGTGGAAAACACCACCTTCATAGATTGAATGGCATCATAGGCATCCTCGACTGAATTAATCTCGAGATACTCCGCAACATGGGGCAGCAATAGCTGATTGACGATCTCTATCTTGTCATCATTAAACTTGATTGATGTTAGTTCTGATGCAGCAGCCATGTCAAGATAGATGTAAGTGATCAAGGCTTTTGCAAGGTCTTGATGAAAATCAGGACAAAATTATCACAAGTCTGATTCGTTGGGTTTAATCACTCTGTTGGATTCTGTATACTGACCCGAGTGAAGCAAGCCTTCGGTGCATTACCAAGGCGATCCACGCTTCCCTTTTCTGCAAGGTGGGTCCTACCAAGGCTGGAATATAACATATTACTCAGGGGTGATGCTATCATGAGAATCACATGCAAGTCTATCTTTGCCTCCAAATAGCGCGGAGCAACCTAGCCATGAATGTGTCCTACCCTCTTTATCTGCTACCACCATCTTATTCTGTCTTTCCACTGCTCTTCCTATGATTGACCATGTACTTGGACGCCCAAATCCGTCTTGGAAGAGAGCGCAGGTCTGTCGTTTGCTGATGATTTAGTGACCATTCTATGTAAATACTGTGTCCTCAGGTTTTCTTGACGCTCTCTTTCTGGATCTGGCGTATTAGGAAGGCAAAGGATGGGCCACCCAGGATTTTCTGGTTGCCTCGACTCAATCGAAACCTGCGTGCGTCTTATCCCCTTAACATCTGAGGATACTAAATTTAGTGTCTTCAGAGCGTTTCACGCCTTGGCAACTAATATTGAGCACACTTACCGCAGTATATGCACTCCTTAATCTCGACAAGATATTTGGTCTCGATGGTGATTACAGCTTCCTATTTCATTGATATGACGAAATGCTAAAATAAGAAATACCGCACATAGCCCCAGAACCTCTCCAGAATCTTGTATGCTGATTTAAATCTAGGGCATTTCTTCTGACGCCCCCAAAGTATACACCAGATTACTTTCGAGCTACTTGGATCGTTACCGGCTTGGACGCGGGTTTCGCAACGGCGATGTCAATCCGCCCTAAATGGGTCCGTGATATCTGTTCACTAGTATTTGCTGTGTACTACATCCTATTCCCTTCTGCTGCGGATGAGAAGGCACGTCATCTCCTTGTAGTCCTCACTTCACAAGATGGCTGACATCGCTCAAGCTCCGGCGGTTTCGCGCTGTACCCACAGTTGAAGTCCTTCGCGCGACGTGGAACAAGACCACACATCCCTTCGTATGGTCCATCTTCTGATTCTGCGTAGTCAGCTTACGCCGTTAAGATTCGTTTGATCCAACGAGTACCAAAGTTGTCGGTTCGCCGAAAAATTCTCCTTCCCCGTCCAGAAGGTTCTTTGTACGACCGACCTGTGACTACTTATCTATTCTTTGCTCCGCCTGAAGTACAGCTTGGGGAGGGAACTGAACTCATTCTTGATTTTCCTGGCGGTGGATTTGTTGCCATGACACCAGAACATCATGAAGAGCGGTTACGGCATTGGGCTGTCCTCTCTGGGAAGCCAGTCCTCTCCATCGACTATGGCAAGGCTCCAGAATGTGAGAACGATTTATCACCCCATTAGATGACATGAATCGAGAGCTCTTCATAGATCCATATCCTTTTGCCATTGATGAAGCTTTTGATGTCTATCGACTACTTGTCGAATCTGGTGAGTCTGAAGATCTCCGGCTGTCGTCGACGGAATGGTGTTGACATGACCTTCGATAGCTGGTCGTATCATCGGCATGTCAGGCGAAAAGCTTTCTGTTATTGTTACCGGAGATTCAGCGTATGTGATAAATTTTTTACAGCAAATGAGACTGATATCAACTTTAGAGGCGGGACCCTCGCTGTAAACCTCATAATCAAGATTCTCGAGTTCAACATTGAAGCATCAAAACTCGGAAATGTCAAATCAGTGCCGGTACCCATAGGCATGGTGCTCACTTATGCAGCATTGGATTTCAACTACACGTCCTGGATGTCAACAGACAATTTACGAGTTTTACGGACGGAACAGTCATCAAATAATATCCCTGGGATGCGAGAGTTCGCCGAACAGAAGGATCACTTGCATCATGTCTCACCGTTGAGTATGGTGTCCGATCGTCGACGAAAGAAGAAGATCAAGAGGCATTCTGACTGGAAAGACAGACTGCGTGGATTTGCTAGTGGAGGGGAAGACTTGACGGGTTTGTCTGCGCCCAGGATATTCAGGACGAATACTGATGACGGGATGCTTGGTGACGTCGAATCTGATGACGAGGATTTTGAGGGCTACGAAGAAGAGGACAAGCCAATCGAAGCTCGGATAAAATACAAATATGATGATCCGAAACCGAGTGGCTCAATCATGCGAACGCATTCGGCATTGAAAAGAAAACAGGAAGAGATGGCCATTGCGCTCAGAGAGGCTGATACGAAGGCTAATCAGGCATTTAGTCGGAAAGGGAAGAGGGTAGAACCTTTTGGGACGAGGTTAACGATGTCGAGCAGAGGGGGGTATTTCCAAGACAGGATTGTATCACCAAGTATGGTGAGTAGATGCTGGAGGGCAAGAAAGGATGCTGAGGAGGTTCTATCTCAGATGCGTGCCATGGCGATTTTGTATATTGGACCTTATCGGAATCCGGATTTTGCGACAGATTACCACATTTCTCCTATTCTTACGCCAGACTATTTACTTGCCCAGTTCCCACCGTTGATGATTCAGTGTGGTGAGAAAGATCCCTTTGTTGACGACAGTGTCATATTTGCAGGCCGCGTGCGCGAGGCGAAGAGTGCCCGGAAAATGAAATTAGAAATGAGTCTGTCAGAACAAAGGGTAAGATCTGAAGAGGTGAAAGGTGTGGAAGAGATGATGAGGGAGAAGGCCAAATTGACAAGTGAAAGCGAGTCTGACTGGGTGCAACTAGTGTTATTGGCAGATTGGAGTCATGGGTATCTGCAAATGCCAACACTGCTGCCAAAAGCAAGGGCGGTGAGTCACGAGAGACATTCAAAGACGTGTTTACGATTGCTGAGCATGGCCCAGGTGATTGACGAACTTGGGGAGTGGATTGAGACTACATTTGTCAAGTATCGCGGGTCGCGTGAAAACGGGCCAGTGCCAGATGGTATCATTCCAGGAAAAGTGCCAGACCCTGGGATCATGTTCGTATCCAAGTCGTCGGGATCCGAAAGTCCGACTCAGAAAATAGTGGGAATGCCAAGAGGCGACAGTAGTCGGATTTCAGGGCAAACAATCACGGAGAAAGAGCTGGTGCGCCGACGACGTCTACAGGACTGGCACCTGTTTGAGTAGAATGTGACGAATATAAGGGGAAATTGCACAGCTTGGAGCACATAAGTAATATAGCCTTTTGGTGCTGTGCAGCCTGGGAGGAAGGCGGTGCTGATGTCCAGATAAGGAAAGAGTCTGGGAAGCAAACACATTGTCGCCATTTCTTTCCTTTCTTCCACTACCACCATGTACGCCATCCACATTCTCCAGTCCGTTCCAACAACAGGCCCAGCGACGCACCCGGACGGTCCTCCCCGCGACTTCCCCTTTCCTCCCCCAGCAACCCAGACCAACAAGTCGCCACATTCCCACTCCTCTCCTCCCCCCGTTCTTCCTCAGCTTGCCCAGGCACTCGCCTCTGATCTTCGTCGGACCAATCGCCCAGATGTCGTTTTCGCCCCTCACGCCCATGAGCTTTATAGCACTACCAAGGGCTCTCGCATTCTACTGGGTCCCTCATCAGCCCCACCTCCTGGTTTTACCAGTATCTTAGAGCTACCGTCTGGCGCTGGCGCTAATCACTACCCCTCCTCTCAGGGCGTGCCAAGGCTTCCTCCCATCCTTCAGGTTGAGAAACAGCAGGTGACGACCTCTGCAACCCAGCTTGCTTCTGCCAGTCGCCGTAGAAACGAGGCTCATTTTGTCTGTCCTGTGCCTGGATGTGGGAGCACCTTCACACGGAGATTCAACCTCCGAGGTATGCATCCCTTGATTTGTACTGCTTCGTATACTATCTGATCACATTATATCAGGTCACCTCAGATCACACACCGAGGAACGGCCTTATGTCTGCGAGTGGCCTGGCTGCAAGAAGGGTTTCGCCCGCCAGCACGACTGCAAGTACGCCTGGTCTCCTTGCTGCTGCTGCTGATCATCTGATCATATATGTCCCCAGACGTCATCAAGCTTTGCATAGTGCCAGGTCCCAGACAAATATCTGCCATGGCTGTAAGAAGGCCTTTAGCCGTCTCGATGCTCTAAATGTACGTCCCGATCTCAATGTCAAAGGATGTTTCCGTACTAAACCCTACTTTTCAGCGTCACCGTATGTACTGAATATTTAGGGTGTTTAACCCCCTTTGCTGACTTCACTTTTCAGTGCGATCAGATGGCGGTGCAGAGTGTAGACTCGCTTGTCCGAAATATAACAATCAGGGTGAGGGCAGTGATCAGCGCACAGCGGCATCGAGTCCTCCGGCAACACAGCAGTCATAGATAAGCATTGGCTCTGCGCCCATAGCTGTGCCTGCTCCCAGAACATAAGATTATCGCCAGACACACTGCCTTTCGTTCAGTCTTCTTGATTTATACAGAACTGATTTGATAGTTCCAGTTCGTTTCTGCAAGAGGAAGGAAATAATTTGGCCAGCCACATACTGTAACGTACATGACCTGGGTTGTAATCGTTGCAATTTAATCTTTTATGTTTATCGTTTGAAAACACGTGAGAGCCGTCAAGTGCCGATTCCGGTAACGTCATTCCGGTACCACTTTCCTTCTACACTATGTCGCTGTCTTTGCTCTTCAACAATGGTGCTGAATGTGGGCCGTCTAACCCATTGCAGGGTCTCTCGAAACGTTTTGACCAAGACAGAGGTATCCAGCAGGTTTGTCATCATACTAAACCACCTCTGCAACGAGCCACTGAGTGCACCTAGGATCACATCGGAGCCTCGAGAACAGCGTCTTCACGAGCAGTGAGCTTTCGCTGGAAAACCCAGCCAACGACTCATACTTGCTTTATCAAATTCAGGCCTTCCGTACACAGACAGGACCTTCAGGACCAGATGTCGATGCTGGTCGATTCTTTGATTCGACGCCGACTGCAGCAGTAGATGTATCGAGGCTCTCAACAGCATTCGATGTATCAGCTATGCGTGCGACCTTACCCTCAGCTTCTGTACAATTTCCGCAATCACAGGCATCAGCCTCACTAGCGACAGGATGGGCAGCGGATTTCATGAGGGTGGATCTGGATGACGCTCAACAACCGAAGCAGAAAACACAACATATTCCTAGTCCTGTTGGGCCAATGCAAGCGCGGTCTATCGATGCTCATGTGGGCGGTGTACATTCAGCAGCGTCGCCACTGATGCAGAGTTGGTTTTTGAATGCAATTTTCAATAATAAAAGATCTTATCGGCGTCCATCTATAGATTGGAATACTATGGGATTTGGGATGCACGCATTCATATCTCATACCCCTATTCAACAACAGGCGCAGGCACCAGTCCCAAATCTGAATGATCGTACGCTCCACTGTTCTGTCTTTGAGGTCGATGTCAATTTGACAGCTTTTATCAGAATTATCTTGGGACAAGGAATTTTCTGCGCAGGAAGTACAAGTCGCGTCAATGATTGCTGAACAACAAACCCAGAAAGAAAGCGAGGCCATCAACAAGCCCCAGTTTGAGGGAGATGAGCTCGCAAGAACAGCGGGCATGCTTGTCGAGAACTTGAAACATGAAACCAACCCGAAATTTCAGAACAGCCAGTTCATGTCGTTGATGAAACAGTTTCGAGATGGCGAAGTTGTTGTCAGCGGAAACCAAGTGGTCGTGAACGACAGTACGACGAAGGATTCATCACAGTTGGACAAAGGCAAAGGGCGAGCTCTTGACAACCTGAGTTCAGTCCAGGACCATACTTTCACAAATTCACCTGTGCTACAAGCTCAGCGTCAGCATGATTTGCCGTTGCAGATGAGGAAAGGAGAAGATTTGGGAAGAGAAGATGCGAATGATGCATATTTTAGGCAAGAGAATGCGGAATATACGAAATTTTGGCAGGAAGTTGAACAGTGGCCTCTTGCTAGTGCACCGACGATAAGTTCCCAGGAGAGGGAGTGGGATTCTTTGCAAGAAGATTGGGAACGTTTCGAGGCAACGAGTTCAGGAATCAAGCAAATAGATCATTATCAGTTCCAGGATAACAATCCGTATCTACTTGGAGATTCATCGACGAGACATCATGCCTTGCATACCGAAATGTCACCTTTACTCATGGTCAGTATTCTTATCAAGTGTAAATCAGGTCCAAAAATCACAACTGGATGAAACATGTAGAGCGTTCTAGAACTTGAAGCTACTGTTCAACGAGACGTGACGAAAGCCAGAGCTTGGTATGAACTCGGCATCAAACAACAAGAAAACGAACGAGAGCATAAAGCTCTTCAAGCTCTCAAACACGCGACAGAACTTGATGCATCACATCTCCCTTCGTGGCTCGCCTTGTCCATTTCTTATGCCAACGATAATAATCGTCAAGGCGCCTATGACGCTGTCGAAGAATGGGTGAAGAGGAATGAACGATATGTGAATGTTCCGTACGATGCTACTACTACTCACCTTCCGGTAAATGAAAGATGTACGAAGCTGATAAACCAGTTGATGGCCATGGTGAGGAGCGATAGCAATGGAGAGATTGACGCGGACATTCAAATAGCATTAGCGATACTACTAAATACAAAAGAGGTGATCCTGATTTTCGTCATCTCGATAAATGGTTCGACTGACAAGATGGCCAAAGGATTACCAGAGAGCGCAGGATTGCTTTAGAACGGCATTGGCAATTCGACCTGATGTTAAGTTCGTTCTTGTATCGTCTTGTCTTGATGTTCATTCTCGTAGGACTGGCTGTTGTATAACCGGGTTGGAGCAACGGTGGCAAATAGTGGGCGCCCAGAGGAGGCACTGCACTACTATTATAAGGCTCTTGAACTGAATCCTGGATATATTCGTGCTCGGTACGTCCTGTCTTTGTATCATATTTTGTGTTTTCTAATAGCTGAACAAATACAGCTTTAATCTCGGTATCTCCTGCATCAATCTCCGGGTGAGATTTCTCTCATAAATGTCAGACACCTAGGATAATTCTGAAATTTTTGACAGCGGTATGAGGAAGCCGCTCAATACATTTTGGATGCATTGGTGCTGCAGGATAATGATGGTGTCAAAGAGACGGCGATGACTTCGGCGGCATTGTGGAATAGTTTGAAGACGTCATGTTTGCACATGCAACGTGCTGATTTGGCTTCGCTTTGTGATGTAAGAGACCTTGAACGTGAGTCCCTTGCGACCTTTGCAGGCTTGGACATGGCAGGACTGAACTATCGGATGGATTTGGTAGAGTTTCGAATGCATTTTGATGAAGGAGGCTGATGATGATATCGAAAGTGTCGGTGCGTGTTCGTATGTTTAATCATGTAGACAGTGTATATGGATTGTAGATATTTAAACGTATGAAAGCTGTTTTAACCTACTTCCGAGCCTCTGCTTTTCGTAAAATCGAAGCTGCTTAAGATCATATTCCCGTAGTGGAAAATTGAGCTTACTCTCATCAAGACCTAATCGTTTCGCCTTGTCTTCTTGTTTTTTGTCCTTCAGAGTCACGGCCATGCCTTTGGTAAGATTATCGAGCATCTGCGGATCCTCCTTCAATAGTTCAGGATTCTGAGAGATCATTTTGACTTTGCGCAAAAGCTCTTCTTGCTTTTCACGCTCCATCTTTTGCTCGTTATACATGTCCCTGACGTCCTGTATCTCAAGGTCACTCAAGGGTATGAGCGTTGGATTCCTACGGATCATGTGTGTACTGCTGCGGTAATGAGCTGCGAGAGGGGGTGAGGGCAAGATATAAACAATGGACCAAATAAACTGCGCCGCTTGACTCCAAGTCCACAAACTTGTCAATATACGCTCGTTCTTTTTGTACCGCTACCACCTTTGAAAACTTACAGACAACATGAACTTTGCTCTTGGTGCCTTGGAAAGGATCAAATCACTCCGAGTGAGTTGCATGTTGCGCAATCACCACGACTGCCTACTGAATGAACCGTTCGTCTTACTGAATTCCTGCGTGCCGACTTTTGCCTGTAGGAGACTAGACTCTCTGGACTGCGGCGACCTGGTGAATTCTTTGACGTGAACCGCATTTCAAAACCCGCAGATATGAATACCGCCGTCTCGGTGAGATTTTTACTTTATCGAGAGAGAGAGAGAAAGAGAGAGAGATGCTGACGCCTCATCGTTTCGATCAGCGGATATCCTACAACACCCGTTACTTCTCAGGTCAGAAATGTTTCATTCATCGCGCAGCAGTGAAGAGACGTATCTGGGCAATGGGCTGACGTGGGCATGCGTGCGACTACAGGAAACTATGGATTCATCATGGTGCTCCTTGCTGTGTACGCCGTGTACGTGTAATTGTGCACGTGGTTGAGCTGTGTTTGTGAACTGATGTGTATTATGCTCAGCCTTACAAACTACCTTCTCCTTATCGCCCTGGCTTTCCTTGTAGGAGGATTTGCCTTGATCAACAAGTTTGGTGTGTGCTATTCCCTCAACTGTCATCATCTATGATCTATATTTATCTTTTTGGGTCCGGCAACTGTGACATCATGCTGAACGACTTTTGGATCTAGCCCCCGACGCAACTCAATTTGGAGAACATACCATTACCCAGAAACATCTCTATACAGGCCTTTTTGTTATCGGCATTCCACTCCTTTGGTATGCGTCCCCCATCGGTACCATCTTTTGGATAATTGGTGCTTCAGCTGTCCTGATCCTTGGACATGCGTGTTTGATGGAGCCCGGTGTTGAGAGTGATTATGCTGCTATTGACGGAGAGACTGTTTAGGTTGGCAGTTTTGATAGTTGATTTCTTTTTCTCATTATCTCTGTTGTATACAATGAACGTGGAATGGTAGATGATTCTCGATTTTAAGACAACTTACTGAATCTCTGGTTGGAGTGCGTGGGTTGTCCTGCTGAGTCAAATATACAGCGGACTGTTGGGTTGAGGTCGAGCAACGGGGTTTGAACTCGTTGCAGACGTACAACGTAACTCTATTCTGCCCAGTACTATTTATCCTATCTAAGACAATCAAGTGACACATTCTAAAATGAACAATGGACAATAAGACATAGTTAATTTTAGTGTAGTATTTGATATTCCAACACGGATGGCTTCCCCTGGGGATATCGAGAGACAAATATCTCGTAATAGAGGAGAAAATCAATTTTGTAGATTAATTTATCATTCCTTCCTAGATCATGAAAACCCCCCCATGTCCAGCATCTCTTTCAGATTTTCTCTCAGAAAGCGTCTTTGCCGAGATACCATATATGGTCGTCTACATGCATTTTTCTGTCTTTATTAGGTAAACGGATCAAAGCTACATAGAGATCGTGGAATGAAGCTCATTGTAGTGAACAACAATGTAGAAACAATGTATGTAGGAGTAGTAACGAGTCCGTGAGCACCACAGATGGTGGTCAAACTACTCGGAGTCGTTCAAAGTGCATGGCTGGAAATGATCAAGCCCTAAAAATCTACCCAGCCTCGACTGAAATGCATCTCCAGATTCCCCAACGGGAAATGGACGATTATATATATATATATATGGGCACACGAACACGGTTGTATACATATATCCGTCACTCGTGATGACACCCACGGGAATTCGTAATTGAAAGCGACCACGAGTGTTTTGACGTGTACAGGTAGATTGCAACCCTTGTTAATATGCATATACTGAAGGGATACAATATCCTCAAGGCGCTATTGAGCACTACACTAAAAATAAGCCGTGTTTCATCTTATGATGGTAGATGATAGATACAAGTGAGACGAAACTCGTTGCACGTTTGCTTAAACTCAATACGTTTGATGGTGAGAGCGGATCGAGGTCCAGGTGTCTTCTCATTGACTAGGTAGGATGGCTAGGTAAGACGAAGAAGGCATTTCCTTCAGGGGACGCGCCGGCTGGGTAAGCTAGTCTGGCTTCTCCGAATCGGAGATGAAAAAACGTGGTTCGAATGATCATACTATCCTCATAGGATATTCCGCCGGTTGTTTGCGTGCAGCTGATATCAAGGTGAGCATTCCATTGGCACCTGGACAGGTCCCCAAGCAGCATTCAAGGGTACAATGTACATTGCTGTACATGGACGTTCTCGCCGCAGGAATCTAAAGATATAAGATATTTGTCGTCGCCTATTCCTGTCATATATTCATCGCGAGAAACCCACACACGACAGGTAAAAAACGTAGATCATGGATACAACTGACACAATTAGAGAATCGAAAAAAGACGATTACCGATAAACCAAGATAAGGAATCTGGGGAAATAATGAGACACGTCACGCTGAAACGAAAGAGGGATACAGGGAACTAGAACGCTATCGTGTGAAAAGCTTTTAGAAAAAATCATGTGAATAGGCTGACAGGGTCATAAAAAAGGGAATGAGCCTGACACAGTACTTGTTGCGCCAGAACAAGATAAGTAAGAAAATGCCGAATGGAAATACCAGAACATGTAGATATTGAAAAATGACACGTCGAAGTTGTCTTTATTTTTTCCTGGATATTCATAGAAGTGGTAGCCATTGGCCTAGAGGAGATATGAGGAACTCGAAACTCGAGGCCAGAGTGTTGCGCACCAATGACCATGCTGGGAAGATCAAACAAGTCCCGCCGTATCGAGAAGCAAAAAGTAGTAGGTATTGGGGCTCCTGAAGGCTTCAGAAGCACGCAGTGAGAATAGACCGAACGTGTAGCATTTTCAAAAGCATGAGAAGCAAAGTTTTCCCAATACTCAACAACAGACTGATTTTCAAAAAGCTAGAAGATATCAAATACAGGTCAAGCAGCCGGCTCGTCACCTAGAATAAAGGTTTACATACCTCATAGATATACTTCTTCCTACCGACTAAATCTTCCATAGGCCATTCTGTAAGCATACAGAATTCCGGTGCAACAAGACAAATTTCCCCTGTTCTCCGCCATACCACAGTGGGGGTGCCACTGAAAGATATCAACTTTTCCATTTCCTTGGAGCCAGCGCGACGTTAATTTCAAATCGCACCAGTAGTCACAGAGACATCTCACCAACAAAGATCGCTGGAAACACTTCTCTACAAAAATCTCATCGTCGAGGGACAACGGCATTTGGAGCGCAATGAACGATGGGCGAAAAATCGCCAACGCCCGTACAATCCGTAGGATATCGTTCTTCTCGAAACTGAAAGGATGACAGCGATGCCCGGATGGAATATCAGGCTCTGCAGAGACATAATATGGAACCACGCACCGAATGGGCAAATGTTTCATCAGGAAGTGGTATCCTTCAGTGTAGTCATAAGGTACTGCTATTCGATTATTGATACTCTGCAACTTTGAACCATGGGATTGAGGGTAGACGAGGTCCATAATCCCGGAAGGAACTGACGTCGTTGAACTGGGGGAAGCATTGGAACTGGGAGGGGATAACAAACCAGTTGAAGTCCCTTTTCTCGTGTCGAATGTGCTAGGTATTGGTGACCTTGGCCGTGAATCCAGAGGGAATCGCGGTTGCAGAGGATGTACAGGATATGACAGATCCGATATTTCCTCAGACAATTGGGCTTGTGGCTGTGTATATGGATATAGAAGAAAATTGCTTTGATTACTGTTATGAATAAGAGTCACAGTCTCAAGGTAGGATACAACACCAGGCGAACCTTGATGTAAACGAAACACTGATGGCACGAGGAGAGGTTGAAAAATCGAGGGAATTCGAGGCAGAAGACCAAGAAGTAAAAGAGGCTGGTGGGGGTGGAGGCGGCGACGTCGAGGTTTCTGAGGAGCTTGGAACTCCCAGAATTGACGAAAGGATAGAGTATTCGAGATTAGCTGCCTCTGATCCGAAGGAGAAATTTGAGTCAAATGGGGCTCCCATTAACGAGTCCGCCTGTGCAAAGTCCTCTGTAGAGGCGGTTGTGATGGCATTAGATAAGATCACTGACGAAACACAACGAGAGCTTAACCTGGAGGAGCAGTTGATACAAGTGGCTCAACCTTCAAAGATTTAATATTTGAAGCTCCTGCAGAGGATTTACTTCGTTTGAGAGCCTCTGCGAATACACGTGATTAGGAAGATACTTCCAACGCAATGCAACGAAAGTGGACTCATACCCAGCTCATCATCATCTAGAAGGTATTTAGCTTTTTTACGGTGTCCCTCTGTACAATTATCTCCAATGCCGCGTTTAAGACAACGCTGACAGGGGCGGGCTGAGACAGGAAGTAAGCGGCGTATCTGCTGTTCATGACTAAAAAAAAGTACAGTCATCACAAGTAAGATGCGCTTTCTGGCAATGAAAGCAAGCACGGTTCGCTTTCTTTTTCTTTGGACCGTCTCGAGTCTTTCTGAGCGATTGGCTCTCCTCGGGTGCTGAATCGCCTGGCCTATCAGTGCGTTTGCGCTTTGCAGAGGTAGCAGACTCTGTTTTAATCTTGGTAGGTGTGCACTGGGATGAAGGTCCAGCTTGAGCATTTTGCACCTGGGCAGGGTTGACATAGGCATGGGTACTGGATGAGGAAGAAGAGGAGGAAGAAGAGGAGAGAGGGGCGAGGGTTGCAGGGCGGGGGGCAAGAGCGTAAACAGTAGACATGGAGGAATAAAGTCTATGCGAGATAAGCAGGGCTGCAGGGGATGAGGGTTAAGGCGAGCAGCAGGAACAGACCTAATGCGACGGCAGCTGATCATTTTATTCTTTTCCCCGCCAATCTTTTCACCCGACGATATCCAGATTTGGACAGGTTTGTCACACAATCACTTTTCGGCCGGAGTCTGTCACGCCCCGGGTCACCTCATCAATCACTGCATGCGCGTGCTGTTGGCCAGACTTGTTGCCAACTTGGGCCGACGACAGGCTCACAACGAGTGGCGATGGATGAATGAAGCACTTGCGTCTGCGCCAGCGAAATTCTCGCTCCCAGACATGGTCAGCCGCCGGTGTCGCGGCGAGCCTCTGCAGTATATCTTGGGTATTCGTTTTCGTTTACTGTCCGCTTCTCCTTATGTCTGTCCCCCAGGAACTCAGCCCTTTGGCCCGCTTGATCTCCTTGTCCGTCGTCCGGTTCTCATCCCTCGCCCAGAGACTGAGCACTGGGTCATCAGACTCTCAGAGACAATCCAGCCAAGTGCTCAAGCACCTCTCTCCCTTCTGGACATTGGCACAGGCTCAGGCTGTATCCCTCTCCTGCTCTGCCATCTCTGGCCTCAAGGGAGCATTCATGCGCAAGGCATCGATATATCACCTCATGCAATACGCCTGGCTAACGACAACGCGCTTCTCGCTGATATCCCGCCCCCATCTGAGTGTGACCATGATATGAAATGTAAAAATACTTTTAGTGCGACACTTGCAGATTTTTTGACGCCAACATTCCCTGAAACTGTGATCGCGAGTAAGCCTCCTTTCAATATTGTGACATCGAATCCGCCATATATAGCGTGGAAAGAGTTGGTCGACTTACCCCGTTCCGTATCAGAATATGAAGATTTCAGGGCCCTTTTCGGCGGCTCATCTGGCCTTGAGTTTTACGAGGCGATTGCCGATTTTGTAGGTCGCGAGGGTGTGATCAGCGCCGATGGCGTCGTAGCACTGGAGGTTGGACGGGGTCAAGCCCGGGTGGTTGAAGAGCTGATCCGGTCCACCGGGCGTATCCGTCATACCGAAATATGGAGGGATCTGTGGGGTGTCGAGCGAACCGTCATTGGTCGCACGTGATTGCCTGCGCATCTGATAATCGGTCGTCGGCTCCGACTACCTTGAGCATCGTCGTCCCCTGGCCCCAGCTACCAGCATATCACACATGTTGCACCCTCGTGCCCACCCACTTTTCTTTGTGATCCCCGGCCATGACCTGGCCTGCACCCATAATCTTGTAATTGACCGGCAATGAACAGGATTCATCTCAACTATTTTTGTCACGTACCGGAAAAATAAAAAGTGGAACTGTTTACTGTTTCATGCAATGCTAGCACAAGCAGCTCATTGGTCGGATGTCTATCACTCATCTTCCCAATCCTTTCGCATGGGCCTTGTTGTCTTCCCCAATGACCTTCCAATTGAAATATGGGAGGAAATTTTCTTCTGGTGCTTGCCCACGCCCTCAAATGCAGCTCAGTGTACCGTCTTCATGCGAAGAGAGACATTCAACAGCCCTCAATACGCGCCTTTGCTCTTATGTCACGTCTGCAGACAATGGCGGAACATAGTCCTTGCTTCGCCCCGTCTGTGGACGTCTCTGTCGGTTCTTATTCGATTAGGAGGTGCTGTTCCTGCTCCAGATTTAGTCGCGCTATGGTTATCACGATCTGGTGCACTTCCTCTGGATTTAGCCCTTCGTCAACAAAATGAATCAATCGCGAACTGCGTCGCTGCTGGTCGCATCCTGGATGTCTTCGAAGGGCGTAGTTCTCAATGGGATAGGGTCCATTTTGAACTTTTTGGCCCTCTTGCCACTCGGTTGGGAATAGTTGGCAAGAAAAACTTTCCGTTGTTGAGAGATTTCTGGCTCTCCGTCCCAGATAATCTATCAGGGGAAGACGAGGAGGGTTTGTTTAGAGTGTTCAGTCACGTTCCCCTGCTTCGCAACCTTCATGTGTCACGAGTCCCTCGACTCTACTTTTCAGGACCTAGTACCGTCGGACTTCTCTGGAGGCAGCTTGCGCATCTCTCCCTCGATTACGTTCCTGCTGTTGAATCCGCGCTCCAGATTCTCGATATGTGTCCAAACCTTGAGAGTTGTTTGATGAAGATTGATATCACACAGGGTTCCCCATTATGTGATCCTCTTCAGCTTCCGAAGCTGCACACACTCTCAATAAACCTTGGGTTTGAATCCTTAGCTCGGTTTCTTGACCATCTCACTCTGCCCCGGTTGATTGATCTTACGGTCTTTGTTAGGGGGCCCCTCGAGCAGTACCGCTGGGCTCAGGAACAGTTCGACGCCTTCCTCACTCGATCAGGCTGTTGCATCCAACGGCTTGAAATTCATGATACTGGAATGATTAGTCAGGAATTCGAGTCTTGTATCCAGCATCCAGGTTTGCAAGCACTCGCTGAACTGGTGATCAACGATACGAAGGGCTGGACCTTGGATCCATTTGTCACCCAAGCAGCTTTGGAGCTTTTGGCCGTATCCGCCTTTCACAACTCCTCAGACACACATGGCAGAAAATATCCTCACTCTTGCTTCTTGCCGATCCTTCAGCGATTGACGATACATGGAAGTTGCTTCATCTCTCCGGATGGTGTTATTGCCAACATGGTTGAATCGCGCTGGAGGAACCATAACAATCGAGTTGCACGACTGAACCTCCTAGACGTGGAGCTGCCAACGAATCACATGGAGGATATGAGGCGGCTGAAAAAGCTGCAGGGCGAGGGGTTGGAAGTCGTCCTTTCGCAGCAGTATTGAAGAAGTCTTTGCTATCCAATCAAAACTGACATGGATTCTGGAAACTTTGCGCGATGACGTGTTTACTGATGTTCCGTTGCCGTGCGATCAGTATTTCTGATTGGCAATCGAGGTTGAGATTGAAAGATTGAAAGTACATTCTGGGATGGGATACTGTTGACCGATTATACTGTATTTTTGTCAGGGCCTTCTTTCATCCCTTTAATGCGTGGAATTATCACCATTCGGATATTGCTTAGGTTTGCCTTCAGCTCTATCGATAGATCATTTCGTCCTTGTGGTGCTGTTCTCCATCCTGTTCGGTATATCATGGAATAATTAGATAATCTGAACAGTTCAGTTCTTATGGCCATTGTGATATTGTTTTGCCGCGAAGGCATACCTGTACCATGAATCAGTCAAGGCCCAAGAATCCACTGTCGTCACGCTATCAAGTGCCAGCAGAGGGAGCTTACTTTCCTTGACCTAGAAGATTCAGTAATGTATATAATTTCGAGGGTCTTAATGGCTTCGAACCAGACTACACGCAGTCGTGATTATGATTCTACTTCTAGAAGCTGATAGCTTGACGCTTTCAGTGCAGGTAGAGGGTGAAATGTGCACCACCCACTGACACATGGCTGGGCAGAAGTACATAGCTTCTAAATGCTGAGAAGAATCTCGCCTCGTGGACTTCGACCATAATGCGTTAGGCTTACTGTGCGAGGGGCACCCATAAATAACATTGTGCGATGTTTCCAGGAGAAAAAAAACACCACAAGAAGGTTCATTTCTCTGGCGCCTAGCTTAATCGTGTCTATAATATTTATGTCAAAGGGTTTAGGGGAAGGATAAGTGCAATCAATCGGGAATTTCTCTCGGATGAGATGTATGTACATGTTCTCAGTGTTGACCAGTTGAAGGTGGGGGTATCAGGACCTCGGAGAATTTGTTAAACGCCCTACTTGAAAGTATTCGGCTGTTGGAGCGGGATTCCATATAATAATTATCATATGTGTGGATGTCAATTCTCTTAGGCCTATTTTCATAGTAGACTGTTGACCAGTCGAAATTATCTTTCTTGCTTTCTGAATAATGAACAAGATATATGACTGTTCTGTTTGAACCTGATGACCTTTGTTAGGAGTTAGGACACAGTATGACTCGTTAAAAATTCCAAATAATGTCTATTCTCTTTGAAGCAGTTTTTTGACTGCGGTTGTCGGTACAGAGGGGAAATTGCTGAAGGTGGGAGTGATCAAAGAACCTCGTCTTGAATTTCTACTGGTTGTTTCGAAGTTGGATCTATTTAGATTGGGATTTTCTCACGTTATCACTATTTATTTGGATTGCACACCTAGCTTCTCTCAACCAGGGGAGCGATTGAACATTCCTTGCAGTCGCTGACTATCGTCCTCAAACCATTCATCTGTCTATAACCGCTGTCTCATGTCACCCGAAGCAATACCCTTTTGTGAATTTAATGATGTGTTTTCCGATACGACAGGTGTGCAGCCATTCTAATCTATTCGTTGATTAGTAGTGATCGCATGCAAAAAATAGAATTGTCGAGTGTTGCTCTCGGTGGGCGCATTGTTGCCGTCTCTGATGAATTCTTTGCGGAAGCATTCCACTTGTTGTTGGTAGAGGTGAGTAGCACTATTAGAAGCCGTGGTTCCTGGTGTGCTTAAGGTTGGTGGTTTATATCAGCCTGCTCCAAGTATGAAAGGCCAATTCGGACCCAATGGTGCTTTGTTTAGTGGTTGGGAAAGCCGTAGGCATAATCCAACTCATGATTGGTGAGTTGATAATTTGTTGGTACTCGAGAAAGGCATCAATTGGATAGGTGCATCATTCAATTGGGGACACCAGGAAAAATTATGGGTTTTGATATTGATACATCCAACTTCAATGGTGTGTTTGCCGAACCCAAAGTCTGCTGAGATCTCAACCTCTGTGATCAGGAAATGAGGCTCCAGAAATCTCAATTGAAGCAATGTACACCACCGCAGGCGACCCACTCCACACTGACAGTCGTGTAAGCATCATTTATGTCTAGTTGACAAACAGCTCACGGGTCGCGGAGTGGGACGAAATTTTACCCAGAACCTCACTGGGGCCAGATTCCCGCCATGTCTTTTCCATTCCGAATACCGAAATCATAAATTATGTCAAACTCAATATGTATCCGGATGGAGGCATTGTAAGTTGACTCACTTCAGGGTACCAGTACATTGACATTCCATATGATAGGCCCGTTTCCGTGTTTATGGTCAAGTGATCCCAGTGTGGTCTGCCAAGTCATTTGATCTTGCACATGTTTTCGCGGGCGGCCGCGTAGAATTTGTCTCGGATCAACATTTTGGAGTTGGCTCTAATCTCATCTTGCCAGGACGAGGGAAGCATATGGGTGATGGTTGGGAGACCAAGCGAAGCAGGGCTGAGGGCCACAAAGATTGGGTTATCATAAAGCTGTACGTATTCACAATTATACCAATTTGCAAACCTCATACTGTTCAAGGGGAACACCTGGAAATCTTGAACAGGTAGAAATTGATACAGCACATTTCAAAGGCAATTTTCCAGAGAGTTGTGAACTACATGCCTTGTTTAGCGACCATGATATCGATTGGCAGGCACAGCGGGATGATGAGCTATCCTGGACTTCAATCTTACCCCGGACCAAGCTTGGTCCGCATAGACAGCATTTTTTCCAATTGGAAAATGTAGAAGGCAGAATTTTCACTCACGCAAGGTTAACGATATATCCGGACGGAGGAATTAAACGTGTGCGATTGATTGGTCAACGAATCAGCAAGTCAGCAGCATGGACTGAAGCTGCGGATACCCATGCAGCAGCCATTCCAGCAACAGCAACACAGCTGCAGACTACCCCTACGCAGCAGACAACCATTCCCGCACTCCCCCTGACGCCTGAAGCATTTGCGCCTTTCGGTCAGGTGATACAAGCCTATGGTGACCACAATGCTGTGCCGAAAGGGACCAAAATTACTGCTGCAAATGATGGTACCGCAAGCAAGTTTCACAAGCTCTCTTTACTTACCTCCTCCTATCCGTCTGGTGCCGGAGCTACCACTGGCATATCAGTCTATCGATGCCAACCTCTGACAGGAGTTGCAGTGGATGGAACTGTCGAACTTACAACACTGGAGCGTCACCCGTTCACAAATCAAGCGTTCATTCCGATGGGGCAGGGAGCTGGGGAGGGGTTGAGTGAAACAGCTGACAGGTATTTGGTAGTGGTTGCGAAAAACGGGGAAGATAACCGTCCTGATCTCAAGACGACGAGGGCTTTCGTTGCTACCACAGCGCAGGGTGTAGTGTATGATACATGCATCTGGCGTGAGTAGGCTGTCTTGGACCTGTGCAATGATTTCTGACCTAATTAACATGAAAAGATCAACCGATGACTGTGCTTGGAAAGGTGTGTCAGAACCAGGATACATCACACTCTGACTAACTGGATACTGTAGAGCCTGGACTTTGCATGCGCCGAGACACAAATTGGTGATGGAAGCAGTCAAGATTGTGAAATATTGGATTTGAAAGGAAAAATTAGACTGCAGATACAATAGATTGTTGTGGTAGACATTCAAGCCCAAATTAGGTGTGCTGTGAAATAACGACGGAGTTGCAAATTGTTTGGCTGCTTGAACTCTGACTTGCTCACTTCTTTCTTTCACGATGCAACACGAGTCTCGCAAAAGACCTCATGCAGACAGCACAGATGATCTCTTATCTAGCAAGAAACGGGTCATTGCCAGCAGTAGCCTACAGTTGAATGGCGCCCATCACAATCCTGACGAACCGACTCTTGACAATCTTGAGGTACTACGCTTTATTTACTCTACATTTTCATCTTGCTTCATGATAACTTCTTCAGCAATTCAGGAAGGAGGCAATTTACCGACGAATGCTCTCCTACTCGCGCGAGAATGAGCGTTGTCAAATCCGCATTGCTGAACTTGAACGACGGAAAAATACGTGCGAAGCCAGATCTGCCGCTATTGCTGCATGTTGGGCACAGGTGGGCCTTCTCAAGCATTAAGATTCCTACCTAATTCAGTTGACTTGTCTCATGCCAGCTTGTTGAGACAATTCGTTTGCTGGTTAAATCGGAAGACTTAACACAGGTTGGTACTGACTCACAAGGTAACACTTCCATTTTTTTGGTCTGAGCTTCTGATTCACAATTCTACAGCTTTGCCCGACCTGGCCAGAATCATGGCAGGCGAGGCTTCTAGGGAGCTGGCATCGGCGTTAGAAAAGGAGGCGAACGCCACTCGGACGCTTATCAGCAGTTTTCTTTACCTCAGCAACAAATCGCATATCCGACTATCTGACAACAGCCGTTTCTTGGAGTCTTACAAGGCAACAACGACGGTGATTCATGCCCTGTGTATGCTTTTAGTTGAAGAGCTAAAGATAAATGAAAATATCAGGTTGCAGCACTTCAATCTGAAGTTGCCACTCTACGCTCCAAGCTTCAAGAAAGTGAAGAAG
>Ga0153987_1000136_pt1 | contig 25365 bp, 32 predicted proteins | sample TSNC071MetaG_FD_102279 | JGI IMG/M metagenome (GOLD analysis project Ga0153987, IMG submission 102279) | Attine ant fungus gardens microbial communities from North Carolina, USA - TSNC071 MetaG | ecosystem: Host-associated > Fungi > Mycelium > Unclassified | place: USA: North Carolina, William B...
CCTTTTAAGGAAGGAGAGTACAGCTGTACTCCGAGAGATTATATACGCCAAACCGATTGTCATCTTAGAAAGGCAATTTCCCTTTAAGGAAGGAGAGTACAGCTGTACTCCGAGTTTGCCACGCTCACGATAACCTTCCAACAATCTTGAAACAGTCTGATTAGTGGTTGGTGGGGAAGAAATTCCCTCGCATTGTTTCAATTTTCAAGGAGCATTTTATTTATTATTTTCTCCAAGTCACTCAGCAGCTGATGAGAACAGTCAAGAACCTCGTTTAACTTGGTGGGTAACCATGTATTTTTCTTTTGATAACACTTTGAAGATACATGTCTTATCTGTCCAGTAAAGTTGCTGCCATCTCTCCGCTCTGTTCAAACTTCAATATCTTAAATAAGGGAGAGTAAAAGCTTATTCAATGTCAAGTTAAACAAGGGTCTGCTACAGGATGACCAAACTGAACTTGGTTGTGGCAACAGTTTTTCATCAATCGATCTGTTCACAAGAGATCAAGTACAGACACAGGTATATTGACACCAGCTGTGCGAGCACATGATGGGCCTGATTATAGGCCAGAAGTTTGAACTTTGCAATCGGAACGATCCCATAAACTAGGGGAGCCAATACAACGAATTGGACATTAATTTCTATGGATAAAGCCCCCCCCTTCAGCACGCTCAAAACATAGACGATGGCCTCCCATGCACAAAAATAAATTGGTCGAATGGTCTCGTAAATTTGGGGACATATGAGATAACCGATACGACTCAAACTCGTTTAAGGACTTCTTATAAAGGTCGCGTCTACCTATCAGCATTTCAACCACTCTGAGGACGAGTCCCTTCCATACTTTGAGATCGTCCTCGTATTATGAGTCCTTCCTACTTCCAAGGTTTTGATGAAACCCATCGTTGGTATGTAATCATGTTTGTCCGGGATACCTTGTAATTGACAAGCCACACTAGACATCACACACACGGTTTGAGATACGCATACTGGGAGCAAAACTGGCAAATTTCGGAAGACAAGGTTTTGATTTAGAAGATCTATTACATACCACTGTGAAAGAAATCGTAAAACTTCTTCCTTCATGGTAGCATGGACAACTGCTCTTCCAATCAGTGTCATAGTGATTGGAGTATCAATCCGTTTCGTATGTTTCACCTTACTGACTGTTCGGAATGTAAGTAGTCACCATTCCCTTTTTTTTCAAGTTTTCTCATTTAACAGTGTCTCGACCTGTCAAAACATTTTACGAGCATAAAAATTGCATCACGTTGTCATTCTCATGGCACATGTCCTGTAACTGATGCTCGTCCAAAGAAATGAAACGATCCAAATCCAGAGAATGGATAGCGGAGCTCGTAAGAGATATCCATATATTCTAAGACTACCCTGACAGTATCAATCGTGCTCCCTTCACCGCACATTCGTCTAAGAAGCTGAACACATCAACCAAAAAAAAACTGCACCCGATCCAGAAATCAATATCTATCGATGCATATGACATGACCCATCCAGGAGTCAATGGTCTTGTTCTGATTACAATTTGAAGAGTCATTCCCGGTTGGACTCACGATTCCATGCAAGCAATTCCATCTTATTGCTCATGAAGGGACAGTCATCACCATCGAGGTCGTCCTCTTTGGTAACGGTTCCCCTTGTTCTCTCCACGCTTCATGCTCGTCGCTCAGACGTCGCGTACTGAAAACAATGGTCGACACATATCCTCCTCTACCCGGAAACCCCGATCGCGTCGAAATGCCTGCCGAACCACCAGCACCACGTGCAAATCCAAGGCCAACGCGGACATTAATCAACATGGCAGAAACACCATACACACCGGGAAGACAATTCAAAAGACAAAGTGTGATCTGAGAGTTGAAACCAAGCCCAGCTACGAAGAAGAGCAGGTTCCAGGTGCTAAAAAAAATCATATTGAGGAAAACACGTTAGGAAGGAGAGGTAACAAGTGTACACACACACACGCACGCGGATATTGCGGCGCTCTCGACGACAATCGCAAGTGCTTTCTATAAAAAATCACACACAAGTCAGCCTTCCATCAATGGACAGGTTTGTGAACGAGAGAAAGAAGACCTTCATGCCACTCCCGCCGAACCTCATGCCTTCAGAGCGAGATTGGGTGCTCAAAATGATCCATGATACCATAACTCATCAAAAGACAGGAAATCAGCGTTCAGTTGCAGCCGCAGTCACGGCCGAGATGCTCATACCTGTTACATATATAGTGATACTGTCCCATTTGGATGTTAATTCTTTTATTTTTTCCTTCACAAGATATAGAACCAAACCTGAGCGTGACACCAGTAGCAGCTGTGTCCCATCGAGTCAGAAATATTTTTCCATTTTCAACCGGGATCGGTGCCGTCGTGGTATCATTGAAAGGACCATCAAGGGCAATCGCGCATGCTACAAGCCACACCTGATAAGTTATCGTCAACATCGGAAATTTAGCCATACCAACAAACGCAAGTACACCCAGTAGCGGGGGAGCAACCAGCGCCTTGCGTTTTCCAGTCAAAATCCAGAGTCTGTATATCTAAGCGCGATGTATCGGCTACACAGTCGAGCAGAGGGAGAATCAATCACACAACATACGATAATACAGTCCCCCAATAGTACTGTGGATTGAATACACACTTCCTTGAGTCGATACGCTGTACGACTAAGTCGGGGTATTTGTGGTAGAGTTCCTTCAACCTGTCCAGGGATGGGGAACACTTCAGGCCAGTAGAACGACCATTTCTAAGCAGGAAGAGAGTAAACTGACAAGCCAGACGAGGATAAGTGAGAATTGCTGACTGCAGTTATTGTGCAGAACATCATCATGCTCGTCACCAAATAGAACAATAGGCTGTTTGCGCTTGTGGGAGACCCTGGATTTTCTCTCAATACAAGCCTCCGCCTGTACAGCAGCAAAACTGTAGAAAGTGAGAATAGAGTAAGGAATGCGCCATAGATGAGTGTTTCAAGAAGAATTCCAATTATATCATATGGATCAACCCGAAAATACATGGAAAAGGGTCAGTCAACTGTCAGGTTGTGGAGAGGATAAGATGAGCAGGGAGGGAGCCTATAAAGTGGCAAGTAGAACGGTCAAGAAGCACCAGTCCAAAGATATACAATCCAAGGATAATGAACCTCTTGATGACCGCCTACTCCGGATAGATGCGTCAAAGTTGGGAAATCAATCCAATAATGTAATAACTGTTTCGGAAAGCTGGGGGGGGGGACCTTTCAGCTTGACTACTTGATCATCAGCTCAGTCGTTGTCGTTTGAGTCGAATGAGGCGAACAGTCCAATTCTCTAACGACCATCCCGTACGACATCAGTTGTCCACAGCCCTCAGATGACGTGTAATACAGTCACAAGCAAAGTCATGTACGATCCGATCATACGACCCTGAGTAAGACAAGCTCTATCAAGCCACTTGACAACACAAAATGGCTTATCGGAGTTTGAGCGATTATAGACTAGTTTGGGGGAGGGGGGAGTAGTCGACTGCGGCGTTATATTTGTCTTCCACCTAGTATAAAACTCCAGGTGTGATATGGCAAATGCATTCATCGGCAGGAACAATCGGCACTGATGCGACGTTGGACAAAGTTTTTGATTCTCGACCACGTGATATATTACTACATTTCTATCCGACTGCGAGTCTTGTAGCACTGCCAGCACTATGTCTAGCTACCCCTTAAGAACTCAACCTAGCTTTCCTCCACAGAGTGTATGGGACTGACATATGATCTCCTCTTCTCATTCCTCTCCCATCCGTACCCATTGATACCGATACCGGAGTTTGCTCTCCATTGCGTGTCCAACCAAGACCCACTCGAACGCTGATAAGCATCACTGAAATGCCATATACCTCCGAAATACAATCCAAAAATGTGAGAGCAATTTTACTATGGAAGCCAAGACCTGCAATCAAGTAGGTGATATTCCATATGCTGCTTTGTTTTCTGAGAAAATTGTCGCTGGGAAAATCAGTGGAGACGTACGTGTATATGGCTGCACTCTCGATCAAAGCTTGCTAGTCGATGATGTGGGTTGATATGGACCCACTCGAAGTCGATGTCCCAAAACATTGGTCCGTGCATGGGATCGAGCCCTTGTGATTATCCATGAGATCATTGCTAAGAGATTTCGGCTGGTTGATCGAGGACACTAGCAAGGACACAAGCTGTCTATATATAGCTGATAACCGAATAAAACTTACTATGATTAGACATGTTTACGATCGGATAGTTGCGGTGTTGAGACTCCGACAGGGTGGCGAGGTCGGGGAAGGAGGAGCGCTGCCATGGGTTTCCAAGCGAGATCCGCGCCGGCGAGTCCGGGGCATCCAGCGCCGTTGCGGGGTGTCCTCAAGCGGTCCTGGCCGCCGACGCCGACAGCACCGCTTTCGCCGCTTTCCTCTCCCCTCATCAGCCACATTCCTCTCGACGACGACCCCGCGGCCACAGCCATGCTCTCTCGCCCCCACCGTGTCTCCATCGACGACTCCAGCGCCGGCTCCAACTCGCCCCCCACCCGTCCTGTCTCCTCCTCACCGCCCCATCTCCAGCCAACCTACACCCCAAAAGTCTCTTTTGACACTTTTGAAAATCCCAATGCCACCATGTTCAGCTACACCCTGCGAGTCAAGAGCGAGGGCTACAAACGAGCCAGAAGTACAAGAGTCTTCCTCTGCGCTGCCAGTCCTGACGAAAGTGGCATCGAAGCCCTGGACTGGTGTCTCGAGTCACTCGTCCAAGACGGCGACGAGTTGATCGTTTTCCGAGGCGTGGAGCAAGAAGAAATGGGTACGTACCCAAGCCTCTCCCTCCCATCCCTCGTGATGTCCACTATCACAAAATCAGACAAAGACCATAATATCCTGCGTGTCGAAGCGCGCGAGCTCATGCGCACAATTCAAGAAAAGAGCTACAATTTCGATAGCAGCCGTAAAGTAACTCATATGAGAAACAGACTCCTGGCTTTCTACATCTGACCTGTTATTTTGAACAGCTCTCACTCGTGCTGGAATATATCCCGGGAAAGATCACAGATTCTCTTGATCGTCTCATCGCTCTCTACCGCCCAGATTCCGTCGTCGTCGGCACCCGTGGCCGTCGTTCTTGGCAAGGTATGGGTATGATTAGTATGGGGAGCATCAGCAAATACTGCCTCTCGCATTCTCCTGTTCCTGTCATTGTCGTACGTCCAAAAAGAGAGGTCAAGAAAAACGTCGAGAAGAGAAAAGCAGATCCCAAAAGGGGACGTCATTTTGAGTAGCGGGAATGAAAAAAACATTTTTATTTGAGTGTTTCAGAGGATATACATCACCGGTTGATTGCTAGAGTTGATCGTGAGTTGCACTTGACCCATCCATTTTTTTGTCATGAACTGATGATGTCAAGTATTTTTTTCCCCGTATACTTGGTAGTATTCTGTGTTGTGCAAATAAGAATCCGATACCTGTAGCTGTGCGTGAACAAATTATATATATATATATAATACTAGGTGGTCATTCATCTACCTAGAAATATCTAAGATTTACTCATCCGTTTATTCTTACCCTGATGAAATGACGAGACCTCAGGCACAAAATCGGTCGTGCCTGTCGGCAATACATTCGCATCTGATTTCATTCTCCTCACAAACCTTCCAGGTGCACTCATCGTCCCGCCGCTCTTCGCCGATCTAGGATTCGAAGACAGCACGGCAGAGGAAGAAGTGGCAACCCGAAGGTGCGGCCGATATCCATGATTCTTGAACTCTTTCTCGTTTTGTTCAATTATCCTATCCCTCTCCTTTTCTCGATTCACATCACCACTGTCTTTCTTTCTCAACAACCCACCCTTGAGCAACATGTTCCCAGATCTTCCAACAATCCCACTTGCACTGGTAGCAGGCTGCACAATAGACGAAACTATCTCCTTCTCTCGTGCCTCCTTTCTTGAGAACCAACTCGAATTGACTGTAGTGGGACTCTTGATTTCGTCACTTGGTGCAGAAAAACTCCAAAAAGATCGTTCTTTCCCTTTCCCTTTATCTTGAATGAGGATTGGCATACTAGGTCTCCGCAAGGGCGATTCTTGCGTTCTCTTCCGTAAACCGGTGTGCAGAGAAGCGGAGTGATGTAGGAGGGGGAGCTGTGCGTCTACACGATGTGGACTCAGATTTCCAGAGGTGAATCGAGACGGTGATGATGTCGCAGTGCTACTATAGCATACCGAACGAGCAGACATCGGTTTCGAGAAGGACAGTGCAATTCCTTATGAAGGACCATCAAATCAAAAACAAAAAAAAATGATCAACCACTAAGAGCTACATACCATCATCAACAACTTGAGCTTGAGGTTCCATGTCAGACAATTTCTTCAAATGTCGTTTCATGTCATCTGCAGGACCGACAGGAATGCCAAGATGCAATTCTTCACTCGCTCCGTACACCGCATTCACTTTCCTGCGCGCCTCGATCGCATGCTGACGCTTCGACTGTCTAGGAAGATCAACATGCCAAGCAGTCCACTCCATTTCTGACGTGTATTCTTCCTCGTCACTCCAGTCAGATGACCGATCAGTCATATCCATCATCGCGTTGGATTTGGATTTGGATTGAGGTGACTTTGAGGTTTTGTCCACGTTCGGAACGGGCATGTCCTCTACATCATCGGCTTCTGTTGAACTCTCATTCCCACCCTCTCTGCCCTTTTCAACAACACCCTTGACGGATTCAGCATTTCTCAAGCTCAGCCCCTTCCAAGGTTCCTTGAGTGTAAATTGTACGTTCTCTACAGCCCCTCCACTTCCGGTGGTTCTCGGCCTGGTGGGCCCACGACTCGAAACATGCTCGCTTTCCCTCCTCCTGTTCTCCTCTGTCCCACTTCGAATCTCGCCTTTTGAGCTCCAAAGTCTCTCCATCTTCTCAAAGTCACTTACAGTTCCGCTAGCGCCGGTAATAACAGGATCATCACGTCCCCAATTAATAAACTCCATCGCTCTCCCAATATTACCCATACCCGCATGCTGAGCTTTTCGCATCACGTTGACCCGCCATTCCGGATAAGGAGGTGTTGCAAATGTACGAGAGGGATAGACGAATCGGGGATCACCATATTCCGCAAGAGGAGTGATGTGTTCTGCTTTTGAATCCGTTTCATTATCTGCTTTGGGTGGACCTCCTTTGAGGGAATTAGGATCACCGTACGGTGCAGAAGACGAACTCGGTAAAGCTGGGGATGCTAACACAGATGCAGATGTTTGAGGGGCTGGGGACATAGTGCAGGCACGAGATAACATCTGATGGTCTGAGGAGGGGGCCACCAGAGAGTCGGAGAAGGTATCACTGCTTATCGCATGTTTGTGGGAAACGGAGTCAGCGTCCTGTGTTTGTGACTGGATTTGGGTGCTTTTGTCCCTGTGTTGGATGTTTTCCTTGATTATCAAGGGCTTAGAAAGGTTTTGAGGTGGTGTGGGCATATCAAAAAGAGGACCCCCTGCCATCCGATCCAAGAAAGTTGATTTTATAGGATGAGGACAGTCCCGATGTACAACTCTCAAGAACGACCGGAAACCTAACGAACTAGATTCAGCAGACGAACTATCGACATTCACAAGGACCACCTACCGTAATCATTTCCAATATCCAAACATACCCACTCACCTTCCTCCTCTTTTTTCATTGTCTCTCGCTCCTTCTCCGTCTTCACCTTCTCGTTCCTCTCTTTCGCTTCCATCTCTCTCAAAATTTTAAGCTTTCTCTCTTTTTCTTCTAGCTGCTCTACCTTCTTCTTCTTATCCTCATCTTTCTTTGTCCCGTATGACCCATACCAGTATCCAGCTCTCCTAGTATGTCTCATGAATTCATCCTCAGATTCCAGATCATCGTCAGATTCATAATCTTCCGTTGCTGCTCCACCAGCATCGATGGAATTACAACTCATTCGTGAAGAACTACTCACAGTATTAGCTGCAGGAGACTTGACTTGAAGTGGTCGTCGGCGACGTGTTGGTGGAGGGGCAAAAATTGGACTAGATGACTCTTCTTTATCACTTTCTCGTTCGGGGTCCTCTTCCTCGCCAGAAGAATGGAGCTGTCCGATGAGTCGTTGGTTCTGGCCTTTTGTCGTAATTTGATCTTGTGATTTTGATGTTTCTTTACTTCCGGTACTCATTCCGGAGTCAGCATGTTGAACATTGGTATCGATCATTATTCGTTTCGGACAGGGAGACTGAACTGGTAGAGGCGTTTTCGAAGACGAAGGACCAATTGATCGATCACCAAAGATAACAGTACCGGGTGTATATTTCTCCGTTCGGCTTCTCTCTACGCGTTTATCAATCTTGACTTGAAGAACGAGATTAGAAGCTCTGTTTCCCATATTTGATCCTTGGCAAACATGAGAACGAACTGTGTGCCCAGGATTGTTAGCATCTTTATGCGAAGGATCTTGTGTCGACGTTGTAGAGTGGTGAGAAGCATATTCAATCAACTCTGATCTGCATTCTTGGCCCTCTGTTTTTACTGAAGGTCGAGGTTCAGGTGTAGCATCAGGACACGATTCAACAACATTCTCGTCATTCTCAACTCCATCGCCATCTTTTTCATCTACTTCTTCTTCTTCACCCACTTCTTCTTCTTCTTCTTCTTCTTCCTCTTCCTCTTCTTCTTCCTCCTCTTCCTCTTCCTCTTCCTCCTCTTCCTCTTCCTCCTCTTCTTCCTCTTCCTCCTCTTCCTCCTCTTCCTCCTCTTCCTCTGTCGGAATTTCTCCACCTAGCCCAGTTTCATGACACTGTTCAAACTGGGTGTGTCCGTCGTCGTCGTATCCGTCGTCGTCATGATCTTCAATTGGATGTACCCCCATCTCAATTCCAATACCATGAGACCCTTCACCTGTGACAGTCGTACTACTGGCAGCGGGATTGAAAAAACCGGTGATAGTATTGGAACTATTCCCTGTACCAACGGAGGTGACGGATGACGAGAATAACCTCTGTCCATGGACGTTTCTGTGGAGGTGTGACATTGTGTTGGAAGGGATACCAGACGAAGGAGGTATCGACGACACGACGGGGTTGTTATTACTGGAAGCAAGACCTGCTCCTTCTTGTCGACTCCACTGCGTTCGAAGACGTTCCCTCTCCTTATTTGCCCTTTTCTTCTTCTTCCAATTCCAGAATCCAACGTTCAATGATCCGAGGTTCCAGTCCCTGTCATTCTTCCTCCTTCCTCCGACTACTACACCTTTCTCTTTTCCCTTGTTTTTCCCCTTCTCCTTCTTCTCCTGCTTCGCTCTCTTCTTCCACAGCTCCTCCTCTCTCTTCTCCCTCTCCTTCCTCTCTCTCGCTTCTATAAGCTCCTGGAAGTGTTCTGTCGTTACAGGACTGGTAAATATCTGAGAAGTTTTTAAAGAGGGCCGACCACTATCCGTCGGTCGATATTGACGCTGTTCACGTTCATAATATCGTTCTTTATGCACATTTAATTTATAATTGGGTGATCTTCCCCCTCCGCTTTCAGTTTTTGAACTGTGCCCTGGGGTATCACCATAAGTTGGATATCTCGCATCATTCAATTTTCGAATAGTAGCATTGGGAATAATGCTACTATTCAGCAATGCACTCGCATTGCTTCGCGCAATTTGCTGTCCCGAAAAACCAAGAGATCGAAGTTTGGCTACACGAGCCCGAGCGCGACTGATATAAAGTGGTTCACTACGTAGTCTGCTGGAGCATTTCCAGAGGATGTTGCTTGAACGAATTCCCCCCCATTCGTCGGCTCGATGTTTCATATCTTCAAGAACGAGTGCTACTGGATTGACATCGGATTCTTTCTCCGTAACAATCGTTTGTTCTTGATGAATTCCAGACTCTCTTTCACCTCCTCGTTCATGTTGTGCAGCGCCGCCGTCATGGTTCTTTGGATCATAATTATGACTCGACGACGATGGTCCAGCTGCCGCGGCCGCGGATGACGATGAAGGTAGAGATAATCCTATAGACGAATGCTTATGAAATTGTAAACAAACAACTCTCAACCCCGACGCTTTCTGTTCCTCAGGAGTTATCGGCAGATACGTAGGATCGAACCTCGAACCAACTAGGGGCGTCGACTCCCTTGCTTTCACATGCGCAATTAGATGTTGATTACTCGGAAAATTGAAATTAGACGGTTGTTGACTTCCGTGATGTCTATGGCGTGACTGAGAATAATGATGATGATGTAAAGAATCTGAGTCCTCTGAATCAGGATATGGATTATATGTTGTAGAAGATGAGGAACTCTTGGATTTGGAGGTACGAGAATAAGGATGGGCAGGGTATGAGTAATAGCCTGTTGACAATGAAGGTCGGGGATTCGGGACGTTAAGTGCGGGCATAAGAATATCTCGATTTACAGACGGATGGTCTTGTGGTGGGTTGAAGCCAGTGCAGGAGAGGTATCGAACGAGGTGTTGAGTATTATGAATGGAACGAAGAGACTTGAGAGGGAGAACGTATGTTGTGTATTCGTCCTTTTGTGCCTGTCAATGAAACTTTGCTGTCAGCGATTGCGGAAAGCATACCTCACGGTCCTTCAAGATTGCAAGAGTACCATTCTGTATTCGAACCCATCGTTCTCTCCACTCGAGTCGGATAACTCTCTGAGTCCTACCACTAGACTCTGCATCCATGTCTCCTATTACAGCCATGGAGGCAGTTGAAGCTCCAATAGGTTTATGATACATGTTCTCCCACGTTCCTGTATATCCGATTCCATACTGATATGGTTCAATCATAGGACCGAAAGCAGTGCTCTTAGAACCAGAATTTGGGGGGAGAGATATAAAATAACCATTAGGAAAATTAGCAATGTCATCCAAATTTCCTTTCCAGACAATACGCAAAATGCGAGCCCAGCCTTCCCAGTAGGGTTGGATATACGTGTCGATTGATCGTGGTATACGAGTGAGTGTGAGTTCAACTTGGACAGAGGCAAGTTTAGATCCATAGTATTCGACTACGCCGACGTCAGTGCCTGCGCCAGAGTTGAGATTCATAGCCCTGAGGATCTGAGCATGGAGAGTTGCGCGTTTAGCTGCTGTTACGCTAGGTCCCCTTGTTCCATCCTTGTTCTTCTCCCTTCTCTTAGTCGCCTCTGTCTCGAACTGTTTCCCGAGCTTCTTCCGTAGACGTTCACGTTCACGATGTCGATGCTGATTCCACAGATGACAGACCTGATATTCGTACAATGGATGTGTAGAAGGAAAACTCGGACCATGCAACTCGAGTAATTCAAATTCACCAAGATCGTACCAGGAGAGTTGTTCATCGTCGCCAAAGATTTGCCCAGTTGAATAGCGAGCAAGGGTCCAGTGGTATGGATTGATACCACCTGGAAAACGATCTGCGTCAGGCGCTGTGTAGACTGCGGATGTTGCGGGTGAGGTAACAGTGTATCCGGGTAGCATAGGTATTCTAGAATTAGGACCGTTGACTCCAGCTTGCGAGGGACCTATTCGACCTCCAGGGGTGATACCGCCTGGACTGGGCAGTCCTGTCTCGATGCGAATCTCATTTCTACGACCACTCCGATCCCTCTTACCTGCTGAAGAAAAACCACTTTCACTATCACTCAAGAGGTCGTCATCGGTATCAGTTAGGATGTCATGTGATGTAGCAGCGCGACCTCTACTAACACCGCTGGCTATTGCTCTGTGGGGACCATACAACCCGCTCTGAGGAGCAGCAAAAATGATAGGACTTGGAGGTCGATCACGAGGGTCCGGTGCGAAAGTGATGGGTGACGGCGGTCGTTGAGGTTGTCTCTGTGAAGGAGTTGTGAACGTCTTCGCAGGGATGGTTATGTCAAATAGCCGATGGACGAGCCATATTTTGAGTTGTCGGATCGTCCATTGAGGATCGACATGTGTTGTGAACCATTGGTCATGTTGTACTGTGTGCGGTTGGTAGGATCTGAGAGTAGAAAATAGGACAACTTACTGAAGCGACAGGCAATAATTATCTTACGAGAAGCAGTGTCATGCATCTGTTGGTGAATAGAATAGTCTGTAGTGTGTTGGGCCGAGTAATCGTCGTGGGCGTTAATGCTAAGTTGCTATCTAATCTGTATTTATCAGATAATTTTGAGGAGGTGGATTTCTTATCGCGCCAATTACGCCAATATTTCGCGGTCGAGGAGCTGAACTGCCAATACTGTGACCATGTCTGATCTCATTGCGTTCCGATGCAAGGATAACGCGAATGCCGAGCACTCGTACAAGCTGATGCAGGGAAGTATGGGCAGAGCCATATTGCATGTGCTGTATGACAGAAGGGAACGCGTGGTGCCAATTGTTTTTGGCGGCTTTGTTATGGACGGCTCGATGAGAAGGAAAGAAGTGAGTCCGAGTCGATGGCTTCACATATTTGGAATAAGCCAAGTTTTTCTACTCTGACTATCTAAATTTCTAGGACGGTTGATGTCAGAATATTCTCCGTTCCGTGGCCTGGTGAAATGTGGCAGGTCAGACTGGCACATGTGCCATCTACACCAAACTCCAGCTTATATTAAACAAATCTAGACGTGTCGTATTATATAAGCCAGTGCCACGTCGAGAATTGGTATCTTATTTCTCTTGTCTTCCCTCCGCAACAATGGGCGGTTGTAAGTGTTTTTCCCCTCTAGTGTATCCTAGCTCACTTGTTTTCTAGTCAGATTTCTCAATCTTGTACGGCCTTTTCTTCCAATCCTTCCCGAGGTGTCTTCTCCCGATCGCAAAGTATGCCCACGCGAATTCTCCAGCCTTGACTCGTATTCACGGTGTTCTCCAGGTCCCCTTCAATCAAAAAATACTATGGACAGCTGTGACTTTACTCATATTCCTGGTGTGCTCACAGGTGCCATTATATGGCATCATGTCCTCTGACTCGTCTGACCCGCTCTATTGGATGCGTGTCATCCTCGCATCCAACCGTGGTACACTTATGGAACTTGGTATCTCACCTATCGTCACCTCAGGCACGATTATGCAACTCCTTGCCGGTTCCAACCTCATTGAAGTTGACTTCAGCTTGAAGGAAGATCGTATTTTGTTCTCTGGGGCTCAAAAACGTATGCGGTTCTTCTTTATGTCAACTGTCAATATGACTAGACATCCTTTCCCTTATCAGTGTTTGCACTTATAATTTCTCTTGGCCAAGCAACCGTCTACGTCCTCACAGGTCTCTACGGTCAACCCAAGGATCTCGGCGCCGGTGTCTGCCTCCTCTTAATCATCCAGCTTATTGCCGCAGCACTCATTGTTATCCTCCTCGATGAACTTTTACAAAAGGGCTATGGTCTCGGCTCAGGCATCTCCCTCTTCATAGCCACCAACATATGTGAAAGTATCGTCTGGAAAGCTTTCTCACCGACCACCGTCAACATCGGTCGTGGCCCCGAATTTGAGGGTGCTATCGTTGCATTGTTCCATTTATTGTTCACTTGGAATGACAAAGGACGTGCGTTGAGGGAAGCTTTCTGGCGTGAGAGGTTGCCAAATGTCATGAATCTAATTGCAACAATCGTCATTTTCGCGGTAGTCATATATTTGCAAGGGTTTAGAATCGAGATCCCAGTCAAGAGCAATAGGTTCAGGGGACAGCGAGGGTCGTACCCTGTAAAGCTGTTCTATACTTCGAACATGCCTATCATGTTCCAGAGTGCGCTTATTTCCAACGTTTACGTCATTTCCCAAATGCTTGCTACTCGTTTCCCGGATAACCTCCTTGTTCGTTTGTTGGGTATCTGGGAGGTGTGTTGTAGTATGTATCGCTATTCTATTTTCTTTTACTAATGAGATCTTTTTGCAGCCTATGGAAGACTCTCCTCAGCTCCGCGCCGTCTCTGGAGTCGCTTACTACATGTCACCGCCCCATACCATGAAAGAAGCTTTCCTTGATCCTATTCACACCATTGTCTACGTCCTTTTCATGCTTTCTGCATGTGCTCTGTTCTCCAAGGCTTGGATTGAAATTTCTGGCTCTGGCCCTCGTGACGTCGCCAAGCAACTCAAGGATCAACAAATGGTGTGTTATCATCCTTTTCGACTGAATCTATTTCGCATTCAGACTTTTTTCTTTTTTCAAGGTTATGGCCGGACATCGTGAAGGCTCAATGTACAAAGAACTTAAGCGTGTGATTCCTACTGCTGCCGCGTTCGGTGGTGCCATCCTTGGTCTTTTATCTGTCGTTGCTGATCTCATGGGTGCTATCGGAAGTGGTACTGGTATTTTGATGGCTGTGACTATCATCTACAGCTGTAGGCAACCTAACTTCTCTCTTTCTTGTTCATTCGTTGATGGACTTGTATAGATTGGGAGATTGGTATGAGAGAGAGTGGTGGTCCTGAACTCGCTGCTCTTGGGGATCTACTATAAACCACATCTTCCGGTATTTGGAGATATAGATGATGTCAACTGTGGTGGTGAATTTGCCATTGCCACGAACTGCGATGACCAGGACGATAATGACAACACTATTTATTTCACTCCCTCCTCTCATTTTCTATGCCTGTGCTGCACACTCTCCCTCGTCATTGGGTCGTCTGTTGGTGCTTGAGACTATTGTCTTTTGTCTTGTATCGTAGTAGATTTTTGTGAATAGGAAGGAAAGGGGTTCCATCTGGCTGGTTGAAGAGGAAAAAGTTAAGGGGATACAAAATGCCTGTGTGAGAGTTTTTTTTAAGAAAAGAAATGCATTTGTTAGCTCTTTGTGTGTCGCTTATTTCTAAAGTCTGTTGAATCCTTGTGGATTGATGTGGAGTTAAGGTTCTTCAGAATGAGTTGGTAATGAAAGTATATCAAAAAAATTCTGAGATATCGGAAGTTGTGTCTGACTGAGGCAGCCTCAGTTCCATCATGGACATTGAGTCTTGAGAATTAGAATGCACTCGCAGAACTATAGTTACAAGTGGATGAAGAACAGTTAGAAAGGGATGGGAAAGCAACATGTAATCGAAACGCGTATTCTAATCATGTTTCTTTTATTTTTAAGTTTTCATTTGATCTGATCATTCTTTGATTTTGACAGATCCTCCTTTTTTTCCCCAGATGAGGTACAGGGATTGCCAGTTCGTACCCATGGAGGTAGTTTTTTTTCTACTCCCATCCAAACCACATGTGGTCGTAGCTCTTGAACGGAAACTACTTCAAGTCAGTGCAATTCATGTTCGCAGTCACAGCTTCGCAAGTCCGACTACTTTACAACTTGGGTTGATCTACTTGGAGAGCTCGGTCGACGATCTCCGAGATTCCCACAAGTGCCTCCTCTTCGAGAGTACGGGCCACAACTTGAATAGAGATTGGTGCATTCTTGAAGGTCTCTGGGTCGTCTAAAACACGAATATTAGACATCAAAGATGAAAGACAGCGTGCGCTTACAATATTCCCAGTGCTTGCGATCTGTGTCGCCATAGAACGACGTGCGAGACTTTTTGGCATCAAGAAGGGGATCGACACTGGATCCCACTGGAATGACACAAGCAGGATAGTCCAGAACATTCCAAACGGTTGTATACACAGCAGTCCTAGATTTTTCACAAAGTTCAGAATACCTGAAGCAAGCTAATCTATGCGACTCACTTGTTATTGCCATGAGGGGGTGCTACGTGGGGCGCTACGGGACAAATAATGGCATCTACTGGTCTCTCAGTCCCTGTCATGGTAGTCGTTTTGACCCAATGTTCCAGATATTCCTGCCTCAGCTCCCGCTGTCTGACATTGACTTTCCAATATTCGAATGCGGTCAAATTGAGCGGGGGTGGGCGATGCATAGCACGTTCGGTTGGCGCATCAAGATTCTCAACGCCCATTGACATTGTGCCGATGATGGGTTCCCCGGACAGCTTGGCCACGGTCTCATAGTCGGCATTCCCGATGGCACCCCAAATTTGTGCCTGCAATGCGAATGTCAACTAGCACAGCCATTATCTCCGTACGGACACATACAGCAAGTGCATATATCTCGGGGTGGCGAATTGGTTTCCAGTCAATCACTGATATGCCCTTTCAACATCACGGTCAAAGTTGCAAGAGAGCAAGTACCCTTATGCCCAGCCCGGATCAAAGCCTGTTTGGTCACCTCTAGTCCTCTCAATATCGGCGGGTGTGGCATAGTAACACCATCATCCCATAACACTGCAAAACACAATCTTTTTCCACCATCATAGTCAGAAAGATGATATTCGTCCTCGTTCCATTGCTTGCGAATAACGAGAGGATCATGATTCCAGGGCTTCTTGGAGAGGACACCCTTCAGAAAAGCTTTCACGCCACCCATGGAGGTTGTCATGGGGCCGAGTACCGAATAGATGGAAATTTGACCATCCAGAGAATTAGCACAACCGGCGTAAGGAATCCGGTTGAAGGATGGGCGTAATCCGTAAAGTCCATTGAAGGCAGATGGAATACGAACGGAACTGAAAACTTGAGATTTGTGGGCAGGACGTGCAAGAAATCACACACCCGCCAATATCGGATCCGATTCCTACGGTACTTATTCAAAGCTGAAAAATTCATAATATCAATCTCACGTACCAAGAGGGCTACCCCGCAAAGCTTTCAAAATACGATTGATTGTATGGGGATGCTAATTAAAATGACATCAAACATACCAATAAGAGCACCTTCGCCACCAGAAGAACCACCAGAAGTAAGTAAGCGGTTGAAAGGGTTTACCGTCCTTCCAAAAATGAAGTTGTAGGTCTCCGGCCACTACAGGGTACTCAGCAAGCAAAGTGGGAGCCGAGCTTCGCTACAAACCATGAGAGTTTGAGGAATATTGGTCTTCACATAGAAGATTGCACCCAAAGACTCGAGAATATCAGCAATTACAGCATTCTTTGTCACAGGCTTCCCGGTCCAAGCAACCCAGCCTGTTTGAAGTGATATTGGAAACGAGAAATACCAGAATATAAAGCGATATACCCATAGTAGTTTCAATACCTTTGATGCAAATCTGATCTTTCAACGAGACAGGAAGACCTAGTATACAGTTGCATGAACACAGTGATGGACCAAGGTGCTAATGTATTCACCGTGGAGGGGTCCAACTACTGAACCGGTGCGCCTCAAATGTTCATCGAGTTCAGCAGCTCGAGCGAGAGCCTTGTCGATGAAAATTTCTGTCAGACAGTTCACCTCGAATAAACCCCTATATCAGTCTTGATTTACTCAAAGGTCACAGAAAACACACTAATTGGTGCGCTACGATTGCTCGCTTTGAGAATGCGGTCGTTACGTCAACTGCTGTCCAAATTCCTTTCGCCAAATTGGACAAGATAACATCAACATGAGACTCAGTAATTTCTATCTCTCGAGCGTTAAGTAACCCGCACGTCCTAGGAAATCTGGAGACGTCGATTTGACTGTTGTCAGGAAGGTTCGTAATGATCCACTCCTTCGGCAAGGATGCTTGTTGTTGTCGTTTCTTCGCAGCAGCACGCTCTTTCCAGTTGGTTGTCGCCATGATGTTGAAAATGATAAGAGAATGAGACCATCAGCTATACACGAATTCATTTCCTTTTATCCATGTGACTTGAATGTCAAAGGATACGATGACCCGATAGTCATATGATGTTGTACGTACCATTGAAACTGAAGCGTATTTGTAGTTATGATTTGTCATGCCAGATTCTTACATATGCCACGACAAAGTTCTTATGGGACCTGGACTTGATGTCCTGATCCCTCATTATAGCACCGCATGTTCCTCAACTTTCACGTGGTACAGGAACAGGCTAATAATTCCGATGCCAATCTGGAACAAAACTTCAAGCCCATGATTCAGAGCAATGTAAAAGGCACTGAAATTAATACCTCCACTGAACATTCCACGATTTTCATACATTGCTTACATTTAATGGTCTGTGACACTATCAGAGATGAGCAATACCATACTTCAATTATCTTGTGATGATACACAAGACAGTCAAGGTGGGGGCATAGGGGAAAGGCTCTTATCTTATCATCAAAACAAAAAAGAGCTGTTTGTACCCTAGTGCTACTGTCCCCTGTCGAACTCGAAATCTTTCCCACAATACTCGGAGACATGAGCCGTTGCACCAGAGACGCCGGAGTTTCGAAAAAAGGGATTATCACACCATCAGCTTCCTAGCTCAAAGTTAGTTTGGCTAACACATCACTGTCAAGATGCTCTTCAGTCTGGTAAGAACAGGACTGTTATTATCCAATGTGCCTGTCAAGATGTTCAGATACATCAGTACATGACATGTCAGTAAATAGAAAGTAAATACTTCAGTCGGGTAAGAACAGAAACGGACATCAACACTGCCCAGTAAGCTAAACGCATCGCATGAAATGACAAGAAAAGATAAACAAAAGAGAGGAAAGTAGAGTCATAGCATCATTCACAACAGTTTAGCTACGTTCTAGCTGGGAAAATGGAGATGGTGTGCATGGTGAAATTTTCACGCTCTTAGTTATCATGTGGCTCTGTTGGTGCGCCGAATTCCACGCTAACATGATAAAGGAGGCAAGCCCACGATTTCTCACTCAAAGAACGGTTATCACAAGCTCGCACCTTTCTCCTCGCAATGGCAATGAACATTCTGTATTTCGTACAAATGCTCTTTATTTTGCTCGTTGTTCCATTCAAGGAAGCACTTTGTGTTCCTTTGTCCAATTTTACAGATGCATTCCCCACCCTGAAGACTTTCCAGTCTCAGAACATAGCTCATCTTGGATTGAGGTTCGTCTCAGATTCAGGAGTCTGCGAGACAACACCAGGGGTACACCAGATGTCGGGATATATCACAGTGGGGCAGAATATGTCAATGGTGAGTGGTTTTTCAGCAAAGATAGACATGGTTCAACCTTCATGGCGTGCCCATCCAGTGGTTTTGGTTCTTTGAATCCAGGAATTCGCCTGAAAATGCACCATTCACTCTATGGTGAGCTCCTCTATTCCTATTGAGCCAGAGGAAGGTGTCAAATATCCACGAGGCTGAACGGTGGTCCTGGTTGTTCGTCTATGATCGGTTTATTCCAAGGTATTTCTCTCCAGACATGTTTCGGAGTACACAGACATTAAGCTATCGCTCAGAGAACGGGCCTTGCATGATTCAATCAGATGCCAAAACCACATCTATTAATCCGTTCAGGTGGGTGACACTGACTTCTTTGTTGAAAAAGCTTTTGTCAAGAGATGGTGACCAGTTGGAACTCTTTGAGCAATAGTATGTCTGGTTCATGTTATCCGTGGACAAATCTGATGCTTTTGGGCGCTGAAGTGATCTATATCGATCAACCAATCGGTACTGGTTTCTCGTTCGGCACAGATACAGTCAATAGTACTTTATCGGCTTCGCCATTTGTATGGCAGGCTTTCCAAGTTCTCTTTGAAAGTGGAGAATTCTCCAAATTCCAAAGCAGGGAGTATGCACCGTTCCTACTTGTTACATTTTTCTTCTGATTTTTCAATAGATTAATCCTTGCCACTGAGAGCTATGGGGGACATTACGGACCTGCGCTCGTAACGTATTTCAATCAACAAAACAAGCTGATCAGGGAAGAGAAGCTCAAAGGAGAGGAGGTGGTTGTTAGCGCTCTGATGATTAACAAGTATACTTCACCTCTTTTGCATGCTCGAAGTTGACTAAAATACACTAGCGGCTGGTTTGATCCCCTTATCCAGAACCAAGCTTATGTTGACTTCGCCACTAACGCTCCTGGTTATGGTCAACTGCAAAGCGACCAGGTGATTCGACAACTGAACGAGGCATTTTTTGGCCCAGGAGGATGCCAGGAACAGGAACTAGCATGCTTTCACGCGGGCGATTCTGTTGCATCAAATAGTATTTGTCGTAATGCTGACGATTTCTGTGTAATCTATGTTGAATTGTCTGCCGATATTCTTCTGATTCCTGTATTTGTTCCTCTTTCCAGGTCGATAAGATCTTTGTCCCAGCAGTTGGCGATCGCGACGACGCGGACTTGCGGCAGAATTCATCTGCTTTATTCCCGCCCGAATTTTATGTCGACTTTCTCAGAAATCCCCTGATCCAGAAAAAGATAGGAGCAGAAGTGCGATATAGTGAATGTCCGGATCCGCCTTTTGAAAAATTTGTTACCACTGGAGATGTAAGTGGTTCTGTCAGTGGGCCGAAGGTTTTCCATGACTCCGATCCGATAGGATGCCCGAACTCTACTTCCTCTTCTCGCTGATCTGGCAGACTCTAAAATGAAAATTCTCATCTGGGTCAGTAGCCTTCCTGAGATGCTTCTTTTTGCTTTCTTACATCCATGCTCTTTCCTAGGCTGGTGATGCAGATATCAAGTAAGACAATTCGTGATGCTCCAAGACCATGTCTAAATAAAAATCTCGAAACCATTAGCTGTAACTGGCTCGGAGGGCACGCATCAGTGCTAGCTATGGATTGGTATGGGAAAGAGAGGATCAATCGTACTCCACTGACCAATATGACGATAAACGGGAAGGCGGTAGCTGCTATCCAGAATGTTGATAATTTCTCCTTCGCGAGAATTTATGAAGCGGGTCATGAAGTAGTAAGCGTTTTCTCTGATTTTTTGATGCACATTCAGGAGATCTCTGACTGTTGCGATAGCCCGCTTTCCAGCCAGAGGTGTCATTGGAGATATTCCGTCAAATGATCGATAAACAACAACTGCATTCTGTTTAGAATACAGAAGTTGTTGGCCCACATGAGTCAATAAGACACCTGCTGTCGTAGCAACGTTGCATTGAAGGAAATTAGGTAACAGTGTCGTTGAACTACGTAGAGACACTGGATATCTACATGAATTGGTATGTCTCATGGAAAGATTGAGTCATGAGCCATCTTTGTATTCAGGACACTATACCTTGTGATGATCCTTAGCAGGTTGTGAATATGTCAAAGCCGATGAGGCACTACAAGCACAAAGCCGCAATTGATGGGAAATCATGGACGGCAGCTGAGTCAAAAACACTGAGAAGGGCATTGTGAAAGCATACGTGAACCAGCTCCTTACTGAGCACGACTACTAAGGAGGGGGCCGCACCACAAACATTTGTTTCTGTTTTTGTACAAACTATCTTGCCCAATGTCTGGCTGAAACACCAATCATTCAGCTTATTTGGCCGTAAATCTAACAGAAAATGGATCTAATATACCAAAATCGCCCTTCCTTAACATTAGTTCAATTACTTATCTCACATTGATGCATTTTTAGTTCTCAGCACCTGTTTGATCCATTTAGCTATGTCTTCGTACGAAAAGGCTTCACAACGAACCTTTCACTGAATTATGCCAAATCATCGGAGCTCTCTGAAATAATCAGTGGAACAAGCCCTGTGACATTAAACGAACGCGGACAAGTGAGGTCACCACCATTGCCCGGAAAAGCGATATCCAGCAAGATCAGCCTCTGGTCATTTCTGGGGACATTTCGCACTCATAGAGAAAAGCAGGAAGGAAAGATGTAGTCACCCATTACCCAGGATTCACTCGTATATGCCGACATAGTCACCCAAAATAAATGATTAATGGTACATAGCACATTCAAATGCCAAGGTTACTTCATTACTAGAATTGGTGTTCTCACTATTACGAAATATATTCGGGATAATCATCCAGTATCATCCCATATTGTTGTGGATGTCCTTTCGGCGGCTTGACAATCAGATCTGCTTGCTGTCTACGTGATAGTAGTATCTCATCAGCATATCGTAATACAGGAGCGCGATGCCACATACAGTCGCATCCTCAACAGTACTTTTCGGTTCGCAGAGATGATGTTATTTCCTGCCTGTGTGGCTCGAGCGAAGAGGTCGGCACGATAATCTGTCTTCTTCGCGTATAAGATCTACATCACGGAGCACTCAGTGAAGGCAATGTTTTTATGTGCTTCGAAAGCATTGCTTACCTTATTCTGGCTATCGACTCTTCCCTGAATCTCACCAGACTGGATAAGATTGACAACGTGCTGCTCGACTATGTCCACTGTCCATCCAAAAGTGTCACTCATCCGATCGAGCTGAGTAAGGTTGTGTCTCAAAGGGCTTTGAACGCGTTGAGAGATAAGAAACGTACTCTGATGGATGAGAAGGGCTGGAAATATAACACAACAGCATTGTTCTTGATCTTAGTTGCAAGTTCATTAACATGCTGATATAAGTGCACATCGATATAGTGGCGGGTCTAGATTAGACTAAGCATGGGGTCCAAAGAATATGAGGAACAACATACAGAGTATTTTGATAGGAGTTCCAATACCGTTTTGAAGTTACTGCTAGTGTATGCTTCAAGGAGTTCCCGAATATAAGGTTCCTGCTCGATGTACGAGCTGAAGACAACATTTTCCAGCAATTGAGATTTAATCGCGCCTCTAGTCATGGATGCCAGGGCACATAGAGTGCTAAATATTGCAATATCACTAGGTGTGATCAACTTCAAAATAACTCAGTACAAATGGATAGGTCCAGAAATGTGACACAACACTCACTTTGCCTATCCAGTCTCCCAACTCTTTAACAGCACCGATTTTCAGGAATGACTGCGCTGCCTTACTATAATTCCTATGCCCAATGTGCGACAATGCCGAAGCTAAGTCGAGTCTGGATTGTACGATATCCTTTTCTGTAGATGTCTTCTTTTTGGGATATGGGCCACTGCCACCAGCTGAGGAAGGCCCAACCGTTGATGTTGATATGTTTCCCGATGTACTTCCCGTGTTACTAGCATTTGCCGCTACTGCGGTCGCGTCAAGTGCTGCCTCAGCTTTCAAGACATAGGTGAAAAGATGAGAGTAACTGTGTTGCTCTATGTGGAGCTAATCAACTGTCAGACCAATGTGGCACATACGATCTGATAGCTTCAAGCGTATACCTCAAGGATGGATAGACACATATCCAGGACATGCTGACTCGTCGCACAGAACTCGCGAGATTTTGTATGATGCCGAAGTGATTGCTGATACTCTCCAATCGAATGGTAAAATTCTGCTAGATCTCTGTGTGCCATCTTCATTGGTCAGACAAGAAGGACATTGTCAAATACATAGGTGTGCCACTCACTCGAATGCTTTCCCTGATCATGTTGTTAGTGTAAGTCTTCAGCTCGACCTCCAGCTTGACCTTCTCCGATTGATTCCTCGCAGTCACCTCATCCACCCATTTTGGATCCAGTTGTGCAATCATTGAGGGATTTGGTAACTCATATGCACCGTCTTTGACGGCTTTACTGTTTACCAGATGCTCATAGCTGGTGACCAAAGTCTGATAAAGCGATGGGTCGCGCAACTGGTGGATATGCTGTACAGCAAGACTGAACGCTTCGGGAGCAATATCTGGACAGAGCTTGACTATGTGAATTAGACGATCGATAGCTGTTCGGCCTGGGCACGCGTTAACCACGGTCAAACATGGAATTGTATTGTACGCACCTGTGTAGCCTGATATATAGTTCTCGAGTTCAAAAGGATGTACATCGTCCACGGGAACGATGATTGGCTTTCCCAAATGTTGAATGCCAGAGGCTACATGTTCGTCATCGACGTCCATCAAGTAACAATTAATGAGCTTTCCCACGACGATAATGTTTCATGCCTAAGTACAATATTTAACAGATCTATTCGAACCGCTTCCAGGCATGTTTTTCATACTCGATAAGTCGCGCCCTCCGTTTTCGGGGTCTGTAGGTGATTATTCAGGAGAGAAAATAGGAGGGAAGAAAGACACATACAGTACAGGTACACGAGGTTCAATGAGTGCTCGTTGTTGCAAGCTCAAGAACCGATCTTTGAAAAGATTCCCTTCAGGCTGCCAAAAGAGTCAACGGATATTGGTAGGGAGAAAAATGTTTCATTTACCTTCAATCCTCGTAGATTCTCGGTCAGATCCTCGCCCAACTGAACTTCTATTTGCCTCTCCGGTACTTTGTGTTTACCCAATCGTTGTCCAGCAAGACCATGTCTCCTCAATCTATCTTTCAATGCAATTTTTCTATGAGCCTGTTCAGTTTCTTGTTGAGCCACCAATCTGGCATTAGACCGCCTCAGCCCCTTGGCGAGTGATATTGAAGCCATGAGCTGTTTCCGGGCAGCTTTTTCTGCCATTTCCCTTTTCTACATGTTGACATGAGTATTGCAGTATGTGGTAAGTCAAATGAACATACTCACCTCGGCGCGAAGTTTCAACTCTTTGTTTCTCTGTGTCTTAGTTTTCCTTTGCGTAGGACGTGGTTTCACGATGGCAGTATCCGCCCCCTCTTCCTCCTTCACGTCGTTCTCCCCAAAATCATCAATTTTCATGCCTGACGCACCACTGGCCTCTGTGATATCATTGGCATCAAGTGCCTTTTCCATCTTCGTTTTAATGTCCGCGAATTTGTTCAGGTCCTTGAGTCGCTTTTTCTCAGCTTCCAAAGCGTCATAGATGAGCTCTTGATGAGCACGAACAGGCGGATTATACGAAGTTCCCTGATGTGGTTCTAAAATTGCCGGGACACCAATTTGATCGCGCAAACGTGGTGTCTTAGGTGCCTAGCTGAACATGTCAAAAGATTATTCTTTAGTGAAATTTAACTATACAGGCACCTTGACATTTCTAAGCGAAGGACCCTCCTTTGCTTCACTCTCTACAAGACCGGTAGGACCCCAAGGATCATAGCTACCACTTTCTTTCGCAGCCGTACTCAGTTCCACTGAACCATCGCCAGCTTTGTATTCCGAAGGGTCTATGACGGTGTTGAAAGGACCTTTTCTCGATCTTTTCGCAATCCTCAATAATTTCTCTTTCTCTTTCCTTGACATCTTATTTTTTCGCTCTCTGTCAGCTGCATTTGTTGATGTCGAACGCGAGAAGACAGCAGGTACAGCAGATCTCTGGGAGAGTATTTTTGTTGAAGTGAGAGCGGAAGTAGAGAATCGGACCGTTTTTCTAACTAGAATTGCACCAGTGGTATCCTTCCCCTGGAGAAGTATGATACAAGACGCACTTTTTTCATCACCGACAGTATCAACAACAAACAGCTCGTCATCCGCGGTCTTTTGTAACATTCTCCTGCATAACCAATAGAAGAGAAGAAAACAATTGTTAATAATTAAATCGCTTCGACGGGATGCACACCCTGTAATTCTCTCCTCAGCCCTAAGTTCCTCAAGACCACTTTCCAAATCTTCGAGATCCACATGCTTTCTCCATGCTTTCTTTCCTTTCCTGCTTGACTGGTTATGTTGTGCAGGAGCACCTTTAGTCGACTGGGTGGACTTGAGGGCACTTTTGGTTGGCATAGCTGTTGGCGAATAAGAGTGCCTGACAAATTTAGATCAGTTTGGATTGATCACAAACCGGACAGTTTCTTATTGATCACAAA
>Ga0153987_1000137_pt1 | contig 25271 bp, 32 predicted proteins | sample TSNC071MetaG_FD_102279 | JGI IMG/M metagenome (GOLD analysis project Ga0153987, IMG submission 102279) | Attine ant fungus gardens microbial communities from North Carolina, USA - TSNC071 MetaG | ecosystem: Host-associated > Fungi > Mycelium > Unclassified | place: USA: North Carolina, William B...
AACGCCTCTCCTCTTCGATCAACGTTCGGTCATCCTTCTTATAGGGTGAACAATATGTCTGTAGCGGATGAATTACACCCTGTTTTGCATGCTGGTCGAGTTGCTGTTGTAACGGGTGCAGCGAATGGGATTGGGAGAGCTGCTGCGAAGGAGTTGGCAAAGTAAGTTTTTTTTTTTTTTGCTTTTTCATAAATGCGTATACTTTGAGCTTCTTCTTCCCTCTGGTATTGGTGATGAACTTTCTTATTCGTGACAGGTTGGGATTGAAGATCGCTATAGCGGATGTTGATGAGGTGCAGTTGACCGCTGTTGGAGAAGAACTTGCGGAATTAGTTGGAAAGCAGAATGTCTTGATTGTTCCTACCGATGTATCTAATCTCGAACAAGTGGTGAAGCTCAAGGAGAAGGTTTATGATAATTGGGGGGAGGTAAAGCGTTTTTTTTTTTTTTTTGGGAAAAATTATCGTTCAACATGTGCTGTTTTAGGTTGCTGTATTGATGAACAATGCTGGGATTGGATTGAGAGGTACTTCCTGGGAAGGAATGGAGAATTGGCACAAGGTCTTTAATGTTAATCTCTTTGGGTGAGTTGTGTTTTTGTGCTTTTTTTTTTTTTGTAATGAATTCATTGATCTCCATCGTTGACTAGTGTCGTGAATGTCCAGCATACCTTTGTACCAGTGAGTGATGATTCTGGCTTCTTTTTCTCTTTTTCTTGTTAGTTCAAAAGCTGAGCTGAATCGATTGGAAAACAAAAGTCTATGATCCACCAAGAAAATCAAGCGATGATCATTAATACTGGTTCCAAACAAGGTATCACCAATCCTCCGTATGTCTCTACTTTTCTTTTTTTTTTTAATCCTGTCTTGCAAGCTGATCTTGCAAAACAAATTGTTTAATCAGTGGAAATGCCGCATACAACGCGTCCAAAGCTGCGGTCAAAATTTTGACAGAGAATCTTGCTCATGAACTCCGTGAACGTCCCGAGAAGAACGTGACAGCTCATCTCTTCGTGTACGTGACGACCTCCTTTATACCTGACGCGGAACAAACTCAGACTCTCTCTCTCTATATATAAATCAATCAGCCCTGGATGGACTTGGACTAGACTTGCAGGTGATAATGGGATCAATCCCAAACCTCAAGGTGCATGGACAGCTGAAGAGACGGTACTGTATATGTTGGACAAAGTTCGTAATGGCGAGTTCTATGTCCTCGTGCCCGATAATGAGACGAAGAGAGAACTTGATCAGTTGAGGATCATGTGGGCAGCTGGGGACGTTGCAGAGAATAGGCCGCCGTTGAGTAGGTGGGATAAGGATTATAAACCGTTGTATGATGAATATGTGAAGGAAGGAATGGCGGCGCTTGACAATTGATCCCTGCTCGAGTATACGACGGGGGAAAGAATTTGGATTCTGTAATTGGAATTTGTGGTATATGTAATTGTCGAGCATGGAATTGTACGTAAAAAGAACAGAAGTAGACTACAAGTTAAAGTCAACTGTCTTGGAAAGTTCCGATAGGTGGTCAGGAGTTGCAAGTTAAAAGAGCAGATCTAAGAATTTCATACAAAACTAAAAGGGGGGATGGGGTCTCACTTTTTAGCTTTACCCCGGTACCACAATACACAACACACAATGCGGGAATTCTTTACCCCGCATCAAGGTACCGGTTTGAGATGCGAGGGGGGACTTTTTGATTTGATTACTATGTACTTTACTGTGTACTTTCAAAGAACCTTGTTGTATACTGTAAAAGCCAGTTTCAAAACTTCTTCGAGTCGTTTCTCGTAAAGTCGTTTGACGTACCTGAGTGCAGGGCCAAGGTGCACATTTGACTCGTGATCATACCAAGGGAACTAAAAAAGTGACCCGAGACATAATAAAAAGCCGCCAGGAGGTGGACGTGAAACCTGGACTTTTGATGAGGAAATCATGTTGGATAACAGATTCTCCATTGGAAGGAGTTCTCCATAGTAAAACAAGATCCGTCTCAGACGTTGTATTGCTGTTGAAATCAGTTTCAATTAGGACTTGGGTTTTGGACCTTATCAGCTGGTAGAGAACCGAGTACTTATCCCGGGAACCTTGAATCAATGAATTATGGTAGCGCGTAGAATGTTCATTGGAATGCATCCGTTACAACCCTGAGTTTGGGGTTCGGAAGATCACATGAAGTCTAAAGCAAGTATTATTATTACATCAGGCCTACAGCGGAAATAGCTGCCCGAGATAATATATAAACATACCTGACGTATAAGGAGGCTATTCCAACCTTGAGTTCCTCCCCTGTTTCTGTCTCCCGCTTCTCTCTACTACAACCATCTACACCAGTTAACTCTACAATGTCAACCCCAGCGGCTTCAACCACAGATCTGTCTGGCCCTAGGCTCGGACTCAATAGCAAGGAACCTCTGAATCTCGTCAAGAACATGCCCGGCTATACTACCCCCGTCTTCCGGGGCAAGGAGGAACAGCGAGCCCTCGTCGAGCAAGAGGTCGCCGCCAAGGTCAGGATTATCATCCGCCATCACGAATGATCAGTATTGATCGATTTCTCAGGGTTTCATTCCTCGCGAACTTGTTGCTGGGGAAGTCAATTGGTTCTACTCGAACCTCGGTATCGATGATACCTACTTCCAGAATGAATCGCGCGAGGTCATCTCGGACCATATTATCGCCCTCTTTGGCGCTAAGATAATGGCCTTCACGAAGCACGACCCATCCACTCTCGTTATCGACCTTGAGAGGATTGATGAGCGCGGAAACGGCGCGACCTTTATTCATACTAGTGCTCCGGGTCTCACGACAACCGAAGGGCCTGGTGCCACTTGTGAGGCTAGGTCAGTTGTGATGTTGATCTTCATTCTTGTGAAGTGCGGTATCGACGGGTTTGGTCTCTCTGACCTGCATTACGGTTCTGTTAGTTGCTTGTAGAGCACGATGCATATATGCGATGTCGTCGGCTTACTTGATAGGGTACTAATTTCCTGCCTCATAGGATTGATGAGTCATTCTTGGACAAATCTTCACCTAAGAACGCCTATCGCCTCGAGACTTTCCGGTCAGTTGGTTCCATATCGGCAACGGCTTCCCAACAGCTTCGGTGCTACTTTGTCACGAAATGCAATTTCCCCAAAACCAAGGCAGAGATTATCCCAGGACAGACTGACATTCGCTCAGTGTCCGACTCGACCTTCCTCGAAAAGGCGACTAAGAACACGCTCGATATATACCAGAAGGTCATGTCTAATGTGGAGACAAGACATGGTCCTGTTATCGAAGTTTATGAGGTTGAAGGAACTCGTAAGCGGAGGTTGGTTATCGGATACAAGATGGGCACCACGTCTCGTTACTTCAGGTAAGTGTCAGGCTCGATTGCCCTGATTATTGACCAATTTTCTTTGCAGTGCCCTCTCGAACCTCTATCATTTTTACTCGCTTTATTCGACGGGTAAATATGTAGGTTGGTAGAAACTTGTGCCACTCTAAGATAATGCCCTTGCTCATTGGTTGATAACAGAACAGTTTGCTAATGGAATTACTATCATCTCCATTTATCTCAACCCTCTTCCGAACTCCCCGGCACCTCCCATTGAGCACTCAATTTATCAAGTCATGAAGGAGGCTTCGCTCCTCTTTTGTCTTCCAGATAACCCATTCTTCTTACCCAAGTCCCCTGAAAGTCATGCAGTCCAAGAGGCAACCTATGCATGTAAGATTGTCTTGATTTTACTTGTGCCTGATAGCTTACAAGAAACTTCAGATTGTGGTTGGATTTTCGCTCAACATTTTTGCAATCGCCTTGGTCCTGCGTATCTGCAGCTCAAGAATGTATTAGACGAAACTGATCCCGCCCATGCTGAAGTTTTGAATAACATCAAGCGAAGATTCCGTGAAGAAACATTTACACGAGAAAGCATTGCTCAGGCCATTCAGGCCCACCCTCTTTTGGTTCATTCCCAGTCCCATATACCTTGTTGAACGATGTGCTGACGTCCTTATAGATCCGTCTGCTTTACGTCAACTTTGCGATGATCCACTATCCTCAAATTGCCGAAGCTTCTAAGCTTGGGTGAGTACCCTTGAAACCAAAGAGAATATTTAGCTGACGCACACATGACGGGACAGTCCTACCCTCTCTTACCAACGCTTACAGACAGTCCAGCCACTATCGGATGAGGAACTATACGATAAGATTCGCCGCAATGTTCCCAATAAACAAGAGCTTCAGGTCCTTGAGAGCTTCCTCATCTTCAACAAGTCAGTTCCTTCCACTTCATGACCTTATTCACAGTTTGACTCTCGCATAGGCATGTCATGAAGACTAATTTCTACCAGTCGACCAAGGTTGCCTTGTCCTTCCGCCTAACTCCTGAATTTTTGCCCAAGGTCGAATACCCTAAGACACCTTTTGGCGTGTTTTTCGTGATTGGCAACGATTTCCGTGGGTTCCACATTCGTTTCCGTGATGTTGCTCGAGGTGGCATTCGTCTCGTCATGTCGAGGAACAGGGAGTGAGTGATACCTGATCTTATATCTCTCTTGGATACTGAGCAGGACGTAGAAATTACTCTATCAACCAGCGTATGTTGTTTGACGAAAACTACAACTTAGCTGCAACCCAGTCGCTCAAGAATAAGGATATACCAGAAGGAGGAGCCAAGGGTACTATTTTACCTTCGCTCGGTGCTCGTCCAAGGCGCTGCTTTGAGAAATATGTTGATGTGAGCATATGATTCACTGGTGATGATTTCATCGTGTCGAGAGAGAATGTCTTTAGGCCATCATCGATCTCCTCATTCCAGGGAAAACCCCTGGAATTAAGGAACCTCTTGTTGATCTTTATGGTAAACCTGAGCTCTTGTTCTTTGGCCCCGACGAGGGAACTGCCGATATGATGGATTGGGCAGCCTGTAAGTTTTCGTTGATCATTCAGCTAGTAATTGCCCTCATATCTTCAGTACATGCGCGGGAGCGTGGTGCCGAGACGTGGTGGAAGTCATTCACTACTGGAAAGAGTGCAGAGCACTTGGGTGGTGTTCCACATGACACCTATGGAATGACCTCATTGTCCATCAGACAATATGTTCTTGGTATCTATAGTAAGCTTGGCCTCAGAGAAAAGGATATTACCAAGGTGCAGACCGGTGGCCCTGATGGTGACCTGGGGTCCAGTAAGCCTTGATTCATTCAATCATCTCGCTTATAACTCTGATCGACGTTCAGATGAGATTCTTTTGTCCTCGGATAAGACGGTTGCTATCATCGATGGTAGTGGTGTGCTACACGATCCCGTTGGCATCAATCGTGCTGAACTAGTTCGGCTTGCAAAACTTCGGGTTCCCGTTAGCCATTTCGACACATCGAAACTCAGCAAAGAAGGATATCTCGTTAGAGTCGAGGAGCACGACATCAAATTGCCTTGTGAGTTTGTGACGTATTGATCTTCTAGGCTCAAGCTAACACCAGCTTTAACTCAGCTGGTGAAATCGTGCTGGATGGTACCGACTTCCGCAACGGTGCTCATTTGAGGTACAAGGCCGATCTCTTCGTACCATGTGGTGGTCGACCGGAAGCTATCAATATCTCCAACATGAACGCTCTTTTTGATGTCGAGGGAAAGCCTTACTTCAAGTACGTTGTTGAGGGTGCAAATCTCTTCTTTACGCAGCAAGCTCGCCTTCACCTTGAGAAGCGCAAGGTTATCCTCTTCAAGGACTCAAGTGCAAACAAGGGTTAGTGTAGTACGTCTACATGTTATCGGTATTGACCAGATCCAGGTGGTGTCACGAGTTCCTCCTTGGAAGTACTAGCTGGATTAGCCCTATCAAATGAGGACTATACAAATTTCATGATCTTCAAGGATGGCCAGCCTTCGCCCTTCTACCAGAATTATGTCAAAGACATCCAGGCAATCATCGCGGAGAACGCCACTTCCGAGTTTCAATGCATCTGGCGTGAACATGCCCGCCTGGGTGGAACTAAGCCCCGAACGCAGATCTCGGACGAACTGTCGAGTACTCTCAATAACTTGCAAGCAGAGCTGGAGAACTCAGACTTGTTCGACGACGAGCCAAGTCGGCGCGGTGTCATGCGTCGCGCTATCCCTCAAACACTCGTCAGCGAAATAGGCCTAGATGCTCTCCTGAAGAGGTTGCCCGAGTCGTACCAGAGAGCACTGTTCTCGAGCTGGGTGTCTTCTCATTTCGTATGTCTCCATATTCTTTCTCAATGACACTGCTGATCATCTTTCTTATTAGATATACAAGTATGGTGTCAACGGTTCCAGTGTCGATTTCTTCCATTTTGCTCGGGATCTGGCAAATTAGATGTATAATCTCCTTAACGACACCAGATTAGATGGAACAGAAATAAAGGACTTGTTTTTTTTGAATAATCATACTTGCCGTCTTTGCAAACTCTTACATAGTGGTATTAATACGCGCTGAGATTCTTTTCTAGTATCGTCCTGTTGCCTTATCGTCCCGTTGTCTATGTTTGAATACTGGTTCGAAATAGAGGTATTGATCCGAAACAAGGGCATACAGGAATAATTTGAGCATTGTGAATAAGACAGCGTGTTCATTCGGCTTTCAGCGCTCCAATCTAGAGCTATCAACCTAGTTCCTCCTATCAGTCACCGAATTGGAGAAACGCCATGACACAAGATTCTGCACATCCTCCCATATCGACTCTCGATCTCTTCTTAACTGCTCGAAGGACCGACAGTTCTTTCGAGGAGATCCCTGTTATGTTAGTATATCCGCCCGTAAGCTACCTATAGAACATTGTTTGCCCTCAACCTCCGAGCATAACACTGCTCGAGAGTCTTGCTTCTCTCTCGAAGGTTGCTTTGGCTCATGAAGGATGGCGGGGACTCTATCCCCTAGCACTATGTGTTTAGCCCTTGATGATAAATTCGTCTCTGGCAGACTTTATGGGGGCAAGGTTCACGTCAATGAGATAATATAAACTGATGAGTTTAGAGACTTTGAAAATGCGACAAGTCGGGATGCCGAGGTGAAGAGAGAGCTGGCCAATTTGATTAGGGACGCTTGTATCAATGTGAGTAGCACCTTAGAAAGAAATAGAAGGCATTGGAATTCAGAACCACGGTGTGCTGAGGGCCACTCTACAGGTCGGATTCTTTTATCGTAAGTATGTTCTCAGCATAGATGGACAAACATTTACAGTTAAGCGGTCTCTCTCTCGGAACGTGTAGTCAAAAACCATGGTATACCACAAGGGCTGATAGAGGGTGCTATAAACGCTGGGAAGAGCTTCTTTTCCCTATCAGAACAGGAGAAGATGAAGGTACGTGTGGGCCATCTCTTCAGGAGGCGCCGCATCGAGTTGCTCAGACCAAATGAACGGCTTGTCTATAGCTTGATATCCACAAGTCCCCTAACTTTAAAGGTTATACATCACTTTTGAGTGAAAACACCAATCCACAGGGTCTAGGTGATCTACACGAAGGATTCGACCTCGGTTGGGAACCGGAGATCGAACAAGACGATACTTCTTGGTCGAATTTCGCTACGGCAGTCAGTGATGATGGTGTGATGGGAGGCAGAAATGTCTGGCCTGACTCTGAAGTTTTGCCGGAGTTTAGAGCGGCGGTCTTAGCATATTAGTACGTCTCTTGTTCTCCTCCTCTAGTGGATCTTTTCGAGTCATCCGACGGTGGCTGATTTTGCGGCCTTGATGCGGATGATTTCCGCGTTTTATGCACGATGCATCGTAGCGGTTCCATTGGGTATCTACAGGTGCATCTCTTTTTGTTCCTCGCTTGCTGGACGCCACCGCCTTCGAAATGTATCTGGGTTCATATTTTATGTGTCTGATTCTTTTGTGGCCAGTCATTCAGCACTGAAACTGGGGAAATTATTGTTTCCACTTTTTGCTCTGGCATTAGATCTCCCGGAGACATTTTTCGATGACAAGGTGAGTAACAGGCTCCTGACCAGAGCACCACTCTCGTGCTCTCTTGTGACTGTTATGCTTCTGATCTCATGACATTCGTTATAGACGCTGAAGCCTGCTGCAATAATGCGCTTGTTACATTACCCTCCTCAACCACCTACGAAATTGGACTCCCGAGATGGTCGTCAAATTGGCATTGGCTCCCATACCGAGTGAGTTGTACCAACTCACTCCAAGATTTCATCTAATCATCTAGCCGGTCTTATGGTTGTTAACTCCGCTATGACTACGAACATCCTTAGCTACGAGGTAGGTTTCCTTGAAGCTGTGATAGTATCTCTTCTTGTGCATGTGGCTCTGGGTCAAGTGGTGCTCAGGTTGCTTGCTTCGCACCTTTCTCTTCTCCTCGGAAAACTATGTTTTACTCACCTCGGACTCCTAGTGCTTCACAATCTTGTGGCAAGACCCGGCAGGTGGACTTCAGGTCCAAAACACCTCTGGGAAGTGGATTGATGCCGTTCCCATACCAGGTACGGTTGTTGTAAAGTGAGTCCAAGATAGATCTGGCAGCTTGAGCGATATCATTCAAATTCGAAGTCTCGGGGACCAATTTGCCCGATGGACAAGTGAGTATTGCAAATGAGTTCCCTCACTTCACCTTTGTAATTACCTCATTTATTAGACGATGTCTTCAAGTCAACAATTCACCGCGTTATCAACCGTTCCGGACTCGAACGCCACTCGATCCCACTCTTCTTTGGATCAGATTATGACGTTCTTCTTGAGGTCGGTGAATCATCTCTAGCCTGATGCTGCCGCTTATTGGATTGCCAAATTGACATCTGTGATGTCACGGACCAACAGCCTATTCCGACCTGCGTGTCCCCTGGGACTCCGGCCAAATATTCTGTGGTCACTGCTGGAGAATATGTCAAGTCGAGGCTAGAAGCTACGTATGCCTACTCTGCAGACTGACAACCGGCGATATGGTCTGTGATAAAGGTAGTTGAGCCATTCATATGAACATGCCAAATTGGTCTGTATCTTGTTTGAAACCAACAGAAATCTGTATGTACATTCTGAGGGAACCTATAGCTGTGATAACCCATATTCTGTGATAACCCATAGAGTTCCCTATCTCAGATGTCTCTCTCATGAACCCCATAGTTCAGGTCTTTTTTGAACTGCTATTAGTTATCTAAGGATGCAGAATCTGAGTAACTATAAGGTTAATCTTCGGACTTTGAACTATGAACGATAGAAAAGTAGCACAATCTGATCAAGATTCAGGAGTCGGCATATTTATAAATAAAGAATAAGGTTGCTCAGAAGTCACCTTAAGAGGTGTACGACTGCATTAATAAGATCGCTATACGAGATAGGTGAGTCTGACTATGCACAAAGGGCAAGCTTACCGGTGCACGACTGGGGTATGAAATGATTCTACAGGGCTTTTGTATACGCTATGAGTCCATAGCTAAAGCGCACTAGCAATGTCTCAGTAAAGAAAGTCTATTCTCTTCGTACCACTGTCCCATTCGAACTCAAAAGCCGTTCTCATATTTGTAATTGATCAACCGGACTGCAATCGGGCACTGATAGACAAATTTATGATCGTCTGATAAGAAAAAAAGGTGAACTTTGTTGTAGTGTACTCTTCGCCCGAGTTGGAGTGATATAAAGAGAGTCAATAAGAAAGGACATTAGAGAACATCGTTTACCTAAGCATTTTGGCCAAAAAGATATACTCAACGATATACTTTATGTCGGTGACTATGTTGTTGAATTCAAGAAACAAGAGGGGAGAACTCATTGCAAACGTACGCGAGTCTCTTCTCTATTTATCTCTACCCAGAACAATAAGATGAAACATTTAATATGAAGCACAAACTATTTTTAGTGTAGTACTCGATATTCCAACATATGTCTAAGAGCACTACAAAAAGCCACACTGGCAGCACATGTGCAATCATGATAATGGCATCTCTCTATGTCTATCTATCACTCAAGGATTTGTGTGGTTCTCCAGTTCAATCCTAGCGTGGTGATCCTCATCACTCAGTCCAGTGTATCCGATCCATCATTGAAGCTTACGAATGATGAAAACAGGAAGCCACAACATACTGGAGAAGGAAAAATTAGATCCGACGAAACATGGCAGAACCAGAACGCTGCGTTGAGCCGAACAACAATCAACTAACTTTTGGCCGTTTGACACCAAGGCGCATTACGGCCGCTGGATGACTGGAAATAGCTTACATATATGAATCCTTATCAAGGTGATAACCGATGATAGTGTGAATTGAACGAGTGGATCGAATCAACTTCAGAGGCTAGATGAATTAGGTAATACAAGTTAGGTAATACAAGTTAGCTATTTGGGCGCGTTGGTTTTAGAGGTGAGATGGAAAATATTACATGCAGTATATAATCATAGTCTGATCCGTGTCTTCTCATAATGTAGATGAAGATTGCCTTTCTCGGGAAGAGAGAGGGTCTTGTTCTCGAAAGTTTGAGTCATTTGGGGTTAGAATAATACATCAATAATGCATTGTACTTGGTCGATCAAAGCTGTCATGTTACATGACGCAAGAAGTTCGGATTGGCTGCCGGCAAAAACATTGGCATGGGAAAAGTGTTCCGGCTATTTTGCAAGGGTTCCAGGACCTCGAGGACTCTTGAACGTAACAGAGTTCCAGTCGATCATACCTCCTTTAGCTGAGCAGCCGAAAATTCTTGACCCTGTTGCGCTAACTTTATGTGATCAATATATTCTGAAGTATAGAATAGAGGATGCTCGGATCGGTAAATCCAAGTTGACGATATGTATCTCGATTCATGATTCATTTGCGGGACAGAAACCGTTAGCTTTATTATCATTGTAACACTTGCTAACTTAGAATGGATGGACGGGATATTCGTTCCTGGACCGCTCTATAAAAGTTCTATAAAAGTCTTCTTGAGAGTCCTGTCCGATTCTTGCCCTGGCGCCTCCCTGTATCATTACTACAGAAGCGCCTACTGTGTCCCTGTCTGGCCTGTTTCTGCCATATAAACGGTGCACCGCATTACCTCAAGTCCTTCTCGTCATTAATTCCATCACCACCTCAACTTTCTACAGTCTGAAGCTTGACATCTTGACGGCCAACGCTTCGAAGGGATATAGACGATTTGATATCCCTCCGACCTTCTCTTTGTGCTCAGAACTTGTCACTGAGACAGCCGTTCGGTTTCTACATCTCTTTTTAATTTTTCGACCTCGCACTTCTCTACACACCCTTTGAAGTGCACACTGCCGGGACACTTTCCATGGCTTCGGGCGGTTCTTCATTTACGTTAGAAGAGAGCTTACTGGATCCAGATTCTGTCACACCCTGCCCCGATCACACGTCGTTGCATAGGTTCAGCCTTTTAAATCTTTTCAATGTTGAGGGCGTAGTTGCGGTTATAACTGGCGGAGGATCAGGTGAGAAAATCCACTTAAATACGGATAGAAAAGAACACTGATCGGCATCGTATACTTATGACAGGCATTGGGCTTATTATGGCTTCCGCCCTCGAAAGCAACGGTGCAACTGTTTACATTGTGGGTCGAAGAGGTGACGTTCTGAAAAAGGCGGCCGCCGAAAACAGCGTATGTCTAAGAGTTCTAGGCTATCTGCATCCTAACCTGTTCTTCCAACTCAGAGATACGGAAAAATTATTCCTCTAGAGGGAGACATCACTAGGAAAGAGAGTCTCCTATCCATTGTCGAGGTAGTCAAGGCTCGGCATGGCTTCATTGATCTGTTGGTCAACAATGCAGCGGTTGCTCGAAACATCTATCAGCACCCTCTTCCCACGCCTAGTGTACCTGTATCAAATGATCCACCCTCACCTCCACATTCTCCCTCGCTTCGTCATCCTGGAGTTGCCACACCAAGCATTAAGGCATTCCAGAACGCACTTTGGGATACTGGTACAATGGAAGACTGGGAGGAGACTTTCAGAACAAACAGCACTGCTGTATACTATACTACTGTTGCATTTCTGGAGTTATTGCACCAAGGGAATATTAGGAGACGAAGGTTTGAGAATGGGCCGTCGCCATCAGTTTCACGTTCTGGTTCCGGTGACGCAACACCTTCAGAGTCACCGCCATCGCCAGACCTCTCAGCGTCATCTGGGTTCGCGATACCCTTTGGCGAGAGTTATTCCAGGCCACTTTGTCACACATCGCAAGTGATATCGATTTCAAGTTCCGGGTCCTTCAGAATTGATTCGAAAGTACTTTCACCCTCTTACACCCTTGCAAAGAGTGCCTGCACACATTTGGGTAAATTGATGGCAAATCTCCTAGCGCCATGGGGAATCAGGAGCAATGTGCTCGCCCCTGGCGTGTGGCCCACCGGTGAATAATGTGATTTAAGACTTTTATATACCGTCTTTGTTTATGGGATGTGAATTCTACAGCAATGACAACTTTCCCCACACCTGGCCAGGCATTGGACCCTGCAGTTCTAGCAAGTGCAGTTCCCCTCAAGCGAGTGGGAACTGAAGAGGTAAGACATTGTGTTCATTGCTCGAAGGTCGCAAAAACTGAACTGTTGATCTAGGACATGGCTGGAACAATTCTCTATATGGCGAGCCGAGCTAGTGCCTATATGAGCGGAGCTGTACTACTTGTGGATGGTGGACGGGTGGTGAGTATATCGAATAACTACTAGTTAGACTCATCGATCCACACACTTGCTCTATCTACTTCATTCACGTTTACAATTACTTTTCACGATCTAGTATGTACCTTGGGTGGATTCAGCGCAGACTAAGACTCATATTAGATTGTTGGGCTTTCGTAATAATCTGTTCTTCTACTCCTAGTTTACTGTGTATGTACAATAGCCCAGTTATTTACTATATGATATTTTCTGAAGTGTACATTATCATGGGATATCCCGAGAGGGTGAAATAAAAGTAAGCTTATTTGAGGTTATGAGCTTGTCACAATACGTTATCCTCGGGTATAGAAGCGGACCCAGCCAGATGCGGACGAAAAGCACATATGTTATGATATTGAAACGTCAATTTTCATCGGTGTATCTACGTCGCCATAGAATCCCCGAGGAGTAAAGCCAGCCGACCTTGTTTCTGCGAAATGCCTCGGCGTTCACGGATAAAAATAGCTGAAGTATATTGTTAGACATCCTCATAAATAAGAGGTTTGAGCTCGACATAGAGCGTACAAAAATTCTCTGTAAGTAGGGACAGAAAAAAAGATTGATACATCGAACAAAACACTGGATGAGGGAAGAGCTGGTGACAAGGATCTAGGCGTTGGGTCTGAGTAGATAGGCATGAGCATGTGCACGTGCAAATTTTGTCACATGATCAAAGGTGAGTAAGGATTATCGGAAAACGATGTCTAGAAAAAAAAGTTACATCCACTTCTTCACTCTATCACTCTGTTCCACTCCATCACTCTGTCCCACTTCTTCCGTACTTCTCTCACTAGTAGCCTCCTTAGACTTTCTGCAATTGCTGTTGCGCCCAACATTCTCTGTAAACCTCAGGCCATCTCGACTAGCTCATCTGCTGATCCACCTCAAGCAACAATAAATCCTAACATGCCGACTATCGCACCACCGAGGAAGAATGAAAGGAGTAAGAAGATGCACTCGAAAGTGGTAGGAAGATAATCAGATCATAGCGCACCCAAACTTGGGCTCATCGAGTTTTCACCTCTATGGATATTGGTGTTTCTAGGTTATCATTGGATCTGGGCCTGCAGGGCATACTGCTGCCATATATCTTGCTCGTGCCAACTTGAGCCCCGTCATGTTTGAGGGTTTCATGGCGAATGGATTCGCTGCCGGTGGACAGCTCACGACAACCACTGATGGTGAGAACCAGAATCTCAGTTCACCCTAAAGTGATTGCTAATACTGTTTCGTCTCAGTTGAGAATTTTCCGGGTTACCCTGCAGGCATTCTTGGCCCCGAACTTATGGAAAAATTTCGTGAACAATCCGTCCGTTTTGGAGCGTGTATCATCACGGAGACTGTGTCGAAAATAGACTTATCAACACGCCCCTTTATGTATTGGAGAGAAATGCAAGAAAACGCCGAGCCAGAAACAGCGGATACCATCATTATCGCGACTGGAGCAAGTGCAAAGAGACTGGGATTGAAGGGAGAACAAACATACTGGCAAAGTGGTATCAGTGCCTGTGCAGTATGTGATGGTGCTGTGCCAATATTTAGGAACAAGCCCCTGGCGGTCATTGGTGGCGGTGATTCTGCCGCTGAAGAGGCTACATGTGAGTCGATCCTTCGGTAGATAAAGTTTATTCTTTTGGTGTTCACGGAGACATGCAATTTATTATCAGATTTGACAAAGTATGGCTCGCATGTGTATGTCATTGTTCGTCGTGGAGAGCTTCGTGCGTCCAAAATTATGGCAAAAAGGTTGCTCAACAACCCTAAAATTGTGAGCTTGTCATTACGCGAGCACCTAGGAGCATTCTGATATGACATTGCTATCTCAGACTGTGCTTTGGAATACTGTCGCTGTTGAGTGCCAGGGCGATGGTGATCTTTTGAAGAACCTTCGCATCAAGAATATTCTAAACGGCGAGGAGCGTGATCTCGCTGTCAATGGACTTTTCTATGCAATTGGTGCGTTTTTGATGGTCTCCTCGAACATAATTCCATTACTTTTTGTCTCTCAGGTCATGAGCCTGCCACGGCTCTCGTGCGCTCACAGCTTCAAACGGATCCTGACGGCTATATCATCACTGTTCCTGGCACAACGCAGACCTCAGTCAAAGGTGTATTTGCTGCTGGTGATGTCCAGGACAAGAGGTACAGACAAGCAATTACTAGCGCTGGAAGCGGTTGCATGGCTGCTCTGGAAGTTGAGAAGCTGATCGCTGAGGAAGAAGAGTTGGGTGATGAAGCATAATGCGGTGTCTTCGGTTCATGCTCTCCGATGGGTCAATAGTGGAATATACAAGGATATCAATTTAGAAGATAATGATAATGCTTGTAGTGATGTTATATCAATGTGGGATATTATTATGTTATTATGATCCTCGTTACGACAAGACAAAGAGTGTGACATCCAAAGAGTTACCCACTCGGCTATTGATAATTTCCATTCTTTCCTATTCTTTTGTTTTCCGTCACGACCACTCGACGGCTAGCCGTACAATGACCTCTCCTTCTGCAGATAGTCTGCAGCTGCTACGACCTTCACATTTTGTGACCACCTCGCTACCATACACTTTCTGGTTGGTCATTGCAGTCACACTAGCAGCTGCAGTACCTGGTGCCAATGCCTACACCTGGAATCTCCGCAATAATCCTCAACAATGTCAAAATCTGACAATAGACTTGATTGGGGGCGGTGGGCAATCACCATTTCGCATACTTATCATCCCCTTCGGACCGAGTCCTCTGCCAAATAACACAGAGGCTAGAAGAATACAAGAAGTTGTTTTCGCAACCGGAGACGCAAGAAATGGGAATGTCATGCTCAACTACCCTGAAAATTCACAATTTGTCGCTGTGGTGAGTTCAACGGCCGTCTCTCATCCGTGCAGCGGGGTTGGTTAGGATCTTTTCTTGGCGGTCCATCATTCAATGCAAGGTTTCGGTTATGCTGCGCTGCGCTGCAGGTCTGCTGTAGTTGTTACTCAATCACGATTGATGTGCCATGGCTTGATAATTGTGAGCTTGGCAACAGCTGGCTCTGCTTGTTTTTCTGCCTGTCACCATGTTTTGATCTGAAACTAGGATACAACGGTTTCAGTTGACCGTGCCAAGCGTCTCGTGTGATTGAACTTGATTGGGGACCAGGATTTAATTTCACGTTGCTGGTTTGCCATAGACGGGCGGCGCTGCACCCGAAGCCCTTCAGCCCCGCTTCTGCAGGGACTGCTTGACATCAGGGGCTATGTTTTGATCCTTGTTTTCACGATGATGCTTTTCGGAATCAATGAACCCTGAATAAATGTGGATGTGGACTAACTTGCTTCCTTAGGTCAGCGATGCTTCTGGTTTCGGTACAGGCGGGACAAGTGTAGCTATGCAAGTTGGTACATCGTCGGACTCGTCGTGTTTCGATGCTACGCAGAATGTTTCACCGTATTTCGTGTTCTCAATTGAACCTCCAAATCAGGTTGTGCAGTGTCAAGCTATGCGAATGTGGTGGGATCCCTCCAGGGTTCAGGGGTACGCGATGACCATATCAGCATATGTACAGACTCATTACTAATTTTTAACTTGTTTGTGTCTTCGTGTCCTGGCTATTCGGCTTTTAGGATACCAAACTTCTTGGGAGTGATCCCCGGCGGTCAGAGCTTTGCGATACCTGCAGGCCCAATCACCCAAGTGCCAGAACAGGGCACAGGGTTTTCTTGGGTGACAAATGTAAGAGGAGGGACGACATTGATGTTAGTTGGTGGTGATAACCGGGGCAACGGAACCGCTGGGAGTGTGTTCTCAGTTGTAAGCAGTGGAATTGACAACAACTCAACATGCTTGAACCAAAATTCTCCAAGCTCGACACCCGGAAGTCCTGCTGGCATGCCGACGAGTGTGAGTAGTAATATTGGAAATAGTACAGATGGTGGGTGAGTATCTGGTTATCTACTGAACGGTTTGGTTCAATTGCTTCTAATATTTTTAGCGAAACGAACACAGGCGCCATTGTGGGAGGGATTATTGGGGGATTAGCGCTCATAATTTCACTATTATTGGGTCTGTTCTTCTATAGACGACGTACACGACGACGTACAGAACTAAAGGAGCGACCCATGGATCTGCTGCACGGAGATGATGAGGATGATGAGGACGACCATCGACGTCACCCTAATGACCAGCAGCAACACCAACTGGATTACTATACTCCCGAACCTTTCATGGTCCCTGACCCAGCGTTCACATCCGATGCAGCTACGACAGCTGGAACGGATGTCCAGTCACACACTGGTTGGGGCGCCTCATCTTCTGGCCGTCCTTTAAGTGGCACTTCGTTTACGAGAAGTGATACCCCAGATTTACTTGGGGTAGGCAGCGGTGCGAGTGCTTATGGATATGGATGGGCTGCTGGAAGTACAACCACCAGTACGAGTAGGAAAGGGCCAATGAGAATGCGACCAGTGAATATCGTGCAGCATGAAGATGCTGGACTACCGCCCCAGATTGGAGACAAGGCGGAAGAGGCGGAAACTATCGAGCTTCCGCCTGCCTATACTGCCTTACAGAGAGCTGTTATTAGAGATGAGAACCAGCCGAGTGGTGAAGTAACGGAGGGTCCTGGTACAGATTCGCGGCTATCTGTTGCAAATTCCACTACTGTTTGATGAGCTCAAACAGTTTGACTTCTAGTTCTCTTTTACATGTTCATTTTCAGATGTCTCTCGAAGGACTGTCATTCATTTCCGCTCTCTGCCACACCATTTTCTCTGTTTCATTCACATTCTTTCAATTAATTCGCTTTTGGGCCTTATTGCTGTACATATCGACTTTATTACAGATTTAACATCTGATATTTTATCCTTTCTATTTGTATTCAGCAATTACTATGATAGAGTCGATTCGACTAGAGGCCGTCTCCCCTTTCAAGAATGACTCCTATTACAGAACGTGTGTGTGTTGCCCATTGCAATGTATGGATTTGGATTGTGGTTTTTTGAGGGTGTGCTGACAGACTAGTGGTGCTCTTAGTCAGGATGCAAAGAAAGGCTACCTTAGGAGCCTTCCACACCTCACTGACCGGAGGTATCGAGGCAATTGCTGGTATCATTCCGATCTACCTCCATCTAAAGAGAGAGCCAGACTCCTTGACGATCTCTCACATCGTAGAGCGTTTCACCCATGTGGTCCATCCAACATAGGCAAACGAAATCAATGCTTGATAGAATGTGCCAGGTCGTGATCATGGTAGCCTCATCCCAGATAAGAATCGCGAGAAGATTAAGGTTATGTATGGACCACACTATCCTCATCACAGATCCTTGGCATCTGCCAGAAGATCAGTCGATCTAAGCATCTACTCAGGTCAGGTGTATTCTCTAGCAGTCGTCAAAATTCTTAGGGCTTTCAAAAGCACGAACAACAGAATTCTGAATTAAATGGTCTCTCCTCTCAAAAGTCAGTAACGATGCAAAGAACACAAGAAATACATTTCCTTGCTCTATAAGCAGTTTGATCACTGGTTCTCTCTGAACAATTACTTCTGTTGGTTGATTACAAGCAACCTTTGTTCATATAGTTCTCTTACTTGTTTCTCTCTCATAGCTATACTCATGAAAAATGTAAAGTATAGAAATTTATGAAAAAGGAGTCAACGACCGGGCCTCTCCGGTTATGGTAGTTACGTTACGGTTACGTTACGTTACGTTGACTGTTCTGTCTGTCCGCTCGTCTGTCCGCTCCTTGGCTCTCAACACATTTCTCGTCCATTTATCTCATTTATTGATTCATAATGTCCGACTTGTGCCCCACCTACGCTCCCTTCTTCAGTGCCATGGTGCGTGCCAGTAACACCTTTTGCTGCAGGCTGAGTTCTGGGTGAGCTGATTTATCATTAACATCAGGGCTGCACCAGTGCAATTGTCTTCACTTGTGAGTTGACTTGTGAGTAGGAAGTTGGACAGCTAATTGTTTCTGTCACTCTCCTTGTCAGGTATTGGTGCTAGGTGAGTAGCTCTCCTTTGATATGTGCATTTTGAATCTGAACGGGTACGGCTATTCATCTCTGTTTTTCTTGGTTCCAAATCACATTCACCTGCAAATATTCGCCTTACGATGTATGTATACCAGTTATGGAACTGCCAAGTCCGGTGTTGGTATCTCTGCCATGTCGGTGCTTCGACCGGACTTGATGATGAAGTGTGTCGTCCCGGTTATAATGGCTGGTATCATCGCTGTGAGTCACTGCCGGCCTCAGGATATTGTTTACTCATTCATGGACAGATTTACGGTCTCGTCGTTTCGGTACTCATCGCTGGTGATTGTACGTAATTCTTTTCAATTCATCATTTCACCTGTTAACAGGTTTATTAACAGTGGCCGTGTCAATGTCGCTTGCCAAGGGTTTTGTACAACTCGGTGCTGGTCTTTCTGTTGGCCTCGCAGGTCTCGCAGCTGGCTTTGCCATTGGCATTGTCGGTGATGCTGGTGTAAGGGGTACCGCACAACAGCCCAGACTTTTTGTGGGTATGATCCTCATCCTCATTTTCGCTGAGGTTTTGGGTCTCTATGGGTTGATTGTTGCTTTGATCATGAATACCGCTTCTCAGCCCATGACCGTGAGTTGTTTTTCCTCAATGATGAGGATGTACTAACATGAAGTCAATCAGTGTGTGTCATAAACTGACGTTTGCTGCCCGCACGCTTCATTGACCCGAAGCATTGTCTGGCCTATAGTTTGGGACATATAATGTCAACCTTAGAAAGCGCGTCAGGAAGTGGAGAATTAGTCTGTTGATTTGGCTTGCCTCGTTACCGTATTCTTTTTACAATGTGATTAGTGCTGAATGCGAAGCTTTTCTCTCCTTGTGTTATTGCTGAGACTCACAGGGTTCTTTCATAGCTTGCCTCAGAGTCTGAGCTGATCTCATCTCAATTTGTACGATGATTGGGAGAGGCTAGTCGTGTGTTTCCCCTGGGTAGATGTACGCTGAAGTCAAAGTAATATTTGTTCTTTGATTTCCGCAACAAGCGGTAGTGTATTGACACTGAAAGTTTACTCAGCAACAGAAGCTTCCCATCTATATAAACCAACAGATGCTTATTCACACCGTCTATTCACATCTTTGTATCCTCATTATCCAAAATGACGGAAACGCCTTTTAGGATTGCAATTTCTGATCAGGACATTGACAGTCTCAAGAAGAAACTCGACCTGGTTAGATTCCCGGATGAACTCGAGGATGTCGGTCGTGATTATGGTGCGCCTTTACGAGACGTCCAGCGCTTGGCGGCATATTGGAAGGACGGATACAATTGGCGGAAACATGAGGCCCAACTTAATGACGAGTTACCCCAATTCACGCGTGATATCGAGGTTGATGGGTTTGGGTCGCTCAATGTACACTATGTTCATAAGAGGAGCTCAGTGGCCTCTGCTGTACCTCTCTTGTTCGTCCATGGCTGTAAGTGACACCCCTTCACCCCTCTATCTCCCTCTGATGTGTCGTTACCAGGGCCCGGTAGTTTCTATGAAGTCAGGAAGATACTACCTTTGCTAATCCAGGAGTCACCCGACTATCCGAGTTTCCATGTGGTAGCCATAAGCTTACCAGGTTATGGATTCTCAGAAACTCCCAGGAAGAGAGGATTTGCCATTGATCAATATGCGCAAGTCAGTATATATATACTTATAACTTTGAGGGTTTCGGTATACTGAACCGGTTAGATATCACACAAATTGATGCTGGCTCTCGGTTACAATGAGTATGGTTCGTGAAATTTGTTTGGAATGATAGGAAGGCACTGATATGACTCGACAACAGTGACACAGGGTGGTGATTGGGGGTCAATTGTGGGTCTTGATTGTTGCTCTTTTTCTACCTGTTTGACTGACATGTAGATCACACAAACCATTGCGGCGAGCTACGGAGGAACGCATAGTAAAGCATGGCACACGAACATGCCTGTGTGAGTTCACCAATAATCTCCCACTGATTGTGTTTTGACTGTTTGAAAGTGCTCGACCCCCACATTGGTGGAATCGGCCTGGGCTATTTCTACAGTACTTGATAACTCCCTTGACGTCGGCTGAGAAAGCAGGTCTAGAACGCAATAAATCGTTTGAGAAAGAAGGCCGTGGCTATTTCATGCAGCAGTCTACTCAGCCTCAGACCCTCGGCTATAGTCTGGCTGACTCTCCTGTTGGACTGCTTGGTTGGATTTATGAGAAACTGTTGAGCTGGACTGATGACTATCCGTGGACGGATGATGAAGGTGGGCTGACTATCAGAACTGCACAAGACTGAGTGACGAATGTCTACTTAAATTCATCTTAGTACTCACCTGGATCTCCATCTACTGGTTCTCACGTGCAGGCCCAGCTGCCTCGGTCAGAATCTACTATGAATTCATGAAGTCCAGAGAAAAGTTTTGGGAACCAACAGCAGTCAATATTCCGACTGGATTTTCCTTTTTTCCGAAGGAGCTCATCGTCATGCCTCGATAGTGAGTCAGGGTCACGGAAACCCAATGTATATGGCTAATGATTCTCAGCTGGCTAAGGGGAAAACATGTTGTATTTGAATCTGAACACGAGAAAGGTGGGCACTTTGCTGCGTATGAATGCCCAGAAGAACTCGTCGGAGACATGAGAAAGATGTTTGGGAAGGGAGGACCTGCTTTTGGTGTTGTCCCCCTGCATAATGGCTTCAAGCTGTGAACTGTGTACATTGTCTTACTACTGGCATGGACCGATTCTGCGTGATCCAATTGTGTCAACCAATCTATTTGTCGCATCTTGCGAGCTTTGGACGACTTGGTCTGATACATGTATCAGTGTGAATGTTTGACGAAAGAAGCCAGATACAAGTTGACATAAATATATGAGACAGAAAAATTTTGATTTCGCTGCTCGGAGTGTGGATAGAGACGTACAGTTTTAGGATAGCAAATGTGAGCGAATGGTGTTTGCAGAGCATGATAGGATATCCGGGTTTTGACTGAAATTTCTCAAGAGATACGCGGTATGTGTCTTTCTTCCTGATATAAGGAATCAGACCCAGCGGAAACCAATAGCATGTCAGTCTTTCAATCGCGAGATTAATTGCACAAGATGACGAATGAAGACCAGAAGACCAGCAAAGGTTTGATTTTGGAAGATGGGAATATGATTTTCCTGTTTATTACTGTGACGGTGATTGACACATCCACGTGCAGCGGCTTGCTGTTCGTGGTTCTGTTGTTCTGCTGTTCTGTCGCCGTCCTATATCTTTGCTCACCCCACCGTCTCATGGATACAGATCGAAAATCTACTGTATCTTCCTTCTATGGGGGACGTAAAAGCTCAATGGATGCACTGAATCAAGATTTCCCACCCAACCACCGTCCTGCTGACCGGCCAGGACGAGACGATGTCTCATCATTCTTCAGCCCTGAGTCAAATCGGCTTGGGGGACGTCAAGCCTCTGGTGGTTATAATTCAAGTACATTCTATCCTGGAAGAGAAGAACCGCTCAAGGGCGGACGAGACGAAGAAGAAGAAGTATGGGATGTCTATGCGGATTTTAACAATGCAGGGCCAAGGTATAGTACGGCTTTTGGGTCTACAACGATAAGTTCGAATGGGTGAGTGCAGACTTCCCATAAAAATTTCTAACATGATCGACTAAACCGACGGACAGATATCAGCCATTAGAACCTCCGACACCATCTCCGAAGATGATGCTCGAGGGGCAGTCAAATCAGGCACAGGTGGAAATGGTCACTGTGCCAGCACTCGGGCCGGAATGGGGCAAAGCTGAACTGCACGACATGACTAAACGCGCAAAGCGTGAAAAGAAATCGGAATCGAGGAAGGAGAAGTGGAAACAATGGAACCGGGGTGAACGGGGAATGTGTGGGTCATACTGTACAAGGAAAGTATTTGTATGGTTTATATTCGTCTTGTGCATTGTGTAAGTTTATCTTTGATTATCTTCTTTTCCTTCAACTTAATATGTTCTTGTTTCATGATCGTCAAGAGTTGGGCTCGTCCTGGCTTTTTGTTATCCTCGAGTACCATCCTTTTCTTTTAATAACCAGACACCGATTGTGAACGCAACAGGAGATTGGGCCCAGGCTGTATCGTATGGATTCTCAAGAGCACCTGCAAACTTTTCCTTCCCGGCCTTTGCTTCACTGGAGCTTGACACGGGTAGCAACTTCGTGCCCATCACATTCAAACACATACGAGCTTCCATTTTCGACCTCACAACTGGACGTCAAGTGGGTAAGGGTGATCTCCTCCATGATCAGACAGTTCCCCCAAAGCAGTTTCCTGAGCTGATGCTGCCTTTGAACTTCACATACCTCGCAACTAATGATACCGATCAGACATGTGAGTAATTCTCCTTGATAATTACCTGTATAAGCTGAGCCATCCAGGGAACAATTGGTACAATGCATGCAGAAATAAAATCAATTATGCAAATGGGACCCGTCCCCGTGAGTGGTTTTGTATCTTGTGGCGATTTATCTGATGTAGTATTAGCTTTGCAGTTCCAACTTATGCTTCATCTCGATATTTTTGGACTTGCAGGAAGTCCAGTGGTGTCCACTCAAATCGCTGACGCCGATTGTCCTTGGGAATTGCCTGCAAATAGCGCGTGATACCTATTCATGATTCTTTATGCTGTCCTAAAGGATTTATCGCTTGCCCCAGAAATTACGGCAGTAAACGTCGATGTTACTTCTACATTATTACCTTTGCTTCGTGGACTTGGTGTCAGCTTGGTTTGGTTATGGACTCTCGCTGCAGACATGTCATGATTTCCGGATTCGTATCATATTTGTTGCTCACTTTGTTAGTACAGTGTATGCAGATTCGAATTCAAGACAAGATTTGTGTAGTCTCTTGTATTCGGATGAACCACGGATTCTTTCTTTCATGGACTGAATGTGGCTGACCAATGCTAGGCCTTTCTCATATACCGCTTTACTCCATAACCTCGACCTTCATGGACAACAACGGATCACGCAGGAATCTCGGTGAATACGATGTCCTTCATTCTCTTCGCAGACGGACGAGTCTTCAAGTTGAGCTGCCTTCTTATAACGAAGACAGTGATAGTTTCGAACAGGACCCATTCGCTGACGTATCTCGGGCTAGAACTTCGCATCTTGATTATACTGGCTCTTTTTATAGTCAAACCACAGATCACGATGGACTGGATATGGTTCCTCTTACACCCTCTATGCGTTCGGGGTCAGGCTCTGTGTCCTTGAATGGACTCCCAACCTCTATAAGATTTCCGGATGCCAAGAGATACTTGGACGTTCACCAAGTGGTTTTGAGACCAGAGAGATCAAGGACTGAATCAGAGGATTCTGTATACACTGCCAAATCTGCTTCAAGTTCTGCCACGGTTGTTTCGTCTTTAGTCCCAACGAAGTCTGGGTTTGGTGTTCCTGACAAATTCACGAATAAATGGCCGAAGCCTTTGCCTCTCAAGAGCACCGGAGGGTTGGGTGATGATGAACTGAAGAAGTCTGTAGATGCAGTCTTACTTGAAAGTGGAATTGGTGGTGGGCTGTTGGGCTTTGAATGGTTTAGTCAATGGACGGGCTTTAAGTGGTGCTTGCTTTTTTCTGTGTTATCCGTATTGATCTATGGGATTGCGGGTTTATCCTGCGCTATAGGGATTTGGTTCCGTAGTGGGTTTCCATCATCCTTCAAGTGTGGTGGCGCCTCACAGCTAATGCTCATTCCATTTCCCAGTCTGGCACAATGCAGATGTGATGTATGTTTCAGACAACGACGTGCTCATCCTTATCACTCTTGCTTCTTCTGTTCTCGTCTTCACTGCTCTCGTCGGGGTCATCGGGACCCTCCTGTCTTCAAGACCTATCATCGCTATATACGCTCTTCTTTTATGGCCATGCCTCATTTCAATGTGCGCTATCGGTTACACAACATACAAACGTGCCACATTTGCGCTTGACCAGAAACTCGACATGTCCTGGAGTCAGTACTACACGCCATACGGTCGCCTGCTCATTCAAGACTCGCTCAAGTGTTGTGGATGGTCTAATCCGAATCACGGAGGCACACTTAGTAGGATTTGTTATCCAAGAACACCGTTACCAGGATGTAAAGGCCCCTTGACGAGGTTTGAACAGACGAATCTGCAACTGGTGTGGTCAACTGTCTTTTCGCTTGTGCCGATGCACCTGGTCAATATCGTGGTGGTCATGTTGTGTGCGAATCATGTTACGAGGACGTTTGGAACTGGAATTATGCCGAAGCGGTATAGATTGACTGCCAAAGACGTACAAGAGGATGCCCACAGGATCGTTGATCTACTCCAGAGAAAAGGAGTGTTGGCCATGACAGGGGTCGACGGTGTCAAGAGGCCAGCTGTCGTGAAACCATCCTCGAGCAGAGTGTTCAGGGAGGATCGAGAAGAAACTATAGGTTTGTTAAGTAAATATTCCGGATAGTCGAGTTCCAAGGTACTACGATTTGATCGTAGTATGTATATGTTTGATTAGTCTGACTCAGGAGAAGAGGTCTCCTCTGACATGAATGTTCACCCGACGGCAACAGCAAGATGACCTTCTCGTCGACTAATTCCCCTAAAGGCCGTTGAAGGTAATCATCTGAACAGTCAAATGTACCATGCGAGAAGTT
>Ga0153987_1000139_pt1 | contig 25114 bp, 33 predicted proteins | sample TSNC071MetaG_FD_102279 | JGI IMG/M metagenome (GOLD analysis project Ga0153987, IMG submission 102279) | Attine ant fungus gardens microbial communities from North Carolina, USA - TSNC071 MetaG | ecosystem: Host-associated > Fungi > Mycelium > Unclassified | place: USA: North Carolina, William B...
CGTGACAGACTTTCCCACGCTATAAATAGAACAGGAAAAGAAATTAAAAGGAAAAGAATAATGGAAATGCCTTAGTGGAAAAGAGCAGTTTATGACAGTTACCTACTGATCTGCTAAAATACTCATTGCACCAAGATGCTTTAGGCAATTTTGAAAAGGTTTTTTTTAGGACTTTCCAGCACAATTTAGACTGTCAAAATTGTCCCATTATTCATGGAGTTAAGTCTGAATGAAGTTTGTGATAATAAATATATCCGGAGAGAGAGAAACAACAAGTTCTCTCTTTCTGAGGTTCATTTGGAAATCTAATTTCTCTTTGTCCTCCATACTCTCTTACTCATCCTTGGACTTCTTAGCAAGAGTGCAACCTAAGCCTTACTATCTTCATCTATTTGATATAACCCTATTGAAAACCTGAACCAGACTCTCTTTGTAGAGAGAGGCATAGGGATATCAAGTGTTGAAATAAGCTGCTGAATCAACTGAGATTTGAGCAGTGGTTTAGAGTCTTAACAGTGAAGGTTGAAGAGTCATCATCTGTTTCTTGAGTAATTATATTTTTTGAGGGGCCTGGTTGGCCTTTCCTACTTATCTTTCTTTTTTTTGAAAGTCTGTAAGAAGCTGTTTTCCATGACATCAATGTTGATGCTCCATGAACATATATACAGGTATGTTTTGAGGTTCTACTCTTCCTGAGCACCATCTCTCCCTCATCTTCCTGAATCATTATGTTCAGTACTTGAACTTGTGTGTTGAATGATTTTTTGGTCAAATCCTGTATAGATCTGGAAAATTTCCTGATGATATTGCAATACCACATTTATTTTGCTTGTAACATCTTTCCCGAAGTTCTGAGTCGTGATGTACTTAAGCGGCACAGGATCTGGACACGGCTGGACAAATCAGAAACACGCTAGCGTTGAGCATCTGAGGACATACTCGAAGAGGTTCGGGCGGAACATTTGAACAGGCTACAGACGGTTAAGATGATCTATATCCGCCCCGCATGAAAGTAGTGACATTAACAATTGAATCGCTTCATTTTGAAGCAACGGGTTTGACTGAACTCATCCTCTGTTTGAAGAAATTAGGCCACAATATTACCGGATGTCTACCATATCGACTGTTAGTTTGGTTCGGGTATAAGGGGTATCTACTCAAGTAACACGAAGAAAACAGTAGTGAAGAACCTCTAGAAGATGTCTTGAGAATGTGGACAATCGACAGAGGTATGGCCCCAGGATTCACAGTCATCACAAAATCCTCTAGAGGAGCGGGAGTTCATCAAGGAATCTGGCACTTCCTCTTTCAGAAGGTCACAAGTGAAGATATCATGTCCCGGATGCTCGCAAATCTCACATAGACTCGTCGGTTGGGTGTCATTCGTGGAACTTTTCATTGACGTCGTGCTTGATTGATGACATAGGACGTTGGGTTCTCCATTTGTTCTGTTAGACTTGTTTACTTTAGCTCTTAACCGTTCCAATTCTTGTTCAAGTTCATCCTGTGAACAGCGATAAGAGTAATGGTTATACCGGGGCCGATTCAAGCTTACTTCATGGTATATCTACACATGTATTATATTGAGTTGATTGTTCACTGCAAAAATGATGATCGCCGCACCTTTGACTCGACCAAGGTCTCTAGCTCGCTGATTTCTTTGTTGAGCTATATCGTGGTAAGAAAGGTCTGCAGACTGTTTGAGTGGATTGGCATACATCATGAATCATTCTTGCGTGCTTAGTCTCTGTCTCAGTCAATCGTTTCCGTAGACTGTCAATCTCCGCCTAAAAATGTTAACCCGAAACTTGTCCAGGAATGAACAAATGCTGACCTCATCTTGAACTTGTCGATCAGTGCGAGATTGTTGTAAGACTTCAGCGTCTTTGGAAGAGGCTACAAAATCTGCCTCTGAGCTGTCAAGGTTATTTTCCAATATTCGAATCTCCTAAGAAGTGTTTTTGGTGTCATCGCCTCCTCTAGAATGATGGTCACAAACTTGATGGAGATGTTCAGCTTCTGATTGGAGTAATTTCGTCTCTGACTTGAGTATTTCGTTTTCGGATTCTAGAAGTTTGATTTTCTGGGACGCTGCAGCATGTTCCTTCTGAAGTTCCTGAACAATGTGTCTAGATAACCTTTAAGTTATGTAGAACAAGAGCGATGAGTTGATCACGAACTTCAGACCAGTGATTTCCTCTCGAGGATTAGTCAGGTCTGATTTCGACAGTGGATCTACTGAGGTCCCGACAACGTCATCGTTGACTTTCTCCCTGCGTGTCTTTTCTAGTTCGGTGATTCGAGCGACAAGTGCATTGTTTTGGCTCAGAAGCTCCAATCTACCTTGAGATGTAGTTCAAAGAAGTTTTGTACTAACTTACTTTGGGATTTTCCGAGTGAATATCATTCTGTGAACTATCTGCGGCTGGTTGTTCACGTTGCAGTTCAACAGTGTTCTGGACGAGTTAGCGCATTGAACAACTTGAGAAAAGATGCACTTACTGCGAGATCTGCTCTCAAAGCCTCAATTTCTGCTCGTGCATTCTCTAAAGCAACCTGACTCTCGCGCAGGGCTTCTTCAATTTCTTCTACTCGATTTCTAGAGGTGGCTTCTGCCTCTGCCATCCTCTCCGCCTCTATCCGACCCTCGCTAAGTTCTGACCTCATATTGTCCTCTTTTTCTTTCAGCTTCTTCATCCGTTCTCGGAGGGCGGCCTCCTCCTTCTCACTGTTAACTCGGGACTCCTCCATCATGTCCTCTATTATTGTTATTTTCTTTTGTAAATAAAGAACTTGGTCTCGTAGAGCCTCATTGTCGATTTCTGCAGCGGATCTGTGATTCTCTGGTTGTAAATCTGATTCTGATTCTTTGTCCGTAGCAGCTCGTTCGAGCCATGTAATCCGTGACTCAAGATCATATCGCTGGCTATCAGCAACACTTAACCTCTCCTCATAAAGAGCTATGGTTTCCTATGCAGGATAAAAAACTACTTGTTGCACTCAAATTGACAAGAGGATCGCACCTGTCCTGCAAGTCTCAGTTCGTCGATCTGAAATCCTAGTTCGTCAATCTGAATCTTCAAATCTGCTTTTGCAGCCTGTAGTTCTCGATTTTCCTGTTCAAGTTTTTGGCGCATGGAATTCACCTCTGCTAACTCGCATTTAAGGGCTTCAGTAGTCCTTTGAGATTCAGTTGACTGTTGAGCCAGACGGTTTTCCAGATCCTCAATTCGGCGAGAACCAACCTCACAACTATCGCGGAGGTCTGCGAGGTCAATTAGACTTAATTCAAGAGCCTTGGATAAGCCTTCCTTTTCCTTCATCAGGGCATCTCTTTCTTCAGCGGCCTTTCTGCGCCCTTCTTCCAGTTGTTGGTCAAGATTGACCTGATTCTGAGCAATGGCACTCTCTTTGTCAGAGATAAGACGTGCATTTTCAACCTGTAGCACATCAAGGCGTGCATGAAGTTCTAAAATGTGACCTTTAGAGTTATTCGTTTGTTGTAATGAACTTGCGGAATCAGATTTATCGGAAGCGTAATCGTTTCCCTCATCACCCATGAGTAGGTTAACACGATCCTGTAATGCCTTGCCCTGGAATTCTAGACTAGATAGAGGAGGGCCATCCAAACCTAGTTGATTGAGGGAGGTTGAACGCGACACTGAGCAGGCCGGTGAGGCAGGAGGAGGAGGCATAGCAACTGAGCTTGGAATCCGGCCACGAGGAGGATTGTGAGTCGATCGGCTCAGGGTTGAATAGATAGAGGGTCCTATGTTGGGGATGCGGCCGTTAAGACCTGGCTTAGGGGTCGAGAATGGTGAGCTCGGAGGACGGGATGGGGAAGAGAGTGTTCGTGAAATCGGCGAAGACGGGGAGAAACTGGAAGTGGGTTGGCTGACTAGTCTGCTATTTTTTTCTTTTCTTAAGCTTAACTGTGTAGCTGTCATATTTGCATATTTAGCAGCTCTTGACCCCGGAGTCATTTTACCTGGGTGGTTTTTCGCATCATCCGTCTGTCCAGAAGCAGATTTCGAGGTGTTGGACTCCACAGGCGTCACCCCTGGAGTTGTTCTCCCGTTCATTTTAGAGGGTGTAGTACAGCCATTGAGAGGAGTTATGCGTCCACCAGAAAGAGGGAATGACGGCATGCGAGAAGCCAGTGATGGTGTGATACGCCCCGAAAATGATGTACGGCCGCTCTTTGAAGAAGCAACCGAAGGTGCTCGAGGTAAATTCTTTTGATAAAACCGACCAGGGGATAATTTGTTAGCTGCCACAAAAACTCCACAATTGTCTGAACACGAGAAATATCGAATTCTGGAGAGGTGAATGGAAGATCGATAAGAGCAACGCCAGCCAAAGTTACCGGAAACAACTCACCCATTGACGCTACCATTATTCTTGCCTCTTCCCGCAAATTGACTGATCAGCTCAACACCAGCCCATATGCCATTTTTACCTTGAATTTCTCCCATATATCGCAGCACACCTTCCAGTGCGAGAGAGTCGACTCTAACGCTATCTCCAACACTGAGCTGTCGATTTACACTCTTGGATTGAACGTCTGATTGACGGCTAGGGGACCGACTAGTGGACTGGGAGACGGCTGGCGTTTTTGTGCGCCCGGGCAGTTGATTATGACTATGACCTTCAGCCGCTGAATGGCGGCCTGACTTGATAGAGTGGGGTGATGAGGGTCGAGATCCTATCTGCGGCAAGCGATGTTGGGCAGGATCATTGGCTTTTATCGCGTCGGACAATGCGCGGGACATAGACTCCGCATCATTCGGCTGTGCTGATTGAGGATTTGAAACAGAACGAGAACGACCTGGTAATGCACTCTTTCCAGGTGCAGGAATACCGGATGTTCGAAGTTTTACAAGGTTAGCCATAGAGAACACAAAAAACACAAAGATCTTATGATTAATATTTCTTTTTAGCACGTGACCTCATATTACTCAAGTATGAATATTGAATTTTAGAAAAACAAAAGCAACATGTGAAATAAGACATCCTCCTTGCCTGTCTAGCCGCGCTTTTTCGAGACACCAACAGTCTTACCACGACGCCCTATCACGCAACCGATTGTCAGGACGTCGCACAATCACGAGATAGTATTATTGACAAACCTGTGGTTTTGGTATGTTGACCTCGCACTCGAAGGCCCTGCGAGTGCCTGACACCACGGTTACAACGCATCTTTCTCAAACGCTCAATATCCTCTCGTAGCTTCGAGTCAACACCATTAGAAAGAATTTGAGAGTTCTTGCCATCCACAATATCCTTCTGTCTATTGAGGAACCAAGGGGGAATCTTGAATTGTTCGGGGTTTTGGATGATTGTTACGAGGCGTTCAAGTTCGTCCGGGTTAAGGTCACCAGCACTAAGATCTTGGTTGAAATGGCCTTGAAGAACATCAATAGAGAGACTCACCGTTTATTGAGATCAACATCGGCCTTCTTGCAAACGATGTTTGAATAGCGACGACCAACACCCTTAATTTCCGTCAATGCATACATAACCTTGCGCTTGCCATCGACATTTGTGTTCAGGAGACGCAAAATGTGCTACGATTTGAACTTGGTCACCACTCTGGTCATCTATAAACCAAGAATCGCGAACCTGGAATGGATTTTGGGAATCTGGAACAACGAGAGACATGTTGAATCAGAGCTGTATAGACGTCAGTCCTATAGCTCTATGAGATCCAGCCAAAGTTATCCACTGTTAGAGACTGTAATCCACCCAATTGATATGGTCACATTCCCGGACACATTACGGTGACAGAAGACTGCAACCAAGATGGATGTGGCCATGGCGGACTTGCGGCGCTCACCTTGTCTAGATCGTCGGTAGCTGCGTCGGCGAAGGTGTTGATACGGCTCTACGCCGAGACTATTTGCTTCTGTTTATTGCAGAAATTTACATTGACGGGTTTTCAGATTAGTACAAAAACCTCGTTAAATCTGAGTTACATAATCCTGAGCAGCTTTAAGGGCCTCTGGTAACCGATCGACATTTACGCCCGATCCTTGCGCACTATCCTCCTTTCCTCCTGTCTGGAAATCACATTCAATGTGTAGTGAAGGAAAAAAAGGAAAACAAACACACCTTGCCACCAATTATTTCGCTAATCTTCAAGGCCCAAGTACGAGCATCAAGGCCTTTCTCTTTCAAGGAATCTGAAACGAAGTTGACATGGGCAATTTTGCTGTCATCTGGGTCTACACTGAACAAATAGACAGTTTTCCCTAGTTTTCGGGCCTGTAAAACCACGCTCTGCAGAATCTACAAAGAATGACAACGGCCACACATTGTAAGGAGAGGGCCAGATACCTTAATATTGCCGTTCACTTCGAGGGTCCCAACGAATGATTCATTTCTCTGGTTATCATCAAAGTACTTCACCACTCGTTCAGTGGCCTGTAAAAGCTCAGTGTAACTACTACGCCTAGTTTGATTTTGAGTTTCCATACCTCCTTGTTGGCTGCATTTTCCATTTTCTTCCTTTGTTTATCAAACTTTTTTCGAATTACGCTCATCTGAAGGTTTAATTCGTTTTTTCGAAGAACAGAAATATCACTTTGTCCCAGTTCCTGCTCAAAGCATCAGGAGTGCATCAAGAAAAGACGTCTTGAAACATACCACACCAAAAGACTTCAGACCCGCATCCTTCTCTTTGCCATCAAGACGCTCGAGACTATCCAATTTTTCCTGGAGACCAATCGCTCGTCTCGTGATGCCTCGTGCCTCCTCATCGGTAACCGCAGTAATTCGTCTTACTCCTTTGGCAATCCCAGACTCTTCCGTAATCACGAAATCCTTGATATCACCAGTTTTGGCCACATGGCTGTTCTGAAAGTAAGCTCATATACTAATACACATTTCCAGCATAGGCTTACGTGCCACCACAAAATTCTACACTTGTTCCGCGCCATTTGGGGTTCTCTATATCTTTCACGATGTCATTGACATCATGTTCCAGGGTCACGACGCGAACTGGGTCTGGGTATGATTCTCCAAAGACTGCCCTCAAGCCGGGAATCTTATAGGCGGTTTGGAGATCAAGTTCTTTGCCGTAAACTTTAACGTCTCGTTGAATCCAGTCATTGCTCATCTTCTCGATCTTCGCCACCTCATCAAGAGACAACTGACATTTGTGAGAAAAGTCGAAGCGCAACTTGTTCGGGGAGACAAGTGAACCCTTTTGATCAATGTGATCACCAAGCACTTCACGTAGATTAAAATTGAGGATATGGGTCGCAGTATGATTGATTCGTAGGTGTGACCTTCGAACCTGAAATACAGTGAAGACCTACACTTCATAGGAGAGAAAACAACCAACCTCATCGTGAGTCGAGATAACCTCATTCCCGACTCCAAGAACACCATATTTCAAACGACCAGTATGAAGAACATAACCATTGTAAACTTGAACATTAGTGACTTCGAAATCTGCAACGCCATCGATGAAAATATTGCCAGTGTCATACTCCTGTCCACCAGCTTCAGCATAGAAGCTGGTCTTATCGAGTAGCAAACCAAAGTTTGCGTTGCCAGGAATTTCTGCAGTTGTGGACACAAAATCCTTATTAAACAGGATGGCTTTGATATTTGTGGTGATAGTTCTAGTATCTGTATCACAGGTGAGTAACCAAAACGGTCAGAGAGACTGTGACGGACTAAATTTGGCAGTGTCATCAGTTTGAGAAATGTTGGGATCTTTCTCGAGGGCAGCGATATGATATAAGTCAAATTTCACGGTATCAGCTGGACCATCTTTATCCGACCCTTTGCTCGCTTCCTTAGACCAAGCTTGAGCCGCTTCAAATTCTTTCTGATTGATTCCCAAACCAAGCTCTTCAGCCATTAAGAGGGTGAGGTCGACAGGAAAACCGTAGGTATCATATAGCTGCCATACATCTTTGCCGTTGAGCTCAGTGAGACCTTGCTCCTTGGCGCGGAGAGCAAGTTGATCAAACAATTTCTCTCCACGATCCAGAGTTCTTGCAAATAATACTTCCTCATCATTAAGAATTTCTTGAACCTCTGCAACCTTATAGGTGATTTCTGGAAAAACTGTCCCCTGCGGGCTCATCAAATCCACGACATGGTGATTGTGATACTGGTGCTGACCATGTTCTCGACGACGACGGGTAGCAAAGAAGAGAAAAATGTTCCGATCTCAACTCCCAGTTTCTTCCGTGCATACCGAGCGCCTCTGCGCAGAATTCTACGCAAGACGTAACCTCTCCCAAAATTATTGGGAACGCCCCCATCACTTAGAGCGAATGTCAGAGTTCGGACATGATCGGCAATCACCCGATAGGCAGTATCAATCCCATCCTTGTCTTCATCTCCAAATTTACCTTGATAAGGACGAACACCGCTCAGCTCCTGGATCTTCTTGAAGATTGGGTAGAAGATATCAGTGTCATAATTTGATCGTTTGTCTTGAATGATAGAGACCAGCCGCTCAAAACCCATCCCAGTGTCAACATGTTTCGAAGGGAGTGGTTTCAATGACCTATCGTCTTCCCGATTGAATTGGATGAAAACGTTGTTCCATATTTCGAGAACATCAGGGTCATCTTGGTTGACCAAATGAGCTACATTCCTCCCTCCTATACGATCGTAATGTATTTCACTAAATGAGTCTGAGTATCGAATAGCATTGAGAAGGTAATGACAATGCTACTCACCTACAAGGACCACATGGACCAGTTGCGCCCATCTCTGATCTAGAATGAATGCTTTTCACGAAAGCATAATAAGTCTACACACCCCAAAAGTTATCCTTGGCATTTCCTGGTAAGATATGGTCTTCTGGAACACCCTGGGCTAACCAAATCTCCTTCACCTCTGAATCCGGCTCAAGGTTATTCTTTGGGTCTCCCTCGAAATAGGTAACATAGAGGCGGTCTGCAGGTAATTGGAACACTTGAGTGAGGAGCTCCCATGAGTAACTGATGGCCTCCTTCTGTGTAAAGCGCATCATAAGAAGAGCATTGGACAGGAGTTGAATCAGAGTGACCTTAAAATAGTCACCGAACGACCAGTTTCCAAGCATCTCGAAGAACGTGTGATGATAAGAGTCCTTACCAACATCATCAAGATCTGAAGAGGTCATTGAGACAAAATAAGAGGCAACGGTTTTCATCACAACAAGATACCATTGTGTTTTCCACCAGCCCTGATACATTTTTGAGAGTTGAACGCACGCCTGAGTTTAGCGTGTTCAGAACGGGGGTCAACTGTTCCCAAAAATATTGATTTGTACTGTATACAGATTCAGAAAGACAGGAGACAAGGTGACGTTGGGTGATTAACCTGGTTCATACCCGCATTGGTAAAGAGGAGGGTAGGATCTTCATAAGGTATGGTGGACGAGGAAGGAACGAAAGAGTGCTGCTTGGACAGGAAATATTCGAAAAAGGTACTCCGAACTTTCTGGGAGGTCCAGTGACTAGTTTCGTGCTTGTGAGACATAGAAGTTGATAATCTACGGTGCGAATGGAGGATGATCCTGCGAAGGAGAAGGGACATATGGACATATGATTACATGATTACGGCAAGTGCCGTAGATGAGAAAGTCACAGCTATCGTAACATCATAACTCTTTTTTCTTCATAATTTCATTATGATACATTTGTGGCCGGCCGGAGTTCTCACGAAACATTTCTCATACGGGGCCCACTTCATGATCACGTGGTTACGCGTTCAACATGCCTCGTAAATGCTTTTGGAACTTTGATGTCTGCCCACACGATGGACTCCGATAATGTGAGCTGCTCAACCTGTTGAGATATTACGGACTCCCTCACTTTTACTCCAGAAGACACTCACATTGCAAGAATTCGTTCAGTCATTCGAGAAACTCAAACATCCTGTCTCGCTCCCAGAATCAGAGGAATCATGGGACCAGATCTGCAATGGGTATCAACAATTAGGAAGGCTATGTCGGTCCGGAGCATTTGAACATACAGCAGGGGTTATCTCCTCCTTCCGCTCCATTCATCAAAATCTCATAAGTGCGATCAACTCAGAACGTACGCGATTATCCGGTGCAGCACTGGATGTCTTGAGTACCTTAGCAGAAGGGCTCGGCACAGATTTCTATCCATTTTTGTCATTGTTTCTTCCCAGTATTTTGTTGCTCTGTGGACGACCTAACAAGACTACGATCTCGAGAGCAAAAGGCTGTGTTCTCGCAATAATTGAGACTACGCAGCTCCCTGGTATACTCCATTACTTGGCTCAGTTCTCCAGAGACAAGTCACCGACAATCCGACTTGTGTCAGCAGAAGGGACACTTTCTTGTCTCAAGTGCTTCAATCCGCCTGACATAGAGCAGGAGAACCTATCATTCTGTATTGAAGCCCTTATTCGCACTTTCGTTCGAGATGCAAACGCAGATATAAGGAAGGTCGGAAAGGAGATCTTTTGGAATTATAAAGTGTTACTTCCGAATCGAATTGCGAGGTATCTCTCTCCACCTTTTATTGGCCGTATAACTCATGATTTTCCAGTTTTTCGGCACCTCTGACCCCAATGACCCGTAAAAATTTGCAACTGACGGTCGGAAATATTCCCTCACACGGTAGCAGGCCAACATCTACGGTTGCTCGACCAGTCTCCAGGACCATGATGGAACCCTCCAATGCACAGACGATCCGAAACCGAAGTCTGGCTCGACCTTCCAAGAATGCCTCTAACGCCACAGGACCCACTGCTTCCTCGCAACCTTTCGAATCGTCGAGGGCGACTCAAATTTTGGCGAAGCGCACAGCAAATGTTTCATCCACCAGTTTCATCGGACAGAAGGCTTACAAAGCAGTCTCTCATCCTCACGTACAGCAAAAGAGTGCAACAGGTCCTCAGAGGGTGATCAGGTCCGACAGAGAGCCTGCGGCAGCGACATCCGTTCCCTCAATGATCAAAATTGATATCAAGCCTTCTACAGCAAGGCTGGCCGACGCCTCTTGTTCGCGAGTCGTCTCATCGAATTTGCTGATGCATTCTTCTGGCTCTCAAGCAGCAGCTCTTTCAAAAAAACAGATGCCGATTAACCGGGAAGGTCCAAAAAATATGAAATTATCAGGTGACGCCGTGGCTTCAACGGTGAGGTCGAGAAACCTTTGCCGTCCCACTATCTCCCAACTAGCCCGAGTCCGACCTCCAGTGATCAAGGCTATATCCAAGACGATACAAAAGCTGGAAACGTCTAAAACCAAGCTTTTGGCTAAATCAGAATCAAATGGTTCTACAGTTACTCAAGGACAGAGTCTCAATGATGAGGGCCGCCCTGCAAGTATTTTGGTAGGGCCTTTGAAAAACCAGCAGCCAGTAGTCCCTGCATTGATATCCCTCCCTCCATCACCTGATTCTTCCACGTTGACTCAAAATCCGGTGACGAGCAATGTTACAACACTGGAAACATCTAAAACAGAGTCAAGTGAATCAACAGTAGTTGCGAGTGATAGGCAAGCTTTATCACAATTGGAGCTTGGAGTGGAAAACTCTGGTAAGCAGATACCGTTCCGTGTTGACCTAGCAATCTGACCTCAATTCCAGCTTCGACTCCGAAAGCTGAAGGCTACATGTTGGACTCCAACTCGGCCCTCAAAACACCGATTTCAGCCTTGCTATCTTCTATACAACAAGGATTTGACTTCACACCTTACTCACCTCTTTCCCCGCCTCAAGGTTACCTTGTTTCATCAGATTCACCGATAGACCCCGGTCCCTTCAGGCTAGGGGTCTTCCGGCAAACTACAATTAACCAGTCGTGAAATTGCTTTTCACTCACTATCTGAAATGCACATTAATGTATTCCCATATCGTTACGGCACGTCTGTCAGCATGTCCATCCCCTCCCAATATAGTGCATATCGAAAAAGATCTATTCTGCAGTAGATGAGTAGAGAGAGTGATGTCGACACGTGAACTACTTACTAATGTGACAAGTATTTGCGGCCTTTTGCGAGACGACGCGCAAGAATCTTGCGACCATTCACGGTTCGCTTGCGGGATAAAAAACCATGCTTTCGCTTTCGTTTGCGTTGGGAAGGCTGATACTCAGTGCCGCGCTGAACGAATCGCATCTGGAGAAGGGAGCCAAGGATGGGAGAGTTGCTTGCAGTGGGCAGAATTAAAGGGACGTGCGAAAGAAACGGACGAAGGGGAAGAAGGGGCCTGATGGATTTTGGAAGTGTGCGTGGCAGTAGGGAGGTGACATTCAGCCGAGAAGGACTCGAGAGGAGACGAAGGAAAGAGTGCGCAATGCGGGGCATGGTTTTGGATAACCAATAAATATTTTCGACGTCATGTACAAATCTTGTGTTCCCACGCTGGAAAATGGAAATAATGGAATACAAGTTCAAGTATAACAGAAACAATCCGACAATGAACTGTTGTGTCGATTTACATGGATCAGAAAGATATCAAAATACATTGAAATCTCATGAGCACATCCAATTGTCTTACAGTTCAGGTCTTTTGATGCTTGCTGACAGGCGAAGAAAATGAAGGTGGCCGGACAGGCGGTGGGAGCGCTAAGGGGGGATGTACAGGCGGAGGTTGCACGGGAGGAGGTGGTACGGGAAAAGGTTGCACGGGAGGAGGTGGTACGGGAGGAGGCTGTACGGGAGGAGGCGGTACAGGAGGAGGCTGTACAGGAGGAGGCGGTACGGGAGGAGGTTGCATGGGAGAGAGTGGCTGAACAGGGGGCGGAGGAGAAAGTGGACCAACAGGTGGTGGTGGAAGGGGCTGAACAGGTGGAGGTGGATCCAACGAAGTAAAATCATGTGGGATGGGGGATCGCCTCACCCTTTCTTCATATTCGTCATACGATTGATAGCGATTAGCGAGGTTTTTAGCATTGGACCCCACTGGAGGAAGATCAGGGGTATCGTCTGTGGCGGATGTTTGAATCTCGTTACAAACCCAAAGAATCAAACGTGTGATTGCATCTGTAACTTCTCTTGATTGCAAGGGATATCCAACAGGAGCACAGTGTAAAAACAGGACATGGGTGTTGCGTCTCTTCTCGTATGGATTGGCACTCCTTCTTGACTCGGCAAGGGAGCAATAATAGAGAAAATCCCCGATAAAATGGCCAGCATCCATTGAAGAATATATCATGTGCAATGACTGGGAGCAACATGAGCGCAAGTGGAGACTGAGTCATGACATGCATTTACCTCGACTCCTGTTTGCCTCATTTCTTGGACAATTCTGGTGACATCTAGCTCTGTATTCAGCTCGTCAGAGAACATTTCATAAGGAACACCAAATCCACGGTTTGGCCTGGTATTAGCGTCGCTCGTTTGGTTACTTTGGATATCGGAAGCAGCCGCAAGACTGGCAAGACGGTCATGCTCAGCCTTCTCAGCAATGGTCATGGGCCGCCCATCTGGCCCTCTGCGGCTGAAGTCCTTGGGCTGAGGAATAACGACAGGAGCATACGACTCAGAAGCATCTTTCATGTTATATCCGAGCTTGTGCCCACAGCGCTCAAGACGCAAAGGCCCACGGCCCGTCAGACCAATGTGGAGCATAAAATCATAGCCGTTCTCAGGAGGTTTCAACATGTCGTCTCTTACATTCTCTGGAAGAATGGGAGGCCTGAGATGGAGCCCGGGAACAACATCCAGGATCGACTGATAATTGGAGGGAATTTGGAGTGTAGAGATGTGGATGAGGCGAGGAACAAGAAGTTTCTCGTCGAGGGGGGATGGAGGCTTATCGTCAGTAGGCGGTGGCCTAGGGTGACTGACAGGATCTGTGTGCAAGACGAGGTTATGGAGTGGCTCGACAGCGAGCCAGGAGGGGTTGGCTGGCCATTGGCCGATGGGCTGAGGCGATGAGCAGGACATGATCAACAGTGGAGAGAAAACTCACCCCGAAGCCAGTAACCAGAACACGAAAGACATCTTGTTTCTGGACGTCGCTGTCGCTGGGCAGAGACGACATGACCATCGATCCCAACAGAAAATGATATATACGAAAATATCATATAAGTGCTTACTAAGTACGCCCTTCCCACCGCTCTCCTCCATTCTCTGCTGCCTCCCATGCGACCAGTGCCTCCTCGTCCCATATTTTTCCACTCATATCCCCTTCCTTCAGCAAAAAGTCTTCCGATTTGAGCCCTGTCGGCAGGTACTGATTGTGCACAGGGTGTCTGCCAATCACATTATGGTTAACAACTTGTCACAAGCAACACAACCGACCGATAGTCTGGGTTATAGCAATACTCCCTCCCATACCCCATCTCTTTCATCAATCTGGTTGGCGCATTGCGAACCTGCATCGGAACAGGTAGAATCGTTGAATGTTGTGCTGCTTCTTCTGCCCGTTTGTAGGCTTCGTAGGCCCTTGTGGATTTTGGTGCCTCAGATAAGTATGCAACTAAGTGCGCAAGATTAATTCGACATTCGGGCATGCCAATCACCTGGCATGCTTGAAGCGCAGCCATTGCCTTCAATCAAAAGCATGGTGTTCAGTAGATTTCATGCATCAAACAGTCGCGCTACCAGAGGAAGTGCATGCTTATCTGCTAGCCCAATATCCTCGCTTGCACAGACCACCATTCGCCGCGCAATGAAAAGTGGATCTTCGCCTGCTGATAACATCCTCGCCAACCAATACATCGCTGCGCTCCCGTCACTACCCCGAACACTCTTGTGCAAGGCCGAAATCATATCATAGTGGTCTTCACCGGTACGATCATAAGATACAATCATAGATTGTTTCAATGCTTCCATGACTTGCTCCTCTGATGCTTCCTCTGCGGATTGCAGAGCCACTTCAAGTAATGAAAGCGCCTTCCGTGCATCCCCACTTGCCATGGAAATGATTTTGGACATTACCTTTGCGCTGACAGTCAGTCGTGAGCTCTTCCCTTCAGTTTGGCCTGCTTTGAAGGGATTCTCAGTCATGATTCTCTCCAGAGATCGACTCAAGAGTTGTGATATTTGGTCATCAGACAGAGGCTCAAGTCTGAGCACTCTTTCCACAACTCGATCAGTTGTGACTGGTGCGTCAAGAGATTGAACATATACCTGCATCGACTCATCAATGCTCCAGTCAGTCGAAAAGAAGGGTTTTCTGTTGTCGCGCCTATGAGCTGTTATCGCGATAGGAAATGTCAAATCCCCTTATTTTGTGAAATATACCGACCTGCAGAGAACCTTGCTCGACAAACGGTAAAAGAACATCCTATGACGATCATCAATACAGCTGCCACCAAGAATTAGATTTGAATTCAAATGCATACTTGTTGAGCTTTATTGAAACGATGAATCTCATCCAGAAACAAGATGGTTCTCCTGTCAGACTTCAGAACCTCATTTGAGTCCATGCACCAGAGACCTTGCCTTCCAAGGAGCATAGAACTCTTCTTTGCCTCCTCGACTACTGTTTTGACTTCATTGACACCAGAAGAAGTCGCGCTCATCTCCCTGAAGATCGCTGAACTCTTCTCAGCTATTAATTTCGCCAGGGTAGTCTTGCCACACCTATTCAGCAACAAGGATAAGACTGTCAAAAATATATTTCGATAACAGAATAATTACCCTGGTGGACCCCAAAGAATGATTGACCAAGTCGCCTCAGCTTTCAGCATAGAAGACAAAAGCGAACCCGGTTCCATGAGATGAGCTTGTCCAAGGAAATCAGAAAACTCCTTCGGCCGAAGCTTCTCGGCCAAGGGCACATCAGCAATCGATTTGTGTTTCTTGGATGCAGGTGTTGGGGATTCTACGGCTGCTGGCCGTTTCCCTTGAGAGAATGTCGCATTCAAAGAATCCTTTATCCGCGTATGTGAGCCTGAACCTGGCGTCGATGTACTTTTAGATTTGTTAGAAAAAATAGGAGCGAGTGCACTGGCGACTCTAGCCGTTCGGAAGCAATCTCCAGCAGGTGCATCACAGCGTGCTGATTCTTGACTCGAACTGTCCACAACAGTACGTGCAGAACAGCTTTCGTCCAGATGCTTGTTGATATCGCGAGAGCGAACATTCTTACCACAGATAGGACTAGAACGACATGGAGTCATTAATGAAGGATAAAATAGACAATCTGTGAATGAATACCAGATCACTAGCTGCCCTTCCATTATACTGTGAGAACACTGAAAAAGTTTGGGAAATTACACCGAAATCCATCATGTGATCGATATTTTTTGTACTATAAAGGACAGGCAAGGCAGATGAGATGTAGCAACTTCACATAGGCTTCACATAGGATAAGGAGAATCCCTCCTCCGATCTATATGCTCAGCCAGTGTGCGAGACCATGAGCGTAATTCCAATCACACAGTCTGACTACAGGAGGTTTGATTTGACTAGACCCCACCCCGCTCTATGAATCGCTGCTCGTCTTCACTGAGGAGACTTATCGAAGGTGCAGCATCTTCCTGCTTTTCCTCTATCTCAAGGTGATTCTGCAGGGATCCTGGAATGATGTATTTGCACTCTTTCATTTCTTGTAGAGCAATCCGATAGCGCTTGTCATTCGAGCTCAGGCATTTTTCTATAATAGCAGTGTAAATGGATGAAGAGGGTTTATGTTTAGCTGCTTTCATCTCCTCCAGATAGTAAAATGCATCTTCGTAAACATCCTGAGTAAGACATAGACGAATAAAGTTCTCGTAAGTTTCCCGGTTTGGCTTGAGTTTGGCAAGTTTCATTTTGGCGAGAAGTTCATCACCAACTTGACGATTGGCGGAATGGATGCATCCCCGGATAAGATGGTTGTATAGATCAACACTTGGGGAGTGCCCGAAGTCTGGAAGAGCTCTACAGAATGCGAGTGCTTTCGTGAGATCACCATTGGAGACTGCAGCCATGATTATAGTCTGAAAGATAGAGACATGCAAGTGGTGATCCTCTTGATAGAGCTGTTTGACTTGGTTCCAAGCCGCATCTATCTTTTCTGCACTATGTTGAATGCACTCTGCGATGGGTTCCGCAGTCCCTAAGCTCGATTCAATACCGGAGGAAGCCATTAAGTCGAGAACGAGGATAGCCTCCTTAACCTGGTCCCGTTTACAGAAAGCCTCAATGATGGCAGCAAAATGATGTTCCTGTGGGGAGACGCTGATTGTTTGAAGCATCTTCAAAACTTCTGTTGCCAATTCAGGAAGTCCATTTCTAGCAGCTGTATTCATAATGGCAGTACAGGTTCCCTCGTCTAAGAGAGTCCTGAACTTTTTGTTGACAATTTTCCAACACCGTTCAATACCTTCAGGCTATCAAAAATGATATCAAGAACTGTCTCGTGACAAGAAAAGAATGAGGGACACACATATGCCGTCTCTGCAGCTGCTATCAGACATTCAACCCAGATGGTTTCCTCTAACCGCCGAATTGATGTTCGTTCAAACCACTCTGCGAGGTCTAGGGCGAGGCGGACAAAATTATTACGAGCTACAAGAAGAATGACGGACTGGACAGCCTCGAGACCTGGTGTGATGCCTTGTTCAGAGAATGAAAGGAGATGGCGAATGGCCATCTCCAGGTTACCTTCTGCTGCACAGCGAGAGATGATCAGGGTTATGGTCTGAGAATTCGGCTTGATACCACAAGCATCCATTTTCACTAGGACTCTCGAGATTAATTGGCTATGCTTAAAGCGGACTGCCTTGAAGAAATAAGAGATAGTTTCTGTCATCGGTGAAAATAAACACAAACTCACATGGAGGAGGTGATTAAAAGACATGGCGTTGGGTCGAATACCCATATAGAGCATATCGTCCAGAATGGCCAGGGCTTCGAGCCAAAGACCTTCTTCCGCAGCAGTAGCAAGCATAGCATTATATACTGGGAGGTTTGGCTTTACATTTTTCTGTTTCATTTCGGCGGCAATTGTAATGCAGGGCAAAAATTGGTGTAGGTCCAAGAGTTGAAGGGCATAGCGGTTCTGATGTGTTCCAGAAAACGGTTGCTGAAAATGTGTTTCAACATGAGGGAATGTCGAGAACAATTGAAGAGTGCGACGGTGAAGACGAGGAAGGAGCCTTGCGAGAGACACCATTGAAAATCTGACAGAAAATCGTTGTCACGCTCTTCCACATTGTCACGCCGTTGTCTCTTCGTTGTCTTCTGACACATTCAAACATGGTTCGTTCTATCCTTGATTTTTGAGAACCCATGTATCACTATAATGACTATAGTTTTTTTCAGAAGCTATTCTGTCTCGTCGGGGGCCCCTCGGGAAAGTATGGTTGGCTGCCCACATGGAACGCAAACTATCCAAAACCCAAACCCTTCAAACCGACATTGAAGAATCAGTCGGTATGTTGCTGGTTCTACACACCATCACTGGCCCTTACTTGAACTAGATGCTATAATGGGTCAGGAAATTGAAGTAATGGCTTTGCGATTGAGTGGACAATTGCTCCTAGGAGTTGTTCGTATCTACAGCCGCAAGGCGAAATATCTTCTAGATGATTGTAATGAAGCTCTTCTGAAAATAAAGATGGTGAGTATCATGATTCGGTTTATGCCCAACTTCTCACCCTTGATGCTGTAGGCATTCCGACCCGGTGTAGTCGACATGACCGAAGATCAACTCGTTGTTAACAAAACTGCTATCACTCTCCAAACTACGAATCTGGATCTTAATCTTTTGCTTCCAGACGTAGATTGGTATGCCGAGATTGCATTCAACAGCATACATTAGCACTAACACCTATTGCATTAGGGATGTTGACTTGGATGGTCGAACTCTGCAAATAACCGGCCAACATCAAGCCCGTGTTGATGACATTACACTCAGAACTGCTGACGACTTCCAACGCTTTGACGGGATCGATGATTTTGACCTGGGACCTGCAGACGGCATTGGTTCACAAGATTTTAATGATCTCGACCTTGGAATCAATTGGGGCGATGAACCCCAAACAAATTCAGAGAAAGACCAGCAGATGAGTGTCGACGGCAGCATTGGTGTTGGCCGTGATTTGGTCAGTCGTGCTGAATCCGTTGCTTCTCACTTGATTGGACGGAAGCATACCCTCGACATTGACCTCCTATCCCACGCGAGCAGGAGCCGTGCGCCCTCGGAGCATCCTTTTGAAGCTGGCATGGATGTTGACATGACTGACGTTGACTTGGGAGATTTCGGAATCGGCTTTGACGCACCTATGGTTATTGACACTGCCATAGAACCCATTGCAGAGCATGCGGAAAAGACGCCTGAGGAGACGAGATCGCTTTCCCGTGCCTGTGAGTAATGAGCAGCCCAAATTTGAGTTTCCAAATGATTAAATCATACCTCCAGCATCACCTCTGACTGAGCTTCCTGCCACACCTTCCCCCGAGACTCAACTTCTAGGAATTGTAGAATTACCATCAACTATCAAGCCGAAACGCAAAGTAAAGGAGAAGAAGCAAATCATTGATGAAGTCACTGAATTTCCTGAAGCTGTCAACGGACGCGGGAGGGGAGCATTTGGACCGCCTGTTGTTCAAGATGTCAGCGATATAATAACTGAGCAGCAGTATCTACCCCGATCATCTACTGTCATGCGGCTCCGGGAGATTAGGGATGATCCACTCGCTCATTTTCTTCCAATCAAACATACATCCAACGGTTCCTTCTTTTGTGCCGCCCCGCCAGGCTTGAATCCAGAGCTTGCTAATCTGTTCATGCAACAACTCCATCATAGTACTGCCCAGAAACGCCGAGCAGCTATCGATAAAACACCGAACAAACGAGCTCGTTTAGAGTTACAGGATGAAGTGGACGATGAAATAGGGCAAGCCCGTCGAGCAGGAAGTTTGGCCCCTGATCTCGGATTGGGTATTGATATCATGGACCAAAGGGGTGTTTCTTTGGATGATCACTTTGATGGAGGCCAGCATTTTATGAATGACCTTGAAGTCGGTTCAAAGGAGCTGGAGGTTGTGCCTATTGACTTAAATTCTGAACGTCCTTTATCGGTTGCACCTTCCGAGCTTACACAAATTTCTACTTCCGGACCTAATGAAGTCTTACTCGATGAGAACGAAGAATCTTATGCCAGTGTAGATTGTCCCATTGCAACCTTTGATCCCCGCCCAATAAGCACTCAAACACAAACACAAGATGAAATTGACGAAACAGTCGACGAGGGAAAAGGTTACAGTAAGAATACAGTCAAAGCACTTGCCCTTGTTCGTAAGGAGTTGAGAGTTGAGGAAGGCAGCTCTGAGAAAATGATAAGTTTCCGACAGATGGCTGACAAGGTGCGAGGCTTTTTTCCCCGAATTCTCTGGTCCCATCTGAAAATTATTACAGGCAACTAGACGAGCTGCAAGTTCCTTCTTTTTCGAGCTCCTTGTCTTAGGCACTCGTGATTGTGTTCAGCTTAAACAGTCTAGCTCCTTTGAGAACATCGAAGTCAGAGCAAAATCGAAATTGTGGACTCAGAAGAACCAAGGATCTCTGGAATTTCAGGAGTTTTCTATGATCTGATCGGTATGTAATAGTCGTATATCACGTCCTAGATATCTAGTAGGGTTATTTATCTCCAAACTTTCTTGTTTCTATCTTTGGTCATGGACTCTGCTATCTCTTGTTTTGTAGTTCCTAGATGTACACTGTAGATAGTCTGATGGAATAACTAATGTTCTTCATTCTGGAACCGGGACTGTGGTGTTTGCCTTGCCATCAACGTTAAGTCCATCCACGAAACGACTAACGAAGTTGTAAAACCCGGTAGTTGCAGTCGCTTCAACCATCTGTGTGTCATTGAGAAAAGTATGCAAATTGTTGAACACTTGATCTGGGACGTCTATATTCTTAGTGATCCAGTCGCAGAATTCCATTGCGGTAGTGAGTTCGGGACCCAGAGTTGTCTTCACTTCTTGGGCTGCAAATTGTGGAGTGAATCGAATTGCTTTGAGCTGTTCAGTGGTCAATCCCTCCTCCCGTCCGACAGGCTCGTGCTGAATCCTTGTACAAGTTTCGAAGGCTGGTTGTAATACCAGAACATGTATGTACACACCATTCATACGCTGCCTTGTTCAGAACAGCAATACGCAAAATCTATATACAGACCAAGTCAGATCCTCAACACTTGAATCCATAAGGTTCAAGACTCACAAACAGCTCACGCATGGTTCCGGGAATTGAGTTTTGATTACGAATGACTTCCGCAATGCCGTTCCAGCTCTGAGCGAGCAGAGGTGCATTCAGACTAAAGGCAGAGTGACCTTTAGTTTGAAAAACTGTTCACCACCAGGGATCAACTCACAGGACGCCGTCAAGGGTCAGTAGGGTTCCATTGACACGGCGTTGGCGAATCTCATCCGCGATCTACCGATAATGTCAAGCATGTAAGCAAGGCAACAATGAGGAGTTTTTAACCTCATTTGTTCCTGGTGGGGGAAAGACGTAAGGGACACGGGCAGGGAGACCGTCATCTCTTTTATGGATAGAAATTGCGGCAGCAGCGACGAGAGTGCTCTGGCAGGCAACCAAACATAGCGTGAAGTAAGAAGACACCTTCATGGCAGCCTGAGTGAAAAGCCTGCTAGGCTAGCCTGGTATTCTTTTATACCACAAGAATTATCATGGGATGAGGGTTGTTTTTTTGGCAGTTGTGAGAAATTTCAGTCATCGATGTGAGGTAATTTTTGCAATATCATATAGTTGTTGGACTATACCCCAGTCCAGGAAGAGCAGTAATGTTCTGGAGCAGAACCCTTCACTAGAGAATCAATATCAATGATAGAAATGTCTTTTTCGCCTACGACATGGCAGCAAGAAGGTGGCTATCAAGTTTGACAGACTCTCCAATGTAGCAAACGCATGGCACCACAATTTCTCATTATGTCTTCTATCATAATTCTGATACTGCTTTGTGAGAAATGTTAAAAATACGCGTGAAAATCTTGTTTCTGTTTTTAACAAAGCACTGACTAGTGTGGACTATAAATAAAGGCCAATACGGTGGTATTTTTTACAATGTTATCGAACATACCATAAATAGTAGTCGCGAATCATAGGTTGTTTTTTTTCTTGAATCCAAGATTTCTGTTCCGCAACAAGCAAACTAGTACTAAGTGCTAGGACATGAAGGACCTAGCATCAGTGGTATATCTGCGTAAGCAAAGGAGGGAGGTGTGGGCGAAGTTCACTCCACAGGTGACATAGGTTGTCTGTGATGAGAGACAGGACGGGGCTTCCCATACATTACCAGATGCTGTGATCAGGAAAACTACCAGCTCATCCATTCTCTTTTTTCAAACATCAATTGCATATCATTATCTCCAAAATAGAATAGTTAGACATGTTATTGTTAGTCTTCCTGGCTGTGCTATAGTTGCTGTACTGTCGTGAGGATCAGCTCTCGTTAACAGATTCGGTGAGTGTTCTGCTGAGAAATGTGTAGGTGCTTCGACGCGGTGGATGAGATACATACTACATGGGGGACCTCTGAAGTGGTTTGCCGAGCTCCTTCCGGATCAGGTGTAAATGTATAAGGTGGAGTGGACGTGTCTTCTATGGGATTCTGAAGTGATACATATCATCGCTGGTTTCGTGTGCAAAGCGATACGACATGGAGTCGGGAACCGAATTTATCCCCAGACTGAAATTTCACTCACACACTACATTCTCATGGGAAGTCACCCGTTGCTTGCATTGGCGTCTGAAGCATAAGAGTGCGAAAAGAAACCCTCCGTACTCAACTTATCTAGTGGACAATCAACCCTAGACAATGGTGCCCTTCGCATTCCCTAGAGGTGACAACAGCTATCATTGTAATTAATAACTTTAATAACCTGTAGGGGTATTTCAAAAAATCCACCCATGGCTGATGAATGCAAATCTCAGGTCATTTACTACTCTAGGCTGGTAGCAATTCTACTTCATGAAAGATCGAGAGCGACGACAAGACCCTTTGAGGCAATGCTATAAGATAACGAACCATATGCATCACGTAAACCCTATGCCAAAAAACTTGCACAACAGGTACAAGCATAATTTATATTTAATTTTGAAACTGTTCATTACTCGCCCTAGGCCGGAAGAAAAGTGCTGAGCAAAAGTGTTGATTAGATGTTTTTGGTCTTCAATTTCTGGCTCTGTCTTGATAGAACTTTGCGTCGTTGGGCTATCATATAGGTATACAGGATATAAAGACCTAGATTGACACAAAATCAAAATGAGATTACTAATTCAGTAAAAGACCATACCTGGCCACCACAAGATAAAGAGAACAGCACGAATATAGTCAGTCAGCTTGTACATGCCTTGAAGCCAACTATGCATTGAAGAAAAGGAGGGGAGAGTGGCATAAATAAGAGAGGCCTCGCTGGAGGCACCTATCGGATATAGGACGTAAAATGCGGTATAGCGGATCCGAAGAAGTATGCTGGAGTTCCATCCAGCAAGGTTGAAAGCATAAAAGGTGTAGCGGATAAGTTCGGCCAAGGACCATGCCAGGACCATCGTAGTATAAAATGGATGGGACTGTGTCTGGAAGGAAAGGGGGTGACAATCATGCCTGGCTTTTAATGTGAGAATTGTACCTCAAGAGGGAATTGTTTGGTGATTCCCCAAACAAGGAGCAAACGACTGAAGACCTGAGTAGCGGCTGTAGGAAGGGGAGCTCTGACCCAGCCAAGAACGACATGCAAGACATCGAGGATTGCAAAACTCTGGACAAAAGCTGTCTCTGTTCCGATGCGAAGGTAAGTTGTCTGGGCGCGTTCATACAGCGGAAGGAGAACAGCGGAGATTTTTGTTTGAGAAACATTCGAAAAGGAGATTTGAGAGAGGAAGCGGATGAGGGCCAGGTTTTCAAGTACATGATCAGAGTCTGAATTCCCGTCCAGGTTCAAAAGGTGAACGAGAAGAGAAACAAGAACATGAGCCCATGCGAGTGCGGAAAGCGTGTTATAAGCGATGAGATAGACTCTGACAGGGGGAGCTATTGGGAAGGGGTTAGAAAAAAGACAGCAAGTAGAGGGAAACTGACTTGGCATTGGGCCAGAGGCAAGGGAGGAATGTTTACATAATCTAAGCAGTTGGCTCATCATAAAAGCTTTGGTGGACGTCGAGTGGGATTACAAAGATGGTTACATAACAAGGTAGATATGCAGAGCATTCTTCTCTTTATCCACCACCACGACCCAGAAATACATTGATCATTATTAAAACAAGAGAAACCTATTCTTTATTTTCGCTTACTACTGGCACATCAGCATCCATATCCTGATCTACTGTTCTCTCGGCCTTGTTCTCTTCTTGCAGTAGGGCGGAAGCCTCAATGGAACCATTTGTAGGCGGCACAGGGGCCATTGATGAAAGGGCAGCAGGAGCGCCGAGAGCAGCGCGCAGGGCAGCATTTTCAGCACGTAAGGTAGCATTTTCAGCGCGCAGGGCAGCATTCTCAATCTGAAGCTGATCAGCATGCACGCGACAATGTTCCCAGCGACGGTTCGCCTCGTCTGCAGAGGTGAGTGCTGTATCGAGGAGCTGGGAGCGAGATTCGAGTGCCTTGATGTGTCTAAAGAAGAGGCATAAGCAGGAGAGAGGGCGAATGGGGTGAAGAGCGCTGACTGGTCCCTGCGCTCGCGAAAAGCACGCTGGGCCTTTCTGTTCTGTTCTGCACGCTTACTATTGCTGAGGGCGCGACCTGTGGAGGAAGTCTGAGGCTGATCGTGCTGCTGAGGAATAGGAAGATGCCCGGGAGGAAGACCACCTGGAGTATAGTCGGCGGGGGTGGGATAGGGGAAACCAGGTGGGATGGCGCCGGCCATGTGCATTAAGGCGTGTGGAGGAGGGAGGACGTGGTGGATTTGTTGCTGTTGCTGTAGTGGCGGTTGTAATGGTTGTGGTGGTGGTTGGAGATGGTCGGCGGGCGCAGCTGGGGACTTGCGCTTGCGTGTAGCACGTGAAGGAGGCGTGACCACGGAAGACTCGTCTCGTAGTCGCATCGTTTGCCCAACTTCATTCTGCACAGGCTGGCCCCCGTTTGTAGGCGCCGGAAAGGAGAGCATCATTAGTAACTGGCTGAGTAAGGCTGAGTCACCACCTTTTTTCATCCATCATGTGAGAGGTCATGTGAGCTAGCAAATCACGCGACTATCAAGTCACCTGCATCACGCGAAAATCA
>Ga0153987_1000140_pt1 | contig 25069 bp, 29 predicted proteins | sample TSNC071MetaG_FD_102279 | JGI IMG/M metagenome (GOLD analysis project Ga0153987, IMG submission 102279) | Attine ant fungus gardens microbial communities from North Carolina, USA - TSNC071 MetaG | ecosystem: Host-associated > Fungi > Mycelium > Unclassified | place: USA: North Carolina, William B...
GATTTGCACAGAATCCCAGAATTAGACCCCAGATCAGTTAGATTCAGAAAAAAGCACCCCGAGATGAGAGAGACAGAAGATGTAGGCCGTAGCGAAGCTAGTCATGCACATGGCTAAAATCATAAATCCACACTTTTATTCACCGTGTCAGTCGTAGTCATGAGACCCGTGCCCGTCAAAGGATGAGCTTTATTCTATATTTTCTCTGAGGAACAGTTTTGCATGTTAAAAATCATGAGCAAGTCTCCTGAATAGGGCAGCGTCATTGAAGCGTGAGCCCCTTGATGTTCAATTTCATCCTAATCTTATCTCATGATCTAACAAATGATTAGCCACTAAATATCGTGTTGAGTTAGCATGCGAATACTTCCAGGAATCATATAATATATTACTGATGAAGAAAAAAATGGAATCGGGTCACTTGGCTATACTTGGCCACATTTATATTATTCACGTTTGGCTACACTCACCACACTGGACTCATGCACACTTTCCTTCTGGATTCGTTGCGTCTATAGGACAAGAGATGAGATTAAAATTTAGTCTGTATTTCAACTAAGAAAATACTTATTTATCAGCTCATTTTTTGATTCAGATTTGCCATGCCCATCCTCAAAAAGCTGATTTATCCTGAAGGAGTGCTTCTCATCTGGTGAAGACTCGTCAACTTGAAATGGACAAAGTGATAGGACCCCGGCGCAGCCATATGTTGAATAATCCCGTGACTGCATATGCACCTGCCCTAATCGACGCGTGTTTCGGAAATTTTTTCCTCTCTTCACTGTATCATGTTAACCAACCATGGGTGAGTTTGAAGTTTTATTATTGTTCGACAGGATGTCATTCTTTTCTGTCGAGTCTCATCAATAACCTAATAAATGAGGCTGTGTGGCTTTTTGTCATAGTTACACTGATCAGTTCTTTTTCCTTGTCTTTTCGGAAGCTAACCTCGTTTCTGCAGCAGTGATTTCTTATAATGATGGCTTATGGGGACATCCTGCTCTTCATTGAGTGTTGGTTGAATTGAGTAGTGCCGAAGTACTCCGGTGGGTCTTAATTCAATGTTCATATCCATTTGAATATTGTAATCCGTCTCAAGGATGATATTATCATTTTCAAACTAGAGTATCTGAGTGCCTCTATTGTGGCCCGATGCTTTTAGCATGGTGCATTTGCTGACTTACTCTTGAATCTTGTCACTGAACATCGCTCAAATTTTAAAATAGGTCTCCTTTTTCTTATGTGCTATTATTCAACCTGGATTGTCGGGTATGTACTGCATTCACTTCATCCAAATGATGATTCAAAGGAGTTACCGCCTGAGCTAGTTTACTAGCAATGACGATGACTCCATGGCTGTTTTTCTACTCTTCTGAACCTGAAATCTTGTCTTAAATCTATTCATGAGCTTATGCCCTTCCAGGATCAGATATACTTTGCGGTTCCTCATCGACTGATTTCTCTACTCGTAAGCAGTATGTATAAATTTCTTCTCATATTCAATGATGTTCCAACACGACGGTCTTCGTATTGTCACTGCCGAAAATGCCCGCACAGCTCAAACCTCGGGCAACCCCCTCTGATCTTCCCTCTTTTTGTCTGAATTTCACTGATTGATTATCTTCAGGTTCGTTCATCCTACTGTCTGTTCGAGTCCGGTGAGTATTCTGTGGCTTTGAGTCTCTTCTGTACGATGAATAAATATCGCAAATCAACTAGAAGCTGTTGATGAATTGCTTTGGCGTTGATTATATTATTATTTCTCTGATTTTATGCCATTGTTGGTATTCGTACTGACTTGTTCCCAAGGTATCAAATTTAAAAACCAGTCTACATGCAATCATCATTTTGATGATCAATGTTCATAACATCATATAAAGTTACATCAATATTTTACTTCAGCTAAGGTTCTTGACTTGAGACCTGAAAAGAGGTGAGACTATCTATGAGTGGGCGGAGTTGATCTGGACGAGAGGCTGGACGAGAGGCTGGACGAGAGGTTTGACATAACAAATATTCAGAATGATTTTGGTTTGGAGGTATAGCATCCTGGTGACAATTGTCATGGAACAATGGGGCCACATGTAGTCTTAATGTCAAGCGGAGGGGAATTATTAGGCGAAGCCAATCTGGGAGTATTGTACCATATACCACAAATTGCTTTCGTCATCAGTGACTATATGACTCTCAAGGTGTCCAAAGACGATCAAATTAGACAGCAGGCCTTTGGATACGATGATCGTATTGAAGAGTCGAATTTACCCAGATAAGCTGACCAGATTGATAGCAATTTGCCCCCATTTCTGGGCCGGACGTTAAATTGCAGAGTTCGATAGACTCTTTGGTTGATTCCTTAAGCTTCCTCAAGGACTGGACAGCTTTTATGGGGACCCTGAACAGCGTATTCAGATGGCACAATGATGTAACGTGCTTGTCAGTGAGTTGTGAGGGCAAAAAATGACTGATCTGGAGCGCTTGCAACTGAGGTACGGGGATGCGATGAAGATAGAGAGGAGATTGGCCCCATGAGTGATGGACAGGGTCCTCTAGCAATGAAGCAAGAAGTGTCTTATGAACTTCTTTGTGCGGCTAGAAAGCGGTTGATGTAAATAATCTACGTAACGTTTCAGAAACTGGGATGAGCTTGATTAGTTGATCCAGGTTGCCTTGGGAAAGGTAAAAGGTATTCCAAATGGATGGGGTGTAGTGTACTGTTCTTCGCCATCTCTGCGAAACTAGAGCTTGGAAATGTCGGTTTCTCTTTTTCTTTTTCAAAGTAGCTCAACCTGAAGATGCGCGAAAGGATTTTCGACAATGAATATAGCGGAGAGTGGTCGTTTTTTTAAGTTGTGGTGGTTTGATAAAGTTGTGGTCTATTTTCAGACGCATTAAAAATATCGTGGGGACTGCACTGTGATCAACGGTCAGTATCAAGCCCTATATTTGATCATCACTACTATCACGCGTTTCCTGTTTTTATTATTGTTGTTCTCCTATGGGGTACTCAGACGATAGAAAGCAACAACTAGAATACCATGTACGTTCTCCAGCTTAACAGCAGAACAAAACCAGCGTTCTAGTAAACATACTTCGACCAGATGTATCAGTCTCAAGAAAAATTTCCTGATAGAAAAACAGACTCACGATAAATTCATTGTTCTGTAAATCTGTCATGTCATCGAAGGCTCCCCGTCCCACTAATATACTAGAATCACCACTACCAGTCTTGGAAATTTCCAGATTCTCTCTTGCTTTGGCGCGAGCGATTTCGGCTTCCTGAACACTCAACATAGAATAGTCGATGATTCGTGCACCTGTTACAGTGTCAGTCCTTTGAATCTACTGGAGGGCCACTGGCCTGCGCACTTTTACCAGCCAGAACTCTTCGCTTCATGTTTCTAGCGTTTAGGAAGTGGAGATACAAAGTCGTGCAGCAGACGATGAGGAAGCAAGAAGAATAACACGCTAACATTGCCCTCAAACCTGTAGTGTCTTCGTCACATGGTGCTTTGCTTTTCGATTGCGAGAAGTATTACCATGCGTATAATGAGGCTGATCCTGGGGTTTAAACAGCAAAGGGCCGACCTAGGGTATACCAGAGCATGAATAAGTGTCTCACAAATAGATGTTCTATTAGGGGACGCACAATGTTACCGCTGACGGTTCCCATCGTCATGAATGCAGTAGTCTGGAAATATTTTCTATTTCAATCCCTGCCTGTTCGTGTCAAATCATCGAGCATACCGTAGTTTTCTTCGTGTGGCCCGCAACGTTTGTACTTTGCCAGTTGAAAATAAGAGGAATGATAGAGCTGTGGCAAGCTAACATGTAGTATGCCAACAATAAGAACGGATGGTCTTCATGTGATCTTCCGAGGCACAAGAGTAGGACTTTTATAGTCTTTCAGAAGACCTAATAAAATTGCAGAGAAGGAGGCACACCTGTCCCTGTGATACATGGAATTAGCAGCAAAAGGATCACGGGCGATTTCATCCGGAATCGCTTTGCGGCCCACTTCAATGCGATAAATTATGGCTTGATAAATTCTCAAAGAGAGAGAAAGAAGGGACTCACGAAAGCGATGAATATAGCAAAAATCTGCATTATCCCGAACGGCATATTGAATAACATAACTTCGGATCTACATGGATCAATAAACTTGACCTCGAAATATCGAAGGGAGCCTACCCATCGAACCCAAAACCCTTCAAAATCAGAGGACCAAAGGTTCCAATTCCTCCAGCAGGAAGGGCCATCAAAAACATAAGCGTCATCCAACACCAAGACTTCAGGTCAGTGATCATTTCAAATGCCTGGAACAATTTGAAGAATTTATTCTCGAGTCCTTGATTATTTGCCCGTAACCGCTAAGGTCAATTGAGAAGCAGGTTAGGATTGACCATCCTCGAAAAACTCATTACCTCTACAGCGACGATCTTTTCATCATCCGAGAGAAACTTGCATTTTGTTGGGTTGTCTGGAAACACGGAAAAACTGTTTAGAGAAAGGAAGGTGAACTTTAAACATACTAAGATACTGGAAGTGGCGCCTGCCTGATCATCCCAACGACGACTGTGACGCATCCGAGCAACAAAAAGATAATTTGGTAACGGAAGAGAATTCTGGAATGGATATGACCAATTCCATACATGATCAGGCTGCCAAAAATGTTTCCCCATCCGTTATTCGAATACCACACTGAGAGAGTGTTCAGCTCAGTAAGCGGACGAGGATTATGGCTGAGTGAGTGTGTTTACCTGCAACACGAAATCCCTGTTCATGACGGCGATACCAAATTTGACCGACTAGAATGAAAGCCGGTTGGATCGACGCTTCGAACGCCCCAAGCTTTGTTTTATTCATCATCATCAGCCTGGTGGGATGGAAACATGGTAGCAAGCTTAACGTACAAAGAATCGGCCAATGAGAAGACCAGTGAACCCCCGAGTGGCTGACATACATGCCAAAATTGCTCCCCAGGATACAACAATGAAGGGAATAAATTTCGAAAGCGGAAACTTGACGAGGAAGTATGCTGATACTGGCTGAAGCAGAAGCTGTGCCACACTATATGGATGTCAAATTATAGGTCAAACCAGGGGAGTTGATAACATACAAAACTATGGATCCCAATAGGGAGTACTCCCTCCCAATGAGGTGTGCATCGCCAATTATACCGAATACGGAGGAGAACGAAAGGGTTTGCTTATCCATGTCTAGAATTATCTTAGATGGAAGCCTGCAGGCTCAAGGAATACCTACACTGTAGAAAATATATCACAAACATGATGGGCATGATGCTGCCTGAACGTCAGTCTTGGCCAAGGAGAGTAGTCAGAGCCTATACCAGCGATCAATTTTCTTGAGAACTCTCGCGTCTTCTTCAGCAGTCACGTATAGTGGTGGCTCTGTGACAAAACATTTGACATCTTTTGTGTCTCCCCCGGAAGACTCTTCCAGAGGTGTTTCGGATATCATGCAGCCGATGGGCGTAGTGCGAGAACCAGTCGAGATTAAGACACCAGAGGAAGAGGCTATATTTCATAGGCTATATAGACCATTGCTGAATAGCAACCCAAGGGCAGAATCACCGCGTAGGCGTCTCCATGCAATAAGCTCAGGAGTTAACTTTCACTGCTGGCCGTCGAATTTGGTTCTCGTATAACCAGACTGAGTATAATGATAGCAAATGATCTTATTCGTGCGGTGATGCATGCAAAGATCACCGAGGGTGAGTTCTTCTGGATCGAAGCTGATCTTCAGGATCCCCAGTTGTCAAGAGTTGCCTGATCCGCTTTGTTTGTGATCAATGCAGATGCCAAAGAAACTCGAGATTAATTTTCGGCTCTTATTCTTATCAAGTTCCATGGATTATTCTGTGCGTATGCTTGTTCTACTGCTGCGTAATCTTACAAAAATTGTAGATAGGGTTCAAACGTGCTGAACCGGTCCATGCAAGGCCTCTGGACTACTCATAGGCGTACTAAAATTAATCTCAATTCTCTACCTTCACCAAATGCCTCTCCAGCGCCAACACCACCAACAGGGGATGTCCCTGCCCCTTTGCCGCATAAAGCTCAGTTTTCTACCTCTGAAGCACAAATTCCATCTCCAGAATCCCAGCCGGGGAAGCGCAAAGTGCGGTCAAGCAGGATAGCTGAAACAGGTAATACAAAACGGACAAAAGTCTCTCCTGCATCCACCTCTACCTCTGCTTCTGGGTCTATAGCAAAAGACCATGCTCCTCCAACTGCTCGTTTGTCAGATCTTGGTGGTGTCGAGGCCTGCATCGAGAAGATACTTGAACTCGTGGCAATGCCCCTATGTCACCCTGAGATTTACCTCCACACGGGCGTCCCACCTCCACGTGGAGTCTTACTCCATGGTCCTCCAGGTTGCGGAAAAACCTTGCTGGCGAATGCTATGGCTGGTGTGCGTCGTTATGTAGTCTAAAATGAAGTCAGCTGAAAAGATTTCAGGAACTTGGTGTTCCCTTCATCAGTATATCTGCACCCTCTGTTGTCTCCGGTATGTCGGGGGAATCAGAGAAAACGCTCCGAGATACCTTTGAAGAAGCCAAGGTGACTCAATTCTTCATTTACCAATTAGGTATTTATTATCCTTCTAGCGTGTAGCACCATGTCTGTTATTCATTGACGAGATCGATGCTATTACTCCCAAGCGCGAAAGTGCACAAAGAGAAATGGAAAGGCGAATTGTGGCCCAATTTCTAACCTGCATGGATGGTATGTAGGGATATTTCAAGTTGGTGATCCGCTGCTTATATCTTTACAGACATGTCTTGGGAGAAGAATGAGAACAAGCCCGTTATCGTCATCGGGGCCACCAATCGTCCGGATTCACTTGATGCTGCACTTCGCCGTGCGGGCCGTTTCGACCATGAAATCAGTATGGGAGTGCCAGACGATGAGGCTCGTGCTAAGTACGCTTCTCTTCATCTTCCCCTCTCAGCTCTAACAAAGCTGTGCCCAATCAACTTCTGTCACATATTGAATCTCCTGTAACAGGATACTACGTGTACTATGCGCCAAGCTTCGACTCGCTGGCGATTTCGATTTTACAGCCCTTGCGAAAGCTACGCCCGGTTATGTGGGTGCCGACTTAGCTGCGCTTACTGGTGCTGCAGGTATTATCGCTGTCAAACGAATTTTCAAACAACTTTCAGATGGAACATTTATTGTTTCAGAAGATCGTAATGAAAATGATACATCACAACAGCACCAAGCGGTTGTTCATTCACAAGGCCCAGATGTGACAATGGTTATCGATCCTCCAGAATCATCGCCCACCACAGTGATTTCTACATCTGCCGCAAACCTTTCCGTCTCCCAGCCTGAAAAGGCATCTATATCTAGTACCTTTTCTTTTCCTGTGGACCCTGGCTCGATCGCGTATTTTCTCAATGCACACCCCTCCCCTCTTACCGAAATTCAACTTTCTCCCCTTTTCATTATGGCTGAAGACTTTATACACGCATTGTCACAGGTCCAACCCTCTTCAAAACGTGAAGGATTTGCTACAGTTCCTGATGTGTCTTGGTCAGATGTAGGCGCGCTCCATGGTATAAGGGAGGAGCTGCACATGGCGATAGTGCAACCTATTAGAAGACCAGAGATATTCAAAAAGGTCGGGATCAACGCTGCATGTGGTGTCTTGCTGTGGGGGCCTCCTGGGTGTGGAAAGACATTACTGGCGAAGGCGGTCGCCAATGAGAGTAGAGCCAATTTCATCAGTGTAAAGGGGCCAGAGTTGTTAAACAAGGTGCGCAAGATCGACAGGCGTCACACCATTTCAATTTTTTGACCTATGGTACATAGTATGTTGGCGAAAGTGAACGAGCAGTGAGACAGGTATTTTCTCGAGCCCGCGCGTCATCTCCATGCGTCATATTTTTTGACGAGCTCGATGCACTTGTTCCAAGACGAGATGATAATATTGTATGTTCTATTCAATGTTTCACCCTACCATATCATTAATTCTTCGCGTCTCAGTCTGAGTCTTCAGCCCGGGTGGTGAACACCCTCCTGACCGAGCTCGATGGCCTTGACTCCCGAAAAGGTGTCTACGTCATCGCAGCGACCAATCGGCCCGATATCATCGATCCGGCTATGGTCCGCCCAGGTAGACTTGATAAACTCCTCTACGTTGACCTTCCAGGACCAGATGAACGCGCAGAGATTGTGACTACTATGACAAGGAGGCTTCCTCTCGGTATTGTTGATGCAGACGTGGTTGGTAGAAGTGTGAACTCTGGTAGCGGCAAGGAGGTAGTGATGAAGGAATTATTGGAATTAGTAAGAAGTGTCAGGTGTGAAGGATACTCTGGTGCCGATCTCGCCTCACTTGTCAGAGAAGCTGGTGTCGTTGCCCTTCGCCGGACTTTGGGCACTTTTGATGCCATGAATAACTCAGCATCAGATGCTATGGACGGAGAGGGCGAGGTTGTGGTAGGGCTGAATGATTTCTTGCAGGCGCTGGATAAAGTCTCACCTAGTGTCAGTCCTCTTCAGAAGAGGAAGTACGAAGCTCTCAGAAGCAAATTTTCTGGATTACCTGTCAGGATCTCCAAGGAGGAACATGGGGAGGGAAAACTTTAGCATATCTGATGTGCTTTATTGCTTATCTCAAAACTATGATACATGTTCAGTATTCAGTTAATCTTCCATCTCATTGACCAATCCGGCCACAATCTGACATCGTTTTGCTGCACCATTGTCCTCGATCTCCATATGACTACCGCTGACGGTACTCACGTCTGCTCCAACCGGTGCTTCATTCAGCACAATCCTGTTCCTATGCTTGGACGTATATTGACCCCAAACAGGGGCCCGATCAAGCTTGAAAGTGTTGGGATTAAATGTGCGAACAAAAGATAGCCAATAAGCGATGAGCTCCTCGGAGAATGCGATTTCAGAGGGATTGAATGTCGAAAACATCGTTGTCCCATTGGTACTATGATTGAGCCCCGTTTAGATATCTCTTGATAACTAGAGAAGAGACCAGCACATACCCTGTATGTGTACCCCGGAACATCATATAATTTTCAGCGGCATGTTCTGTTGCTGAGCTACCCGTGGCGGGATCAGGCTGGTTATAGCGATAAGTATACGCTTCGACATCTGCTGCATCCCAGGCAGATCCCATGATTGCACGCTTTAAGATGTTGACAGAGCTGTGCTTGATTACAAATAACTCTGGATCTCACCGTACATCTGAATGAAATGTCCCCTGTAAGGATTTGCTGTCTTAAATCTGCAGAAGCAAAGGCAGAAATTGGATAGGCCTGCAGAACAAATGTCAGCTTATGGCTTGTACGCATGGATGTGAGAGTATTACCTCTTCTAATGTAACGATTGACTTGTCTGTGATAGAAGGGAAATAAGTGTGAAGAGCTTCTGGAATAGTTGGACCGGTTGCATGTGTCTCATTTGACGTCGCCCTTGGTCGTTTCCACTGAGGATATGTTGAATGCGAGGGACAACAGTATTACTTACCCAATAATAATGGGTACTTTTCTGAAAACTCCCTTTTGGATGAGTCTGGTCGGAAAATCCGTGATTACGTTATTGTCCACGACAGGGTGGAAAGAATGGTAACCGCTCCTGTAAAACTGTCAACATCAAAATGAACAAAAAAAGAGCAACGAACAGTGTTACGCTAACATTATCTTGGGCAATCGCCAGTGAACTGATGCTTGCGGACCTCAAACAAACCATTTTATCAGCCAAACTTCCAGTTCCACAACCGACAGCTAGTGTAAATGCATCGAATAGGGGCTTTTGTCAACTAACATCAGCCCTCTGATACATCGATGATAGATCAGGAAAACACTACCTACCTGCTGCTGCTTCGCAGTAGGGACTGGCGTCCTAGTCACGCTCTGGCCAATACCTCCACTGAATAGGTTCTCTTTCCCTGTGCTTGCAATCAAATGTAACTCCACAGATGATCCTCCAGCGCTCTGCCCGTTGATTGTGACCTTGGAAGGATCACCACCAAACCTGTTGATATATTTTTGAACCCAGCGCAGAGCTTCGATTTGATCTAGGAAGCCAACATTGAGGTCTCCCAGCTTTCCATCCTCGAGCCCTGGGGTAGACAGGAATCCGAAGCTATCCAGGCGGTAGTAGATTGAGACTATGATGACGTTGGGGCTCTGCTGGATCCAGTGTTCAAATGGCCAATTCGCTGGATTACCAAAAACGTAGCCACCCCCATGTATATAGGCAAGGACAGGGACTGGATGACGTCCAGATCCATGTTATTCTGAATTTTATTCTAGATAACGTGATTACCCACGTTTTGCATCTGGCTTAGTACCAGCAGGTGTATAAATGTTGACTTTGAGACAGTCTTCGCTTCCAGCTCCTCCATGATCATCTGACAGAGCAGTAGAATTCAGGTAGAGCTCAATAAATGTCTGAAATTTGTTGACCTGCACTGATAGCGCCTTGAATACAGAAGTTCGGGTATGACTTTGCATCAATAATTTCTCCGTCAGCCTCCTTCGTTATTCGCTCAATATCCAAAGGAAGAGGAGCCCGATAGCGACGACCCCCAACAGGTGGTTCGGCATATGGTATACCAAGATAAGAGACGGTATTGGGCCAGGTCCTTGTACGATTTCCCAAATATTTCACGTAACCAAGGTCAACAACAGTTGAGTGTTCTGTGATAGTACCCTCAGTGATGATCAAAGATAAAACCACAGGGCAAGTCCAGAAGATAAGGAGGATGAGTGAGAGCATCCTTTCTTGTTGGGGAGGATTTGTAAGTGCCAGCTTGTTTTTCTAGGGTGCGCACTTCTGCGGACGAAGGTACGGAATGATGACTTCGCTTGTTTCATGATATAAATTCGACTGCATCAGAAGTAGAATTTCCCGATGGTTCGTTGGAATTAGGGTGGCCAGACTGGGGTTTTGGTGGTCCGGCCAGGTCTGCCTCAGAAAGGGAGAGTATCACGATGTCATGATCATGCGGTCGGCTCTGACCAGGCGGCCCGTTTCTGTGTCAAGAAGTCACCTTGAGAAGGCAAGATCGATTTAAGCAGACATCCTTCACAGTGAGAGTGATACCAGAGAATCATCGCAGTGGTTCGGATTTGTTAGATAAGATTGTATAAACCTTGCAGATCAACCGAACACCTGTCTGTCCGGACCTTACCTACCATGCTCAACACGGCGTGACGCAAACATCTGATTTTAAACCACTATTCACGTCCTACACATCCAATAAAACATGCAATGATTCATGAATACATATATATACATAAACATGGAAAACTCAATTTTGCATTTGGCCGACTAAGTCAGCAACGACCAAACACCTTCTCACCTCCTCCTCACTCTCTATTTCACTGTGGCTCCCGCTCATAGTGTTGACATCTTCACCAGCTGGCGCCTCGTTCAAAACAACCCTACTCCTTGTATCCATGTTGTATGATGGCCAGGTGGGTGCACGGTGGAGTTTTCGATTATTAGGGTTCAGGGTACAGACGAAGGATAACCAGTAGGCTATGAGTTCCTCAGAAAAGGCAATTTCGGAAGAATTTAATGTCGAGAAAGTCGTGGTTCCGTTGATACTGTTGTTGATATTCACATGAGAATGTGACAAAAGAGGAATTTTTCAATACCCTGTACGAGTCCCTCGAAACATCATATAGTTTTCAGTAGCATGTGCAGTTGCTGTACTGCCACCAGTGGGATCAGGTTGATTGTATCGGTATGTCCAAGTTTGAACGTTAGCTCTATTCCATGAAGAAGCCATTATAGTGCGCTTTCAGGAGTGTTTGAATGCGAAAGGATGATTGATAAGGAAACAAAGCTTACAGCACATCTCAAAGAACTATCACCAGTAACCGTTTGTAATCTCAGATCTTCCGAGGCGAAAGCTGAGCTCGGATACGCCTTCCAAAGACTAGAAATTTGATCCATGGGATAGTATTATTGAAGTGCACTTACTTGTAGAAGGCGCTTGATACCTTCACTTGTGAAAGACGGAAAGAATGCTCTGATGGCCGAGGGAATATCTGCACCTCCGGCAACAGTTTCGTTGGTAGTTGCCCTAGGGTGAGCAATTACCGACAATTCATCGCTAAGGTGGTAGATTGACTAACCCAATCATGAGAGGAACTCTTCTGAAAACGCCGTTCTGAATCAATCTGGTAGGGAAGTCAGTCAGAAGCTTTTTGTCGACGACAGGATGGAAAGCGTTATAAGCAGGGCTAATAAATATCAGTTCATGAGACACGTGAAGACAATAATCAGATACATACAGAGTTGCTGTGACATTATCCTGCGCAATAGCAAGTGCACTGATGCTAGCAGATCTAAGACAAGTCATTTTTTCACTGAGATCACCAGTGGTACATCCAGCCTTTTGAACAAAAGCATCAAACAAAGGCTGGGGAAAATCAATTCATCTCTGGCCGACGGTCCGAGGAAGAATGTACCTTTTGCTGTTCAGGCGTAGGCAAAGGCGTTCTATAAACACTTTGTGCTATAGCACCACGGAACAAATCTTCCCTGCCTGAATTCGCAATCAAGTGTAATTCAACCGATGCGCCACCAGCGCTCTCCCCGTTGATAGTCACTTTTCTGGGATCACCACCGAACTTGGCGATATACTTTTGAACCCAGCGTAAAGACTCTATTTGATCCAAGAAGCCAGCATTGAGATCACCAAGTTGGCCACTTGCAAATTCTGGTGTAGACAAGAAACCAAAACTGGAGAGTCGATAGTACACAGACACCACTATCACGTTCGGACTCTGCTGAATCCAGTGCTCAAAAGGCCAATTAGCTGGATTGCCGAAAACATATCCACCCCCATGGATATAGACAAGAACAGGAACTAATCAAATGTCATCAAACTCTAGTTTGTTTTGCCCAAACAATCCGCTTACGTTGGGCATCCGACTTCACACCAGCCGGAGTGTAAACATTGACTTTCAAGCAGTCTTCGCTTCCAGCACCACCATGATCAGCTGAATGCAAAGGATCAAGCTTAGCCAAGAGGAGAAATAAATTTCGAAGTGAATAAACCTCGAGAGAGAGCTCCTTGAATACAAAAGTTGGGGTATGACTTGGCATCGATTACTTTCCCATTCGACTCTTTTGTGATACGTGCAGTGTTCAAAGGGACTGGAGCACGGAAGCGGCGATGTTCAAGCGGTGGTTCTGCATAAGGCAAGCCAAGGTAGGACACAGTATTGGGCCAAATATCTGTATGATTTCCTAAGTATTTTGCATAGCCCAGGTCAACAATATTGTTGCTTGACATCCCATCACTTGCTAAAGTATACTCGTGGAGGGCTAGGCCCATAGCCAAGACAAGAAACGTCGAGAAGAGCATTCTGATTGGAGAAACAATTGGAGGTGTGACCTTGGTAATCTGGAAGCTGGGCCTTGTCGGTGCGGTAGTATGGTCCCAAAACTGTGACTAGTACGACGTTCTGATACATGATCACTGACGATTTCGTCATGTTCCGAATCAACTTTGGCTGCTGAGGTTTGCAATGCTGCCTGTGAAACGAAGCTATTTCTAGTCTACACCGGACTCAATTGCCTGGTCAACGTGCGATATATCCTGGATGAGATGAGATGTGGACGTCTTAGTCACCACAAGCCTGTGCATGGATCGAATGCTTTTTCGCAGGAGAGGTTCTGTTCGAGAATTGAGTTCCTTGTAGATTCCACAATGACTAACTAATCCAACTCGGCACTTTCCATTTGGAATCCACGTGTGAATCTTGCAGCTATTTTATACCGGTGACACTACAGTGCCTGTATAGAGAAGACAAGGATATGGCGATTCATGGCTCATGAGAACATGCCGCTTTCGCCATTTGGGGGCTAGAGGGATATCGAAGTCTAGATAATTTTTAATAACCTAGCAATTAGATGGATCCGGATCGCGCCTGGAACACCAAATGTATTTTCATAACACTTAATGCAGATTCCCGTGGGCGTCGAAAGGTAAATATGTAAGCAATGGAAGTGAACATCAAGTGCCGGTCTGAGTTTCATAATATGCAATTCTTATCACAATACCCAAAGGTCTCACATATTGACTCAAAATCAAGATCATGGCGAAAAACTCATGGAGTACAAAAACTACCCAAAAGAGGTGAAGAGTCACCAGCGCCCATTTACCCTATGCGGATAATTCCTAAATGGAAACACATCACAGATCCCCAACCTTCTTAATTCCTGCAACGACGTGTTCATTACGGCGCCAGAATTCGACCAAAATCTCAGCCAATCTTGTGGGGTCGTCCTATGACATTCGTTCAGTTCATCGTTAGATATGAATGTCCGTATAAAGGAAAGAACCACATTTAGAGAGTTGAAGGCGCAATACGTACTTCCTGTATCATATGCCCAGTTCCAGGTACAACCACCATTTGGAACTTGCCTTGCATCTGGCCAATCATTAATTCTCGATCAAGTCGGTCTGTTCCCGCAAGCACTAATAGTCGAGCCGTACGGACGGCGAGAAATTTGTTCGAAAGTCCTATAAACCAACCTTAGGGGTGGTTCATCATCAGGTATGTGTTGATCGACCCAAATTAGATGGAGAACATACTTCGCCAATACGAAGCAGTGGAGCGAAGCGGAGTGTGCCACTGATATGGATGCACGGCAGTATCGTCGCGCTGAATGACTGATGGGACAGAAATTCGGGCAGATATGGGGTTTCGAATCGTATGGGTCGTAACGCTGCAAGTAAGATTGTGTCATGACATGAACAAGGACATTGAGCGGTGTTGGCAATACATGTAGGTGATCGAACAAGATTTGAAAAACAGATCGAGGGCGAGGGATACGAAGCCCCATGACGACTCAGTGTTGAGGAGAAGTACGACTTACTGCCACTCTATTGCCTCTTCAACACTATCGAAGCCTTCTGGACGCGCGTTCAGGAGGCTGTGCATGTGAGGGAGAGCTTCAATTGCAGAACCTGATAAAGAGGTAAGTATTGATGTCGCGTGTCTCTCATCACGTTGAGACAAGGAATAGGAGAACCTTCAACGACGTCCAAGACCACTGTGCCGGTGACCTTGTACTTCTTTTCCAACAGCTTGGGACAGGTTTGTACAACGACAGATCCGCCCATGCTATGTCCGATGAGCTATTCATTCGCGAAGAATGATTATTATCAATCACAGATATGACAGGATTGAGGACAAACTCACCAACAATGTCGGAGTTGAGACTGGGTCTGGAAACACGACCCGGAGGAGCTCGAAAAGATCATCAACAAGAACGTCGATAGATAGATTACTATCATCTGCGGTAGAAGTAGTCTTCCCTAAAAAATGTATAATAAGGTCAGATCGCCAGAATTCCTTAACAAATGTACAAACCGTGGCGTCGCGCGTCCAACGCTAAAACACCGCACTCCCCATTCGTCTGGTCCACAACCTCCCTCGCAAAACAAGCAAAAGTCAGACCAGAATACCCTGCTCCATGATGGCAGACCATCACGGTCCCATCAGAAAATTTAGGTGGAGTGTAATACACCCGAAAGTCGAGATTCCTCGTCTTAACAGCGACCTGAACTGCCTCCTGGAAATAAGCTGACGCCGAGATTGGAGCAAAGTCAGGATTGGGTGCTTTCTTGATTTTTTGCCTCAAGTGGCTTGATGATGATGGCCTATATTTTGATAGTTGAGAACGTTATTGAGCCTGGAAGAAGTCAAATGAAACCAACACTTGCATTGCGGGGGGGCCCATACCACTGCCTGGAAGGGGGCCAATAGAATCCGCTGCCTCTATTTCTTCACCCTCATCTCCTTCGCAGTCAAAATCTGGTAATTCAGGGGGGAGTTTTGAGAGCCGAGCACCAATCGTCGAGCGGAAAAGATCTGACATGGAGTTGTGGAAGGTTATAGAACAGATCCTTTTTCTGAAGTAAGGTGTTACTCAGACTTTGTGACTTTGTAGCTCCGATAATCAATCATCTTCTCCTGTTTTCAACTCTCCTATCTCCCGGATTTTTCTACTGTAAGCGATGACAACTGCATTTGATTTTGGTAGTCACAAAGTTTCCTAAAGTTTTCCTCAACAAGGTTCAATCAATGACTAATCTCATCAACTATTTTTTAAAAAGGACAACTAGAATCAAAGCTGCAGATTATGAAAATACATCCTCAAAATGGTCTGGCTCAGTTCCAAGAAGATCATATCAAATCAGAGAATAACCCTCCCTATTTTCCCATGTGCTACTCGAACAACCAGTTTACATCACAACCAGTATCATCTTAACATATGAAAAATGACATTCAATGAAAATATCGAGTATTTTTTAAATGATGATACTAGAGGTAAGAGCCTGTAAATTCCACAGTGTATCCTTACTTTTGAGTCAAGAGTGTGGTAATGGTAAAGGGTAGTCACTGACCTAGGGTTACCCTGAACATGCCTCTCAGCTCACCTCAACCCTTGCCAACATTATCAACCAATCTCTATCATACAATATTCACAAAAGTAAAAGATTGACAGATTTTGACTTTTCAATCAGCAACTCAAAAGGAGAAAGATGCCACAGTTTTGAGCTCTTTTCGAACACCCACTCTCGGTCAAAGGATGCGATTGAATGAAGACTCATCATCGTCATCAATCCGTGCAGCAGGACGATGACACCTCCAATTACCTTTCAGAGATGTAGATTAAAACTCTTGTGACAATACAAAAGACAATCGTCATCTAACAGAGTTCTCAGAGTTCTGAAAGGGAACAGTCAAAAATAGTATACCCTAAGCACTGCAAAAGCTCTCCATCAAAATTCCACCTTCAACAAACATCATGTTCCCGGTTACGTGTTCTCGCATATGGAATTCGGAGGCGTTCAGTTCTGCTATCGCATGACAGAAATCATTTATCAAGATCAACCATTCATGCCGACAGCAATGATGGTAAAGCCATTCTATGTTTTCAGTGACAGCAACTGAGACGATTATTTCTCGAAGAAGAGTCAACAGTCTCAAGGAATACTGTGAGCAAGCCATGCTTGACTAAGCTGAGTGCCTCCACCAACCCACTCTCCGACAAATAGAGCCGTAGCTGTCTTAGAAGCCCATCCGGACAAGATGATGAGGGTTGAGAAGAAGGGATGAATGTCGAGAATAACTGTTAACCAATATATGAGATTCAGATTCATTAATCATGCTCAGGAGAGGAATGCAAACCTCGAAGGCCAAAACCGGCAGACATACCCCCTAGCACATTACGAATCACCCATTCACGATCCAACTTGTCATCATCGAAAACTCTTGAAAGGAGGGAGATGATCGAGGAGAATGCTTCAAGTAGATTGGAAAAAGCATCGAACCAGTGGAACTGGATTTGGGGATGAGGTTGTGAGGTGGACGAAGGAGAAGCGGGAGTCCAGATTGTGAGTAAAAAGAGGAGAAAGAGCTTTGTAAGGGAGGAGTAAAATAGCGTCAAAGGAACCAGAGCGAAATTAAAATCTCGCCAGGATTCACTTGGAGACGGCAACGATGTCCTGGAGCGAGTCATGGAAAACATATGTTGGTACAAGAAAAGGACTGTGAAACAAGATAAAATGATCCCAGAGTGGAAGGCGATGGTCTCTGCAATGCAAACCGTACGGAAAACTTTGACGAGGAAGGGAAGTAGGACTTACCAGCTAGACATCCAAGAAGTACCCGCATGAATATGAGCAGCGATTCTTCAGCATACATATCACTGGGGTTAGTTTTTGGTCCTATCTGAAGGGTCGGCTTCTGAGAGACAAAGTGAGGAAGATAAGACGCCGTACGAAGATGTGTCCATCTAATAACTTGAAGAAGGTGAGTCAACAATTTCAAAAAGATGTAGAGGAACCATACACGCATCGAGAACGACGAGGCCTGCTCCGAGTTTGAGAGTCCAAATCCAGCGTGCACGAGAGAGGCACGCCCCATCTATGTCGTGAAGTTCCGATGTTGTGCGACGTGGTGTGCTACCCCTGTTGTACAGTAAATGCCTATATACTCCTTGTTTAAGGAGGATGAGATCCAATAAAAGGGTCAAAGTGTCGTGTTCTACATAAGGATCCACAAATGCCGCACATTTCTGCTGCATTTGCTATCATCAGAAACGGTGACTCAGGGTCAACAAGTGGAAAACATACACACTGCTCGAGACGAAGATTATGTGCGGACTCATATACTGTATAGAGAAAAGGTGTATATGTTTTGCATGTTGTGCAGATTGGCATGTTTTGAAATCTTGAATGAGATCAATCACATGAGAGCTGGCGCAGATAATAATAGATATTAATGATATTAATTCATGGTCGATCAGGTATTGAATTAGCCAATGGTCTATTCCAACAGCTGGTGTTGTAAATTGCGTCCAGTGATTAAAAACAATTACTTCTTTGTTCAGAACATTATTCTTCATCAGGCTCGATGTTATGCAGCATGCCAAAGGTTATCTCCTCCTGGCCGGTCTGAACCACAATGGTAAATGACAAAATGTCCTCGATTGTGATTCAAATGTCTCTCCTTGAGCCTCTATAAAAAGCAAATAACCGTGCACATACTCTCTGACTGTTGCTCCTTATCCGGACACAAACTCAGCCTCCTAGCCTCAGGTTTCGAGTTCGTCGTCGATATATTAATGGTTTCTCTCAGACTATGCGCCTCGGTCGCTCTGAGTCTCGCTCTTGCTACAACAGCAGCTCCTCATTCCCATATCACAAAGGTACGAAGTCGTGCTGCACACGACGATACTGTCAAAGTGTTCAGCAAGGATCATTACTGGTGCGCATATATCTCGTTTTTCTTCCGTGGCAAAACAAACAAATATATCATAGCTTAATTCTGCCTCGGTAAGATCCTGTGTTACAGCACCATGAGAAGTCCAACGCTATCAAACAGAGACCCTCATACGAACATCGGCGACAGTGAGTACCCAGGGGGTATGCAGTCTTATTGTTCCGCTTTGGGCAGGGACAACGATTCCCAAGGGCTCCTTCCGGACGATTTCTGGAGCGAGTCGGAATACCGATGGGCATTCGGGTACAAAGGCGGAAAATACGCCCAGTGTGAGTCCTCGTGGTATATAACAATTGCAGGCAATTTGACAGTTATTGGGTGGATTCAGTAACAGGATGTATTCGGCCGGAGACTATCGATAGGTTGAATAGCGATGATAGTGGAGGACAGTATGATTCGAGCGGCGGTGCGGATGGTATGGGTAATCCCAGAGACAGCGTCTGTTCTGGGTACGTTTTTCTTGTTCGTTCGTCCTGGTTTTGTCTGATCCAAGATTGATAGATATAATCATTATGTTGAACTTGTCGAGCCCTCCCAGAAGCGCGCCTGCATCAGATGTTGCCAAGATTTCGACGACTGTCGCCTCGATAAGGGTGAGGCTCATTTCTTTGAACATCTGATAATAATCATGCTTGGCACAGATACCGCTGGTTGTCCAAATGCCATCGAAGGAAACTATTTCAACTGCACTTAGTAACATATCCTATCAACTTGCAAGCTAGCATCTATCAGTCTATCCATTCGATATAACACATGTCGTTTCACTCAGGGATAAGGGAGGTCAATGCAACATAAGAGATATCCTGAATATCTGCGTCATTGACTCATTAGATCAGAAATCGAGGCAGTGAGCAATTTTCATGACCCCAGGAATTAGCCCAGTGGTTTCTGCGTGTTGCTTCGTTGACAGAGGGAAGAGTGAACAGACACACCGAGCCAAGGGTTATGTAGGCTGTTAGCGTACATTTAGTGATAGAAAGTTTCAATCAACCAATCGTTACGTGTAGCAGGAAGTGGTCAGGGTCAGGATTATTGATCAAGGCTCTTCTTTTGACTATGAGGTGCGCTCCTTTTCTTCCCGAGAATGCCCTGAGGTTGCTTGTTGTGCAACATGATTTCGACGCAGTAAAGGGCCAAATGATTCTGGGACAGCACGTCATGAAAGGGGAAAACATCCCTAGTATCGTCATACGGACCCGGAGGTCAATCGTGGGGTGTGGCTTGACCTTGGGAGCTTCTCCCGTTGAAAGCCTCTGCACGTTGACTCAGAACCTTGTGGTGAAGTTGGAGGTGCTGACATGTATCGGAGCTCTAGTGCCTTTGGGTGGACGTTTGACCAAGTAAGCATGGTCAAGACTTCTAATGAGGTCTTCTAATGAGTCAAGTGGAAGGCTTCTGCAAGTAGATAAAATACCATTTTGGGTGGGCTCAACTTCTAGCGAGAGTGAATGGATTCAGGCAATGGGTCACACCCGACGGCTGCAGGTTCGTGAATCGAAATTTCAAGCGTGAAGTTACCTGATTAGAAATTCCATGTGCAGGCCTGTTTATTTTAGCAAGGGCATTAAAAACAAAAACAAAAACAAAAAAAACAAATATGGCACAGGATATTTCCGGAACAAATGCCAACGTTTCCTTCTGAGGGTTTTCGCACAAGCCATGCGTTTCATCAGCATGCGGATGCTTTCCGTTCAAAGCCTGGATTTGCTGCTCAGGGGTTCCTACCTGAGATTTTGATGGCGGTGCACCTCCAGCTGCATGGATTATCTGGGTTTCTGTGCCGCTCGAAATTATGGAAGGGCGAAGGAGTACCCCCTTGTTCTGATCTCTCTCTGTCAGATGCCATTGGCGTCCATGCGGCTCAAGATGATCAGACTAGCAAACCAGCAAATACGATGCTAGGAAGCTTTCGAGTTCATGCTTGTATCGCCTTACTTGCTAGCTTCGGAATGTGCTGTTGAAGCTGCTAGGCAAGGAAACTTTATTGGTCAGTCCGCGGTGGCGCTCGGAGTTTCGCTCTTCTTGTAGTTGAACTGCCAAACGAGCGAAATCTCTGGGCATCATCACTACACGATCAAAACCCTACATGGAAGGACTCGGGCTCAGTGGGAAAAAACATATGCGTGACCTCGTAACTCGTTGTGCAGAATGCAGATATAATGAAGGTCTACCAAACAGGAACAAAGTTTATCAGGGGGATGAAGCCAAGTTTCTTTTCACTTCTTCATTTTCATTTCGCCCTCCTTCCCGTTCCCTTTAAAACCAGGTGCCTTTTATCTCTCAACTTTCGTTGGGGGTTGTCACTCTTTTTTTGTGCCCTTCCTTGTTCACAATGAGATCCTTCATTTGCATCGCCCTCACGTTGATGGCCTCTGCGCAGGCGTACTGGCTAATGGGCATAGGTGAGTGCTGAAACTCTTGTGTTGCCTCACTATCAATGCTTGTCGAATGACAGAGGACTTCATAACAACTCAACGATTGGATCCTCTCACAAGTCCTGGCAGGGTGTCGCCTCACGTGCACTCAGGTAGTCTAAACGCCTCATTGTTTCTAGAATTGCGCACTCAGTCTTTCCCTAGTACTCGGGGGTAGCAACTTCAGATTTAATACCAGCACAGACCAGCTTCGTCAAAGTGAATGTACGTCGATACCCATCCCGGAGGACAAGTCAAATTATTGGTTCTCCGTAAGTTTTTCATCACTATTTCCCAGTCGCTGAGGAACTGATGGACTGCCTACTAGCACTTGTACTTTCAGTATGTTGAATGATGCTAGCTTGTCGATTTACTCATTGTTCTTTCCTAGGTGGGCCAATAACAGTTTCACTAGTCTCAATGGTGGTGCCGTCATGTAAGCTCCGATTTTCATGTCTTAATGTTTGATCAGCTCATCTCTTGCTTTGCTTAGTTGTATGTCGGAAATTTCTTCAAATGAATGGAAGCTGAGCCCTGTTTGAGATTATCTATTCGATGACAAACCTGGTACCACCACTGCATTCCCCGATGATGTGAGATTATGAGCGTACTCCTGTTTCTTGTTGCTCATGGCTATACAGTTTCGTATGCTTAGTGGTATGAAGGTTCATTTCCGTTTCCTCGAAGTACATTCAATCGATCTCCAGGTGATCCAACTCTCCGGACATATGATCCGAATAGCTATGCACAACAAGCTGTTACCTTCTTGTGCCTCGACTTCGACGGCGTCTCCACCCGACACAACGAGCTTCCAGCGAAAAGCTGCCCTTCTGGCATCCGTGCACAAATTGTAAGTGCTTGCATAGTAGTTCCCCTTATCTCGTAGACTCAAAGAATATATTTAAGAACTTCCCGAGCTGTTGGGACGGAAAGGTGGATCCGGCAATTTGGTTTCTCGCGATTTCTGATTGCCATATAGAACTTGGATTCGCCTGATCACAGATCTCATGTGTCTTTCCTTTCCGGTGGACCAGACTCTGGAACTTGTAATGACACAAAGTATCCTGTGACTCTTCCTCGTATCTTCATGGAAGTAAGCCTCGTCTGATTTTTTCATTCTTTGATTCTCATGCGTTTCGTTAGGTTTATTGGGCAAGCAATGACTTTGAACAGATGAAACCCCAAGCAAAGGATCCGTCGCAGCCCTTTGTGTAGGTTGTCTATGTGGGCAAATTTCCTCGCTCTGATTATGGGCCATTGCAGATTTTCTTATGGTGATCCAACTGGCTATGGATACCATGCAGGTGAGCCCGTTGTCCAAGCAGTGTCGATCTGCATGGTTAACTCACAAGACGCTCCATAGACTTTATCAACGGTTGGGATAAAGGCGTTCTTCAAAAGGCTGTTGATAACTGCCACTGCAACGAATATGGTGACGTGAGTCGCTCTTCTTCCGCGTGTCCATGTAGGTTTCTCTGATGCATCCTCACCAAGCCAACCTGTTGCGTAGAACAAGGAATATTCCATATGAATCAGGGTCAGAACTGTCGGATCACGAAATCGATCGACGAACAGAGTACGTCTATTTCGAAAAATTTGAATTACTTCTTTCGTAAACGCAGCTGATGTTACGCATTAATAGCGACTGGAACACTTCCAAAGCTCCCAGGCAATAACCCAGTGCAACCAGCCGGCCAGCGTGCGATAGTTTTTCCAGATAGTACCAATCCTAGCTTGATTGCTCCTGTGTACGCCTACACTGGTGATGCTCCTACTCAAGTTGGATCCATCATCCCAGGAAGTGGAAATTCACCCACAGCTACTGCATCAACGGCTTCCTCGTTTTCTCCGAGTGTTTCTGTGCCCGCCCCTACGACCAGTGATTCCAAACCCTCTCCTTTCACGTCAATTCCTTCAGTTCCCGCATCGACTGCACCCACATCTGTCCCCCACCAGCCAGTTTCTTCTTATTTCCCTCCTTCAGTCTCTTTGCCACATGTATCATATTCGGTTCCCCACCAAGTTGTTTCCTCTTCACATGGAACCTCATCATCTGTAATCCCTGTACCTCATACATCTACAGCGACGCAGCCAACGGGGACCCAAGTAGACGATGAGCCATGCGACCCAGAACCAACTTCCCATAGTATGCATGTACCGTCAACGACTTCATACGCGCAACCCACAGAGACTCAAGGAGACGACGACGACGACGACGATGATGAACCATGCGATTCGGAGCTGACCTCTACCCAAAACGTGCATGTGCCATCATCTACGTCGTTTGTGCAACCTACACAAGCACAATCAAACAACGATGAGCCATGTTATCCAGAGCCGGCCTCCTTTCATAGTGCACCTGCACCGTCAACAACTTCGTACGCGCACACTATCCCCGCAACGACCATCAAACACCCATTCCCATCAATGCCTTCTATTTCTATCCCGTCGGCTGCCGTTCCTACGTTTTCAATGCCTCCTATGCCAGGTGTTGGAAGTCCTGCCAATGGAGGTAGTGATGGGAATGTTCATGCGGGAGTCGGTTCTGATTCAAATTCTGATATGGGATCTGGCTCTGATAATGGTTCTGGCTCGGGGTCATCGGTGCCTCATTACAATAACAATCCAGGCATCCATATTCCCATGCCTGTATCTGTACCCAATGGACACGGTGTGGTCAACAACAGTCCTGCAACTGACAGTGATGGGTCTATCGTTTCAGGATCTTCCAATACTGGGAAGCCTCGTCGTTGTCCCAACAGACAGACGCGACGCAGCATCCTCGCTGAGAAGCTCAACGATCCGGTCTCAAGATTTCACCATGCACGTCATTCGCGTCGTCGATTCGGGAAGAACTTTGATAGGGATTAATGGGGAGAATCATGCGAGAATCATGCTTGATGCTTGATGCTCCATGCTTCATGCTCGATGTCAACTTTTTCTTTTGGTTTTGTTTTATTGGAATGGCGAGTTTTTGGATTCATTTTTTTGCTTCTCTCTCTCTCTCTCTCTGTCTCTTATCTGTGTTGGAGTATTTCTATGTAGTCTGCATGTTCTACTTGTAGTAGCTGGTCGCTAACTTTTCTGGAGTCTATCTGTCGACAGATAGTCGTCTCCCCCACCCCCATTTTGGCTCGGGCAGGAATATCTTTCTTTTGTTCTTTTCACTTGTTATCAATACTATGTGTCCGCCAGCTGGCTATGTACACAGTTGAATGATATGTGAAAGTCTGGACCCGCCTTTTGTCGATTTTCTGTCGTTGTGAGATGCTTGCACAATCTTGGTTCACGATCGTTCAGTCTTTGCTTATTGCGAGTGAGAATTTCAGTGGCACCTTCCGAATTTGATGAGTGTAGAGACAATTTTTCTTCATGTTTCAATGAAAAGGCCAATGGTAAGTCGCCAACACTGAAGAAATGCCCACCCTAGAGGCTGAAATATAAATCACAACGATATATTCAACAAGGAGAATCTCCAAAATACAAGAGACAGGATTTTAAGAAAGGAAAGCGTGCGGCAGAAGTATGCAAATGAAATGTTGATGATGGTCATTACCAGCAAAGAGTGTAAGAGCAGTTGGCCAGCGGAAGATATAGCACTCACAGGGAATGATGAGTAGTCGAAGAAAACAGTGGTTGGATGATAGTGTAGCTAGTATCACGTCGTAACAGACTCATACTCGGATCAGGATCCCCAAGCTCTCCAGAGCACTATTTTTACAAGAACAACGGAATGGCGCCCCTCGCACGGGCTGGACTTGGGTTTTCAGCCCCCATACGCACCGAATTTAATGTGCACCAACTAGCAACTCTTCCCCAATCCCGTTCCCCAATGCGACCTTCACAA